>Ga0116229_10001684_pt1 | contig 35035 bp, 29 predicted proteins | sample S1TSphgellanicum_3_FD_87313 | JGI IMG/M metagenome (GOLD analysis project Ga0116229, IMG submission 87313) | Host-associated microbial communities from peat moss isolated from Minnesota, USA - S1T2_Fc - Sphagnum magellanicum MG | ecosystem: Host-associated > Plants > Peat moss > Unclassified...
CCTCCTCCACCCTCCCCAACCCCCATTGTAGCAATATAGGTCAAAACATGTGCCTCTTGAAACATGGTTGAACAAGGGCACACTCCCCAAGACCTCTTTTGGCTTGAGGCCATCTCAATTGTCGTTCTTGAAGTAGTAATGACATGTCACTCAAATAATGTAGGGTCACTTGACTCAACAACGAAATTGTGAAGAATTCGAGGCACGCTCCCAACCAGAATAACGACAAAATGATTGACCCAGTTTTAAAAAAAGGACGAACAATGGATAACAATTCCCAGAGTAAACAAGCAGAGGTCTTAGGGAATCTCCACCAATGTTCAGTATGTGACCCAGCATAAAATAATTCTCACATCCAAGTTTTAGTTACTAAAACCGTTTCCCAACCCCAGTGAACAAAATTGAAACTTTGGACTGCAAGTGAGTGGGAGATTACTAATAGCAAACCACTTGGACCAATCACAAACTATTTACCCAATCAGAAACACAGGGAATAGTGAAAAAATTCTACATATTTTGACTGTGTTTATTAGACTATTGTAGGGCTGCTCCAGGGCTCTCTGAAAGGTGAGGGTCCCATGAGGCTTTGCGAGTGGATTCACTTATGAAAAGATTTCTAGTGGAGGGTCACATATTGAACATTGCCCATTGTGGAGGGTGCAGAATGGATCTGCGCTTTATGGCAAGTTCAAACTAGTGTTTGCAAGTAACAATCGGGGGTGGTTCGAGTTCTTGTGACGCCAACCTTAGTTGACGTCCTTTTGTTGGAAGCAACACAATAATCCAACCATGCTAATCTTTCATCAAAACAATCTTTCATTAGATTAGGAATTGGAACTGGAACCGTGGAAAATCAATTTTGAAAACAAGTTTAAGATGTTTAAGTAGGAAAATCAATAACCGAGCCATTTTGGGTATGTTATTAGATTTTTAAATGTCAATACCATGTGATTAGTTTATTATTATCAGGTTATCAAAACCTTACATGGCACCTGTTTTGGAGGGAAAATCGATTGGTTCAGACCAAAAAACTGTGCTAAAAGGAGAGCTCTTGATTTGGAGAACCAAGAATCAGGCTAGGGACCAAGGTACAGTCCAATTCAAGGATTCAATTTGCTTCAAATGAGTCCAAATTGGTTCCTAGGAAATTGGACCCTGGACCCTCGTCTAAAGTGGGCCAAAGAGGTTCATCCAAGGCGACCCTTAGGGTTTGGGTACTGCTTTTATGGAAACCAAAACTTGATTCATAAAGTCACCTTTTCATTTCTTGTTCCAAGAGGTTCCTGAATTTCTAAACATTAATTTCTTTTTGAGTTGTTCATGTTCATTTGACTGCACTTCTCCAATTTCACCTTTTATTTTGAGATGCTTTTAAAACTTGAATCATTAATAGAAAAGTATTTTTACAACTTGTCTTATACAATTACATGTGTCACATGTAACTAAAATATAGTTGCATGCAACATTTTTTAGTTGCATATGACATATATAATTACATAAAACAAATCACAAAAGATAATTTTTCTTTTAATTAATTTGACCAACACAAGTTCACAATTGAGATATATATATATATATAATTTTTATTTAAAGAAAACTTGCCACGACATTTGCAAAGTCAGTCTTAGTTTCAAGTTTCAACCCGTTGTCTTCCCCTTATCCATAGTGTCATATCCGATAATTATTTATTGGTGAAGTAAGACAAATTAGGGATGAAATTTGAAACAAGGGTCAAATTTAGAAGTTGAGAAACGAGGGGAGAGAGGGAGGGGCTACTTTACTTTGTTGGTTTTAGATTGATAACTATTCATTCACCCATGAAAACACAAAAACACAAGTAAAAAATGCACCAAAATTGCCTAGAGTTGCACATTGCACCTTGTGTTCTTGTGCCCAACCACTAGATTTTCGTCCCCCCTTTGACACACTTTATAGATGTTTTTATTATGCTTAAGTGGTTCTCAGGTTGGATCTTAAGTTGTATAATCCCAAAACCACCCCCCTTACATCTTAAGGTGTTGTTTTTTGGGAGACGATTATAAATAATGTTAAGGTAGAAATACCAATCACCAAAGACAAGTTCATGACCGAACACATAACAATATATTTTAAATTTTAAAAAATAAATTAGTGATCTTCAAGGTTATTGGTACTTCAAGCCGAGGTTTATAATATCGTTTAAAACTCTTGATGCAATTGACCAATGTCTAAGGATCTTAAGCTCAAAATGCTTACCATGGCAAATTGAACACACTTATTACATCAAACTAAACACTACTACTTCCAAATGCCCTTATCTCATCCTTGATCCATTTGGAGTGTTTTTCATGATGGTATGCGAAGTGGAAGTTCACAATACCTCCTCCTCTTTGAAGTCCAAAGACAAGCAAAGCTAAATCTAAAGATTTTAAGATCTCTAAAAACTTATGTGTTCAGACCGGCATCTCCTACACCACGGCAGAAAACTGGAACACTACCGTTTGAGTGTTGGGACTGTAAAATAATAATTTCACAAAAATAATACCCAAAGAGTAACCAAAAGAAAAAAGAAAAAACCGACCAACACTGATTCAAACTTGACCGATGACACTTAAAAAATAAGAAATGTTGCGTGTGAAGTACTCAAAAGATGAACCTCACACGTATCACCCAGTAACAACACCACCACCACCACCTCAATAGTCTGCCCCCCTCGTGACAAGTTCAAAATTCAAACACAACGACAACACTTCAAATAGGAAATGAAGTTCCCAAAAAATTAAAATTAAAATTAAAGTGTTTCATGAAGTTCTCAAAAAATGAACTCTGACAAGTATTTGTTCACACAAGTAGAATTATCTGTTAAGTCACACGATAAGGGGGCGAGAACAGCTAGTTTCAGCATAATAGGGCATCAAACATACTTGCGTAAAACACAAGGCCAAGCTTTTTCTTTTAATAATAAAGTTGTACTTATCTACGTACAAAACTTAAACCTATTTAAAATGGAGCAATGTCCTTTATTTAAGTTTTACTTTTAATTTTGGTAAGAGGTCAATTACCTAGTTAGGTTCCAATGATGAATTCAACATAATTCAAAACTTTTGGATAAAAGACCTTAACACTTAACCTATAATTTGGACCTGAACTTTGCCTAAATTTTTCAACTTGCCAATACTTGTGTCAACAAGACCCTAACAACATAGCCCAATTGTGAAAAAAATTATTTAAACTTTAAATTTATTTTCCATGATAAAAATTACTCAAAATTCAATTTCTCCCCCATCTGAAGTCTAATTTTTTTGAAATGAGCTTCAAGAAATCCATTAATAAATGGATTTCCAATAATACCAGTAGCTGACTCCATTTTTCCTATGTACTTTTTTTTAAAAAAATCAATTGATCAATTATTTTACATTCAATATGTCTTGCACCATAGGTGCACTTACAAGCACCTTCAAATTTGCACCTTCAAATCTTAAAATGATTTGAATAATTGTTATGATATCAGGCTTCTTAAAATGGACAAAAAGTTTGCACGATCTTAAGGATTTTCAACCTTGTCAGTTGCCCATCTTGTATAAAGATCTTCAACTAAAATGTTTTCGAAAATAATCAAATATGAAACAATGTGACATGAAGAAATGAAGCTACTAACAAGCAACAAAATCATTAAACAAAATCCATGAACAACTAACAACAACAAAAACAAGTTAATAACAAAGTGGGTAGAAAAGAATCAAGAAAAAGCTAAACAAGCCCAAAAAAAAAATTATTAAAAAATTAATCAACAAACAAAAAACAAACCCAATGTGCATGAAAGGTGATGCATTATCTTCAATACTATTTCGAAAAGTATGTGCACCATTTCTCACTCAATAGAAGACCCATTTTCCATTAGGGACCCCAAGACTTCAATAGACTCCATCCACCCCAACTACTACACCCACTCATGGAAAATTTCTTAAGACTTGGACCCATATATATATATATATATATTGATGACCCAAGAGCAAGTACTCTAAAAGACCCAATGGTCCCCCAAGTGCTTCTTTAAAAAAAGTCTTCTTTGCTTGTCGGGATACTTTGTCGTAAAAGAGAGAGGATTTATATTTTGGTCAAAGAGGGTTCTTGAAGGTTGAAAGAAGTTGTTTTTGCAAAAGACTTTGGTTGAACATCTAGTAGATAAGAGGTTCCTTAAATCCCAAACCCCCAAAAAATAAATTTAATAAATAAATAAATAATCCAAAAATGGGAACATAAAGGCAAACCAAAGATAGAATCAAACTTTTTTTTCAATAAAAAATATTTAGTAATAAAAAATAGTACCTATTTTTTTCCACATGTAATAGAAATAAAGAGAGTTGTGGAAATACTTTAGAATATAGTAGTGGTCCTCCTCACTCCCCCATCTATTCATACAAGTCAAGATGAACTTCCCAAATGGTTCAAGGTTTCATCACCCAAAATATACCCATTTTCATCTGGCAATTCAACTGCAAGTCTAACACTTAGACTCCATTTCGGAGAGACTTGAGACCACTCTTCAATCTCTTCAAGAAGATTGTTTGTTTGTTTGCTTGTTTTGTTTGTCAAGTTGAGATCTCCTACACCATGTTGTTGTTGACACCACCACGCACGCATTTGGTGTTGTTAAAATGCCCTCAATCACAAGGGATGCATCAGGATGGTTTTGTAATGTTTAGCTGTAATGGTATGGTGCAGGAATGATTGAATGTTGAATACTTATTAGATCTAGTTATGGGTGGATCTAGTAAATCTTTCAATTCATTTTTCACTAGGAGTAGCTATTTAATCGTTTTGTAATAAAGAGTGTCTCCAGCCACACCCGTAGCCTCTACCAGTGTTTTTATCACATGCAATAACATAGAGCTAATGCTTTCACCCATCCCCACCCATAAACATGCAAAATTGGACAATAAAAAGTGAGAAATCACTTGCATGCTACCCAAAGTACTCTGTACAGGCCATTGTGCTACTACTCCCGGTGAAGATGATCTAAGATCAGCAAGCAAGTAGAAAGAATAGCCAAAATCAACAAATGGGTATAAAGAATGGCCAAAACAAGCAGCTCATCACGAAACAGCTTTGCCCTTTATGGCAAGTTTGAATACACGTTCATTAGGAGACCCCAAACGAACAAGTCATTTCCATGAGTCAACAATCAACCTTCCAAGATGAAGAATCCTTTCCAAAACCATCGTTTTCCCTTCATAAAAGGATGACAAAACCACATTTTCCCAGCTCTTGCTTTACATCCTCAACATATTGTAGATCATGTATGGTACACATACTATACATAAGCCACATGTACATGGCTTTGTATGTGGCTTATGTACATTTCTCCTTCACTCCTCCATGCTTCTTTTCAAGTCAAGGCACTTGCAGTATTTGATTCACATTCGTTGGCATTTCAGGAGTGTACCAGGAGCTTTTAAGTTTGGTGTCAAAAGTATTGACCTGTGAATTCCAATTCCCATCTGCTGCATCCTGAGGGAGGGAGCCAGAGTGCCATCAAGGTGCTTCGGATCCTCAAAGACATAGTCAGTTCCAACTCTCGCATGAAAGCCAATCAGAAACTCAATTGTTAGCCAGTGCCCACAATCCATGGTGTCCTTTCCAAGCCTTCACCACCAAGTTCATGGGCTTTATATCCCAACTCAAAGCTTTTCAACTGCAGACATAATTTCTATTTGCCTACTTAAAATCTTTCTCCTGCTGAACCAAAACCCTCCTTGGGGGTGGGATCACTGGATTTAAGAAGTTCTGTTGGCTCAGGGACCTCGACACAAAAGTCCATGTTGAATATCAGCAGCACCTGTAATCTCATTTCATCTAGAAAACCTCTGTGACCTATCATCTGCCATTGACCAATCTGGCTTGAGGATAATTACATAGGTCTTCCGCAAGCCAGTGGCTCACACTAAATTCAGAGAGTCCGGCATACAAAGTTGGACTGAAACTATTGACTGCTGAGAAGAGCTACACAAATTCTATAGCACATTTTATGATATGAAATGTTGAATAACCCCCTTTCACCTCATTCTGTGATCCAAATTTTAGAGTTCCCATGTAAGAACATTGTCAACTCCCAAATCAAGGCCTAAAACTAACCTGAGACCCCCCCCCTCCCTCCAGCCTCAACACAATACTCTACAGCCCTGCAGGGAAGTTATTGACCTGGGCTTGTTCCAAGTTATTCTGTCCATTTGATTTGAAGCTCACTCTCAATTTCATGACAATGGCTTTCTGCAAACAACATAACAGGCAAGAATGTGATGCAGTACTTGCAAATCCATTATTCTGAGCTCTTTCTTTTGCCCACAAAAATTCTGTCAACATGAACTTTTATGGAGCTGCTGCTGCTAAGAGTCACATACCAGAAGATCAACTTGAGCAGGGATAGAGTTTCTGGCTAGCAATCATGAAACTATGACAAAACTCTGATATCAGCCCACCCTGAGTTCCAAGGTGAATAGAAAGCTGTATGAGGAAAGAGACAAGAGAGGAGTAAAAGGTGAACCTGGCCATGCATATTGTTAGTTGCTTTGATGATCTGTGTTATGAAGCCATCCCCATTTGCAGGAAGAAAGTTGCTACTGGCTGGCTCGAGCTGCAGTTGCATGAACTGTGTGTAGACACAAATGTGAAGATTGGTTAGCTGTGAAGAAAACTCAACCAATTCACTGCAAAGCAAAGCTCTTCACCATTAAGGATAGACCTCTTACAATGTCAACTCTTACAATAGGGACTATTTACCTTTGGCACTGCTGCTTGAAACAGATAATCTGTGTATGGACTTGAAGACAAATTTGTATGAGTGGCCTTAATGATGGTGGTCTGAGGAGATCCTGCTGGCTTTGTGAAATCAAATGTAATCTTCAACCCATTTGTTTGCATTGCCACAATTGATGGGTGTGCTGCATTTTCTGATAAATAACAAAAGAGCCCACAAGCATACACAGAAGTGTTAGTGTTCAACAAGGGAAGATGGAAGGAGACTCCAGACTACATCTTTGAACAAAACCACTCACAAATATATAGCTTTCTTTTGGATTATTGCAAAAAGCTGGGTCACATGCGTACCACCACTAGCCACTGGCATTGAAAGAGAATTCAGATTTGCAAAAGGATCAGCATTTGAAGTAGGACTCTTGTGAGGCTGACCACCCAATACATCTTGAGTAAGTGAAGAGCCCTTGTGAATGGCAAAAGGAGGTTGGACATCCAATAAAGAACTCTTGAGTGAAGGAGGTTGGACAGAGGCAGCAGACTCTTGAGAAGAAGCTGCCGGACTGCTGCCAAGGGACAGAAGCTCCAACAACATATTGGCACCTCCTGATGACGATGGATGTACTGCGAGTGAAGATCAACCACAGATAGTCACAAACAAAAGAATCATCAGGTGAAGCACATCACTACAGAACCTACTAATCAGTATTCAAAGGACTGTAGATCACAATCCTGCCATACCCAAGTGCCTGAATTCTCTGTGGTTAGTACCAGAGCTTCATGAGGAACATGTGAAATTTTAAGACATCTTGACCAAGACACAGAAACAAGAACTCCCTTATCCTGTCATGCACAGTCACAAATAGAAGAAATCAAAACAACAACATGCAAGGAAGGAAGGGGGAGATGACTACAAGAGGGAATATTTCCTGCACACCCTAACCACATCTAAAGCCAACAATTTAATCAAGCTCCTAAATATGTGCTACAGCCCCTGCCTGCCCATATGAGAGTAGGAAATACTCACCAGAAGATGTCATGATGTCAGACCCAGTGAGAGTATTGACACCCAAAGAACCCAACAAAGCATCATCAGGTGACTTATCAGGGGCTGATGGTTGCTCATCAGGGAGAAAACTGAGTAGATCTATGAGAGCATTTTCAGGAGCCAAATGTTTTGCAAGTCCATTTGGTTGCGCCACATGTCCATTGGAATGGGGTTCAGAAGTTGCCGTCTGATTTCCATCGACACCCATTTCAACTTGCTTGGCTGAGTAGTAGGTTGCTTCATCTAAAACAGGCATCCTCTCTAGCAGGGCAGCTCTACATAAGAATAGTCCAACAGTGCATGAACAGAATCTATGAGTTTCTGGACTAGATAAGAAGCTCATAAGCAAGGATGAGATCCAGCTAACCACACCAGAATTGCAAAGCAATCGAAAAAGATGTGCAAAAAACGACAAACTCAAACAGGACAGCTCAAGGAAGATATATACTTGATGTCTGTGTGCTTGCTGAGGATGGACCCAAATTCAATAGCACGCTGTTGTAATTCAAGCACCACACTCCCCTTGTACTCCAATATCAAAGCTTTGATATGGCTGCTCCCACACTCATCACGAAGGTCCAGCATGAAACAAGTTAGATGAATGGATGAACAAGGTTTTGTGTCTCATACTCTTTGAGTTTAAACACACGTCCAAGAGAAAATGTCAAAAAACCAAATTGAGCCCTAGATGCAAAACTTCAATGTATAACAGTGACAAACAGAAAAGTATGTCTGCCACCACAGAGTGGTTCTTTCAATGGCACAGAGCATTGAGATGTCACAAGTTGCAAACTTACTCCACACAATGAGAGAAGCGGGATGAAAGTTTCAGGAGTGCTGTGAGACAAAATGCTAAAGTGTCTGAAGAAACTCGGTTGTCTTTCAAAACAGTCTCAACTATATCCACTGCATCTGACTCTGTCACCTGCACCCAACCCAAACATCACAAGAAAAGATACATCAAGCTGAAAAATGTAATAATTTGAGCAAGGTCTGGAATGACATTGTCCCACTTCCCCAACTCTTCTGTGAAGAATGTGGGAATTGGAACATGTGCTGAAAACTGTTACACCCTCCAACATGTTTCTTCTATGAAGAAGGAGGAGACCAAGAATATCAAGAAAAAAAGAGGAACAAAAAATGAGAGAGAGAAAGAAAAGCCCACAAGAGGAAGGAAAAACAGAGAACTTCAAAAGCTTGATCTTTTGAGAACCTTCCACTTAGGATTAAATGCTTGAGCATTTTGGTACTTGGGAGTTTGCTAAATCCAAAAATGTATAGCAGGAGCAGCCATATTCAATTCATAATTTACGGTACATGCCACCGCAATAGAGTCTTTCCCGAGATATGTGAAGCGGAGAAATCAGGGATAGCAGGAATTAACAGATTGTATCTTTCATAAGTACTGAGCAATTCTCAATACCTATGGTTTACATCAACCCTGAAAAGAACTGAGAGATGACCCAGGTTATGGATATTTCAGATCTGACAACCTAACAGCAAACAAATCAGCCAGCAGGAAAAGATGGAAAAACTCCACTCTAAAGAAAAGGGAAAATAAGACCACAGGACAGAATGTAGGATTTGTCTAGATAACATTGATCGTCATTCAAGCAAATGTTCAGGTTCCCCTTCAGCAGCAACATGTATGGTCCAAAAGGACCCACAAATTCAAATATGAAGAGGTTGAAGTTAGCTAGAAAGACTGTACAATTTGAACCCATTAGCACTACTCCCAAGGAGTCTTTTAAGAACTCAGCTGAGAGGGGACATCTGAGACATGAAAAATAGGATAGGATAGGACCCACTACTTACAGTCAATGGTTCTTCGCCTTCAACCTCATTCAGATGATCTACCAACATTTCACCGTACTCACCAATGCACCAAATGGTAACTTGTCCCAGGCTTTCCTGTCCAAGGAAACAAAGCAAAAATTCAGGCATGTTGGTATTTTAAGTTTGTTCAGCAAACTTGACAAGAAACCCCCAAACCATCAACAAAGAGTCATGAAAACTTTTGATGCCAATAGAGTTGTACCCCAATAATGCTCGGGTCTGCATAGTAGACAAGGCCAAGCTCTTTGCAAAATACACAGTGGACTTCCCAAAGAACTACACACATCTTCAAAGGAAATGATGTAGTGGAGAGCAGAGGCAACAAGCACCTGCCCATCCCATGCTTGGAAAACGCGATACAATGCCCTCACTGTGTAGCCCTGAAGCTCAGATGCATTGCTGATCACCACTACCAAAGCCCTTGTAACATCAGGAGTCACATACTTCCCTGCCTGCATGTTAACCACTAATGTCAAAAGACATGTTACCATATCAAGCAAAAATGTGTAGCTGTGTATAGGTTTACTTTGCACAACTAGCTGCGTTCAATTGCAGATATAGTTATCAGCACAGAACAACAACTGGTTCCCCTGTAGAGGAGATGGCATTGCAGGACTAATTGTACCTCAACCATAAGCAAAATCATCTGATCAATGTACCACTGCTTGTTTGGAGAGAATCTGCACAAGACCCAAAATACCACAAGCAAGCCTCAGTAATGGGTTGTGATACAGTCCATGTTCATACACAGATTTCCAGCCATAGAAACTGCAGGAAAATGAAGTTATTACATGTGCCTGATAAATTTCCGGTTCAACCACCCACCCACATAAAAAACCTTGTGGATCAAGGACAAACATCAAAGTTGATGCCCTTTGAAATACACCAACACAACAGTGCAGCTGTAAGTCACTACAGATCAGGCACAGGAAGAAGAAGACAATATTTACCGCTGCACAATAGAAGATATTTTGGCTGTCAGGTCTCCTTTGAACTCAGGGTCGCTCACTTTCAGATAGTCAATGAGCTCCTTTGTCAAAGTCTTGACATTGCTCACATTGACTAATGCACTAATGAGCTCCAGTGCTCGTCGCTGTATAGAAATATCAGAATCCTATTGACAAAGATCAAACATTCTTCAGAAAGAATATAGCTTCATTTTTCAAGTACTGAGAATTCTCCTTAAAATGGAGTTTCAGTTCGCCAAATAGGAAATGTACGATGACTTCCTATTACAGTTTGGAGTTCTAACCACACTACAGGAGGAAGTGAAAAATAAAACAATGAATGCAATGGGTGCTGCTGCTGCTGCTGCTGCTGTTTAGCTGCAGGGCGGGCATCACATTCTTTTCAAGAATTCCAACTGTGCAGAAGCAATGCTTGCCAAGCAATGAATGTGATCTGCATGTTTGACACAATGGAGACATAAAGCCTGATGAGGTCATAGTATGAGCATCATACTTTCACACACTCCACTATAGTGGTTCGATGGCGCTGAACAGCTTGAGTATCCACAGAAACAACCTTGACCAGAGTGTTCAGTGCAACATATCTGTCACCAAAATACACATTATCACAGATGGCATTCCTGCTTCTACTGTAACCCAGTATCTCAACCAGGAGACCCAGATGCTTGTCCTATGGACTACTCTGAGCAGAGTGTGGCCTTTTGTGTTGGGAGCATTAGCATGCAATTGCTCAGTTGTGAGTTCTTCTTACTAAGAGTACCTTGCCTACTTCCCTCTATCTCAAAAGCATGCACCAGGATATGGATATAAACCTACCGGATATTGTTGTCACGATTTGCCAAGAAGCGGCCTAGAATGTTGATGGCAAGTACCCGAAGGCCTCCAATTGTCTCTATGGACATGATTGTCTGTACGCATTCGTACAAGATAGCATTGCCAGCATTCTTGCTTCCCTCTGTGTTTGTTGCAACCTGTCCAGAAATGATATGCAATCATGATCTATAGCGGAAGAGAGATAACAGTGACCAGGTAAGTAATTTCTAGTCCCAAAAAAGAGACAACTGGTGCACATCAAAAGTTGCACACAGGAGGACACTAAGATAAAAGTATTCAAGCAATGTTGGTGGGTGCAAGCAAACATGTCTGAGGACTGAATCAAACCCCAATGCACAAAAAGCTACCAGGACCATACCTGGGCAAGGATATCACTCATGTTGTCACTTGTTTCTGGATCACCCTTGCCTAGAAGGCCCAGCAGTCTAAGAAGCCTGATTTGCAAAAAGGGATCAGTGATGCCGTTCACATCATACTCAGGGGCATAGCCACTTACAACCAGGTTCTTCAGTACCCGAATCAGTGACATCACATGCTGCATCCACAAAACAATATGTTTTGAGTTCAATCCTATGGCTCTTAGGTATCAAGAAATAAAGAGTCTTGAGTATTCAGACACATTTGCAGGAATTTTAAACAATTGCTTGTTCTTTGTGGAATCCTGAAAACTAGGCTCTGGATCCACAAGACTGCTCTCTAGAGTTCTGGAATTTGAGCTGCCCCTTTCATTATTATTCCATGTCCTGAAAGAAAGACAGACACACACACCTTTCGAAAATGTTGAACAGCAACTTCACTGACTTGACATAGCTCTGTGCAAAGTTTCAGTCCAGAGATCAGAACCCCATGATGCTTGTCTGTAAGGAGAGATGTAGCTGGAACCATCACATAATCAATGAGATCGGGCACCTTCCGAACAATCCGCAATGAGCACAAGGCTGCCTATAACACAACATGAATCCCCTCTCTGCCGATTAGACTCTGTGCAGTACAAACCTCACAAGCAGGAAAGTATAGATCCAGTACATGCCAGTACAAAAGCTCCAAGAGGCTCATTATCATGCTAGCTCCAGCTGGTATCTATGTATACAAAAGACTGTATACAAAATGGGTTGGAAGGTTTGGACTTGTAAGCTCGTAGAGATCATTACCTCACAATAGCCATGAAGCTGTTTTTTCTGAACTCTACAACAAAATGTCAATGGCAACAATTAGAAAGAGCAACTGATATAAATGCAAGTGCTTGGGCACCTTCTTCCGAATGTATGAGTTGTTGTTGTGCAAAAGTTTCTCCACTTCAAGTGCAAGGTCTCGCGCCATTTCTGCTGTGCAGATGTTCCCAAGTGCACAAAGTGCTAGCCCAACAATAAACTGATTTGAATGATTCAAGTCACTGGAGCAAAATCCAAAGAAGATCCCACAATGATCTTCAGCAGGGTAGTTTTCAGAATCCTCAAAAGTGACATCAACAGATCAACAGGAAAACCCCCAAGTGTGACCAAAAGAATTGCTCCTCTGAAAGAATTTTATACAGACAAGAAGTTGTCAGTTGCTCTAAACAACAACTGATGGGGGTGGCACACAAGAAAATGGGCTTGAATGAGATTACTTTTTGAGAGAATTGGTGACCAGCATAAGCACCTCCTGCCGCTCATCCACCAGCAGCATGAGGCCCAAGTACCCAATACGCTTCTCTGGGAAGCTGCCAGCAGCAATCAGCTTGATGCACTCCATCTGACCGAAATGTGTGGGATAACCCAGCATGTGGATGAACATGAGCTTTGCGACATTGCGATGCCTGTAGTCCTGGTCATTGTCCCTGAATGCATTCCGCAGCACTGCACACTCCTTAGCGACCACTGCTCGCTCATCTGCTGCAGTTTTACAAGCCCGTATTGACCGGATCATATCCCTGCGAATTGTTTAAAAAACAAACAAAAACTCAATTCCAAGACCTTCACAAACTCACCTTCACAAATTCCAGCTACATCTCTCTCCTTACACACAACACACTGAACCTTTTGTTCAACAAACAACACTTGTAGAGTGATGTCCCTGCAGGGTTTCCCAGAAAAATAAATCCCTTCAATCCTCCTCCCCCATGGGTCATACAAAATTTAGGGTTTACAAAACTGTCTATCAAATCTCTCTTGTGCTCCAGCCAAATTCAAACTACCCTAGCTTTTGGAACCTAAACCCTAACCCGGATCTTCAAAAAACTCCAACACCCATATCACATAAGCTTCTCAAATATGCTTATGAGACACTCCACATCTCTCCCCCATCTTCTTCATTCACTTTTCCTCTAAAACCCTACAAGCTCAATATACAGGGAAGGGGTGAGTGGGGGGGGGAAACCCATAACCTAAAAGAAAATCAGAAAAACCACAGAGATTCTTCAATCAGAAATAACTAACAGGATTGCCAAGAGCCTCCTCATGCATAAACATAACACAAACACAAAATCCAAAATCCAAAATCCAAAATCTTTTACCTGAGTCTGGTCCCCATGATGAGCTAAATCCAAAAGCGGATCTGGCTAGTCCGGTTAACTCTTCTTCTATCTCTTCTTCTTGCGTGGTTTATTATAATTTTTTTCTCCTGTCAAGCTGTGCTGCTGCATCTGCGTTCCGGCGAACAAAGAGACATCAGACCCGGCGCTTGCAACGACGGAGGACCCGTTTGCCAAGTCTCTTCTCTCTCTCTCTCTCTCTCTCTCTCTGTGCGTACATGAGAACATCAGCCTTTTTTCTGGCTACATTTATGGATTTGGCTAAAAAGAATTTTCAAAATGGCTAAACATATGTGAGCTACATAGTGTATATGTAGCAAATGTTTGGCACAAAATAATTCACAAATGGAAAATTTCATTGACATTTGCCAAAATTGTTGAGAATCAAACTCTCAACTTGTGAAAAACTATTTTATTGTCCCAAACATCATCAAATTATTATTATTACAAATACACACCCAAAAAAATTGTATATTTTTGCATAGTTGTTCTTCATAATGTTGAAATTTTTAGAAATTAAATTGGAAATTGCCTAACCTCATTTTCAAAACATAAATAAATAAATAAATAAATTTTTAAAGGTTTTTCACTTTTTTTTTGTTTTAAGGTTTCTTATTTTTTCTTGTCATTTTTAAGGTTTTTTAAAACTTATTTTTTAATTGTTCAAAAGTTTTCATTTGGCTTCTTTTAAAGGGTTTTAAGTTTTTTCATGGTCATTTTTAAGCTTCTTTTTGGGGTTTTTATTTTTATTTATATAAGTTTTTTTAAATACTTTTAAAGGTTTTTTTAAGTAATTTTTAGTGTTTCTTTTGGGGGTTTCTTTAAGGATTATTTTACAGTTTTTTTTTTTTTTTTTTTTTTTTTTGTTTTTTTTTTGTTTTTTTTTTTTTTTTTTTTTTTTTTTTGTGTTTCATGGTTTCTTCTAATGGTGATGATTTATCAAAACATGGATGACATTAATAGCTCATTTTCAAGTAATGACAAAAAGATATTTCAAAGGATGCACAAACAACATCAAATTGTGTTTGTAATTATAATTATGGGTGTTAACATATTCTAATTAATTGTTCAATGCAAATGAGGTAAAGCCAAATGTCGAATAATCAATCAATTAATCAATTTGTGAATGTTCGTGTTTGAACCCAAAACAAGGATTATTTTAATTTATTATATACATGATGACAATGTAAATCATGTATGATGCATTTCTATGGAATTGAAGCAAAAGTGCAATACATGATGATGTAATTTTTATTACATTTAAATATTAGTGATGTCGTTGGCAATAAAATTTTAAAGGCCTATATGAAAATTGGCGTTAATTTTTTATACATTTTTTCAAAAATCTTTTTTACCTTATCTATGTGATATGTGAAAATTACAATTCCTCACTTCCGCACTTTTAGGTCATATTGTTGACATCCACAAAATTATAAATTTAAATACATTTGTAAGTGTTGAGTGGGTATTCATGTGATTTTTAATTTTTCTTTTCTAATGAAAAATTCATGATTTACAAAGGCTCAAGAATAGGTTGGTAGCAAAATTCCTTTGTAATTCTTGGCCAACATTGTTTGTGACTATGTAATTCCACTAGCAATACTACAATCTAATACAATGTTCCAAACAACATGATATCGCAAAAATGCAAAAAATATGGTGGATGTTGCATTGCAATAATGATAACATTTGTTAAGCTTGTGTTTCCCATTGATTAGGTTTCCATATTAAAGTCACCAATGGAATCTAGAGGCAATTGTGTAAGGGGGGCAAACTTAATTCCTATGGAAATTTGTAATAAGGCTCAAAAAATGTTCAATGAAAAAAATTAAAATTATATATATATATATAGGTATATTTCGCTCAACACCGATTGATGAATTTAAGTTTAACAATCTTATGGGATGATGCTAACGACATGACCTAAAATTACAATGAGACTTTGTGTTAAATCCATGGTGTTCAATAAGTTAACATCTAAATAACATCACCTAAAAATTAATTAACTTTTTTTTTATTCATTCATACACATGAAAAAATTGAGGAAATATTTTGTTAAGATTTATTATTATATGTCATTCATGATTCCACCTAGGATTTTATGTTAATTAACATTCTTATGTGAATGCAATAAAAAAATAAATGCCTATCTTAAGATTAACATGAGATGAAATTGCATTTTAAAAGTGTGTTCACACTTGGTGTTAGGGACTCTAGTGTTGAGTTCCCTTAACATCAAGTTAAACATTTAGGCCTTAAACGTTGATATCATGAAAATTTTATGTTAAGTTAACATTCACTTAACATTAAGCTATCACTTGTTAAACATTTTGGTGCCACGTAGGATGCCACCTAGATTTTTCATTTAACACATCAAACAGAGTTTTTTTAGCTTTTTTTTATTTAGGATTTGGCCCAAATTGTTTGACAGATTCCTACGTGTTACGCACCCATTCACCACTTTGCTTTTATTCTAATTTGAAGACAAACTTAACAGATCAAGTTCGAAAGAACCATAAGTTGTGCCCAAACTATCTAAAATTTCATGGAGTTATCTTTGACATTCAAAAAAGCATAAAATTCAATATTATGTCAATTATTCTACCCAAACAAATTACGTGTAGGGCAATGCTCTCACCCCACATGCATTATGAGAATAAAGGGCCCACCCGAGGTGGAGTTGAGGGAGGCCCAATTCTGGTAAAAGAGCGCAAGGCAAAGTTGGGAGAGAGAGAGAGAGAGAGCCAAAGTGGCTATCATCCATAGGAAGAGTGACGATCGTGTTTAGTAAAAAATTAGCTAAATATGGCTATATTTCAAATATGAAATCAAAAAGGAATTCTTAATCATCTTTCTTTATTTTAGCTGGCTACACATTAAAACCCAAGTATAAAAATCTGTCGATTATTATTATTAAATTATTTTTTTCCCTCTCATTCCTGGCGATTGGAAAACTCCAATATCACTTGATTTTCGAACTTTTTGGCGAAATTTCACCAATTAAAAAAAAGCTGGTGCCAGGGAGCCAAGCTACCAGTCTGTCAGTCATTCAGCCGCCCTAGCAAGCAAGCAAGCAAGCAAGCAACGAACGAACGAACGAACGAACGAACGAATAGCATCCTGTCGTGCCGCGCGGCGCGGCGCGGCGCTAGGGGTGGGTGTGTAGTGTGTAGCCCGGTTCCACGTAGCGGCGCATTATTTGTCCAAAGCTCATCGGAACCAGTCCGGCGGTAAGCCCTGCGTGCCAGCTACCCTTGTGGACCTTCTTCCGGTTGTGCACCCTTGCGTAGGCCTACTGGGGTCTCAGGTCACGCCAATTTCGAATCTGGACTGGACCGTACCGTACCGGACCGGGCCGGGCCGATTGGATCCGTGGACCTCCTCCGCAATAGTGTGTGTGTGCGTGCGAGAGAGAGAGAGAGAGAGAGAGAGGGACGGGGGAGAGGCCGGGTGATCGTGGCGCGGAAGCCTTGCGAGCGCGTTGTCGTCGTTTTCCATGACTATGGCGGAGTATAAGCCGCGGGGACCGTGCAGTGGATGCGCTTGTGAGTCCGAGGAAGCGGTGGTGAAGAAGCGAGAGGAGTTTGAGGATGAAGCGTTGGTGGTAAAGAAGCGAGAAGGAGAAGAAGAAGAACAACAGGAGGAGGAGGAGGAGGAGGATGTATCGGCTGCTGCTGCGGTAGACGGGGTCGTGGATGTGGAGCGGCTGCTGCAGGAGTTGGTGGATCTGACTCGTAGTCTACTGGCAGAGGTGACCTAGATGCTTTGACGTTTTTCTTTCTTTTTCTTCTTTTTTCTCATTTCCCCCTTCCGTTCCAACCGCAATTATTTCCTGGATCTAGTATCGCGTTGCGTGAGAAACTGTTTTGATTGTTGTGTTGAAACCCGGTATGCAGAGTCTAGGGTTGATCGAACTTCTCTTTCTTTATTCGGCAGTGTTTCTTCGCTGGTTTGCTATTTGGTTTGGGGGGGGGGGGTCTGCGAAGAGGAGGGAAAAAAAACCGTCGAAGACGAACATGGCGGGGATTACTGTTTATTGTCGTTGAGCTTTCGTGTTTTGGTTGTGCAGCGAGTGTAATTTAGTTTTTTTGTGGAAAGAGATTTTGCCGCGGCGGATAAAAACCGTGTGTGTTGCACCGGAATCGGATGTGTTTGTGCACTGTGTGTGCGTGCGTGCGTGGTGTTGCTATGGTTGGAGGTTGTAGATAGCGTCTAAAATTCAATCATGTGCAGTTGTAGGCTTAGACCTGAAGAGCTGACAGGATTGGGATGGTGGCAGGAAGTGTTGGACCAGCAGTTTACGCAGTTGCAGCAATTGCAAGATGAAAGCAATCCAGAATTTGTTTCAGAAGTGGTTACCTTGTTTTTCGAAGATTCTGAAAGGCTTCTAGAGGAGTTGACTGAATCTCTGTAAGCACCTTTAATCTCAAACTCTCACACATGCCTTTGTTGGACCATCCTTGTGTGGAGGAAAGAAGAGTAGGCTTTGCCACTGGAGTGATTTTTATTGTCATTTGGACATATTATTGCATATATTCTGTGAGCTCAGTGTGACTCTCCAGAACACCTGATAGCCTTGAGGACCTCCGAGTGTTTGGAGAATAATGTTTCAACCTTTTTTTGAAGCTAATACAAAGGATAATCTATTTTCAAGGCATCAAAATTTACAATTTGGGCAGGAAACTTTGCTTCCAATACATGTCCGATAAGTTCAAGGAATGGCATCCTTTCTGCTCTGGATCTCATTTGCAATGAGAATCCCCTTCCTGCAGTCTGGGACACTCTTTGGGCTTGCCAGGGTGATGAGCATTTGTAACTTACGTAGCTGATTTTGGCTGGAACTCTGCTTTCTTGTGGTTGTGCAGTGCACAAGATCCAATTGATTATGTGGCTGTAGACGCTCATGTACATCAGTTTAAAGGGAGCAGCTCAAGGTTGTTATTTACCTGTCAAGTGTTCCTTTCATCAGAGGTCTTGGAGTCTTCTTCTGTCTTTACCTTGGCCTAGATCTCAGTTGAGCACACGTTATTCAGTGCTCACATTGGTTACAACCAGGAGAGGTGACAGGTGATCTGACTGAATGATCAGACGGGTGGAGACAGTTGTGCAGGTTGCATTTAGGGTCCACATTTTTGTTTGTTTCTGCTATGCAACATCTATTTTAGGTGCTTGACTGGTCAGTTTACACATAGCAGCAGCTCCAATGTGTGCTAGGACTCACTTAAGTTGTTGATCAAGTGGGGGCTCTCCTGTTTGCAACGAATGACTGTGACCACAGGAGAATTTGTTGCCAGCACTTATTTGTTCTATGAGTACCTTGGCATGAACCATGGACCTGTCTTGAGGACCTGCATGGTTACTTTTGTAATGAGAAATCAGCAGCCCTGCCATGGTAGTCAGTGAAGGTCTGTATTTGATTAAGGGAGGCCAGTTTTGCATCTGTGGGTACTGACTGGGGTTGAAATGGTGTGGCTTAAAACCAGTATTGGTGCACAAAAAGTGAAAACTGTCTGCATCAAGTTCCGGAAGTGCTGTGAGGAGGAAGACAGGGAAGGGTGAGTGCATTTTTGCCCCATGGTATTTTGTAGAGCTGATGGATATGTATGCACCTGGGGACAAAGGTTTGTCAAATGTGTGATTGGACTTAGCCTCTTTGTGGTTCAAATAAGAACTGATTTTTTGCTTCTTGCCAATGGAAGTGAAAGTAGGTCAATCATGTTCAATTTATTTCAAGCCTTGAGCTGATGAACAGGTGTAATATGGCCTTGCAGGTGTCAAAAGTGCTTAGAGCAAGTGAAGCAAGAGTTCTCGCTTGTCAAGAGCAAGCTAGAATACATGTTTGAGGTAACATTATTCTCCAGGAAACTGTTCTGTTGTACATGCATCTGTATTGGCAGCTGTTAGGTGGTTTTTGCTAAACAGCCAACCCCCTCCGAATCTGTATTAAGGGGTAGCAAAAAAAATAAAAATTCATATCCTAGGGTTTTTATGCAGTTAGTTTTAAATTTAATGTTCGCATCCTCTTTTCATGGTCATCATATGTGAGCACTAAGTTCTCTTGACCACAACTTCTGGCAGCTTTGTATGTAAACAGTATTTTCATCTTCATTTTAAGTATATGGATCAGCCTTTTTTTTCGTTTTGGTGATGTAGCACTCGTGGCAATCATCCCAAAAAAGATTCTGCATTGACGGCAAGAAGCTTTGGGAAAAGTGTCAAAACAGTAGAAAAACTAGCAATACAATCTGCTCTAACACTACAAATGTGTCCAAATCTGGGAAACTATTTTTTAGGGCATGACCAAATTTGTCAAAAATTGGCAACAAAATATTCCTCTTATTTTTTGAGATACAAATTTTGTCCCTGTTTGCCAGAAAGAAAAACCCTGATACGGATATAGTCATGACCATGTTTGTGTTCTTCAGGAAAAAATGGAGAATGGAAGTCTTCATAATTTCTGTTTTTCCAATCATGAGCAAGTGTTGTTGTCAAAGAGTTCATGTTACATCCTTTGATGATGCACTTGCCTTGTCAAATTCCTTAGTCAAGTGTTTCACAGCTTGTGCCAATTGGCATTAACAAGATGTTATCTTAAAGAAAGAAAGAAAGCACTGAAAGATGTCTGAAAGCACACCAAACTCTGTCATGATTTTGTCTTTATCATAGTCCAAGGAGGCAAGGTTCATAAGGCGTGCTGTATCTTGTCATGATGAGACTGTCAATGTGAATCTATCTGAATGCTTTTCATTGATTTAATTAAATCTAAGTGGCTAGTTGGTGTGGCTGTGGATTTGTGTGATTGCAGCTTGAACAAAAAATTCTTGCAGCTGGTGGCAGTCTTCCTTATCCTGAGGAGGAGGAGTATTAGACACAATTTCTGTTAAGACTTAGGCCAGTGAAGTTGCAAAGTGTATAGCTAAAGTTGCAAGCAGAATTAGCAGGAACAATAGCATAGTGCTGCAAACAGTGACATGAATAGCAGATGCATGGTCATGACATATTGACTGTCAAAAACTGAGGAGTAGTACCATGTCCATCTGTTTCCCTTGATTTGTGAGTTGGTTTCACCACCTTCAGGGCAGGAAAAGTGATGTTGGAAGACTGTCAACTAAGCAAGACTTTGGGGACAAACTTCACCAGAGCAGTTTTGAAGGATAGTGAAAATCAGTGTGTTTCAATAGATGACAGTGAGGAGAGATGGTGTATGCAAGAAATTATGCAAGGTGCAATGCTATATGTTCCAAAGGCTCCAAAGGACCATGCATGGTTATGAGTGCCCAACTCTGCCAATAAATATCACAAAAGTGTAATTCAGGACAAGGACTTCCAGTGGATCTCAAAGAATCATTGCTTATCACTTGATAGAAATATTTGATTCCTGAAATCTTAGAAATCTTTTATAGACCTTTTATATGTATCAATGGATTTCAATACATTATTGGGAGAGAAGGGGAGGAATTTCTTAATGCTTGTCCACAGGTGGTGGAGCAGGAGGTGATGACGAAGAAAGCAATGAAAATGTGCACATTGAAGAAGTGGAAGGAGAAGAAGATGAAGAAGCCATACCAGCAGCAACCATGAAAACCATAGCAGCAGCAGCTCTTTCCTTCTCTTCCACACCCAAAATTGTTTTGCTTTTCTCAACGGTCAATCTTTTGCACTAAAACCCATTTCAGATGTAAGTCAGTATCTAAAAGTTGCTGAAGAGGTAGGTAGTAATTTTGACTATGTTTGATATTTGCCACCTTTCACTTCCAGGCCTTTAGGTTATGCCACAGTCAATTTATACTCCTCCCTTTTGAAGTTCCCAAAGCTTCTTCAAATAGGAAGTATCTCACATCTTCAAAGGATTTTGCAGACGATCTTGAGAGTGTAGTTCGTAGAAGAAGCCATTGCAGAAGGAATAGGAGTGGGTTGCAGTAAAGGCAAATGTTGAGGAGAACTGATAGGCCTCTTTCTTTGTTTTGGAGCGATAGTGGCGAGCCTCCCCAGACAGATTTTGACTTGGTTGGTGACAGTTTTGTACAGGACAAATTCGTCCAGTTTTTTTGTTTTCACAAAGGTAGGTAGGTAGATATTTTGGGAGAAAAAGAGGTGGTGTAATCTCGACAGATTTCTCTAATAGTCAAACACAGCAGGGACCATTTTCTAGAACTTTGCATGGTATTTTGGTTTTTCAAGAGCTTCATCGTCACATGGCCTTGCAATGGTGCAATTGTTGCTACTAATGAGTGTGCATGGGTGACATAAAAAAACCTTAGCAAGAGCAATAGGCATGGCAAGCCTTGTAGTTTCATTGTCATTTAAGCGTCAATGGGAATCACAACTAGATATTAATATCATGATGACTTGTATGGATTGTCATGAGACATCTTTGCCCCCTCACTCGATGATTCCATCGCATCTATTTTGTCTCATCCAGTCTTTTCAATTATGCCTATTTTGTTTTCAAATTTCAGATCTTGTCTACTTCATCAACCAGAAGCTATTTCTCAATCAGCTATACTTACACTAGGTGCCCATCCATCCCATAAATAGTGTCCATGTGTTCCTTGACCTGGTTGTGGTCACTTAAATGTAGCAAGAACAAGTTTAGCATGTCATTAGACATCATGCATTGCATGGAATTAATTAAATAACTAATTTCACACGATTTCCATTGTCAAATTGTGAGAAGGTAAGTTTATGATGATTTTGTGTGTCAAGGTTCAATGTGCTTTGCATATCCCTTTAGCTTGGTTGGTCGTCAATCCATCTGACATAATAGCTTAGCATGCATTTTTGCTCTTCCATTCTTGATGTTTGTCATTTTTGCCATGGGGTGGTGAGAAAGGCCACCAAGAGATTCGCACTTGTTTGAGTTGATAGATGGCATGAAACTGGGAGACATTACAAAATGAACATACAATTAAAGCACATGCATTAACTTCCAAAATATTTTTGAAAATGGCATTAGATTTTATTCCACCTCCATCAGCACGATTATGTCACGCACAGGCACTATTCATGTAAAGGAATATGTTCGAACAGTGTGTGCATTGGCCCCCAACACTCTTGCAACCTCGTCAGCTAAAACCATTACAACACTTCACCATCTTCATCCATTGGTTGAAATTGATTTCCCCTTTTTGTTGATGATTTTCATCTAGAGATGGATCTTGCTTTGGATAAAAAAACATTTATTTTTGCTTTGACATGTTCTCCATGTCTTTCATCTAATAGTCCTCCGGGTGTGGTGTATGAACTTTTGCAGAATTGTTCCTTAATGATTTTGCTAATGGCTTTGATATATTTTTAGAGATATGTGAACACATCACTTGTGGTCATGTTCTTCCATTAATATCATGCTTACTTGTTACATTGCGATTATTGGTTTTGGAGAAACAAGTTGGAGGTGTTCAACCCATCGCAATTAGAGAGGTGATTTATCGATTAATCATTCGCACACTGGCTATTCAATTCAAGGATACATTTGTAGAACATTTAGTCCCCACCAATTTGGGGTGGCAACATTTGGCAAATGTGAAATAGTGGTTCATGGGGCTATGTTGGATTTACATCCAAAGTGGGTGGTATTACAGCTGGATGTTCGAAACACGTTTAATTTAGTATCTTGAATAGCCATTTTTTAGGAGTTATGGTTTTGTATTGGCACCTTGGATCAATTTTTCCCATTTGTTCGTCGGTTTTATGCAAGCCAATCTCCACTATATTTCTTGGAGGTTTCAAGGCATGAGGATTTCATTATCATTTCATCCAAGTATGATGATACTTGACAAGGGGATCCTTTGAGAGGAATGTTGTTTGCATTAGTTCATCTTCACGTTTTCCATCCTATTACAACAACCCACCCTACTTGTGTTTTTCCTTCGTTGGCAAATGATATGCACATAGTTGGTCCTTCCTAAACGTGTTACTTGTTTTTTTGTGATTATAGGAAGATTTTGGAGCATTAGGATTTTCAATGCAGTCAATAAAATGTGTAGCCTGGTCTCCACAAAAGTTAGATTAGTCTGTATCACTTCCTCCAAAATTTCTTGCACTTTGAGTCTAATCTTCATATTCTAGGTGCTCTAATGGGTTTTTTGCCATTTGTGGAATCCTTTATATCAAAGGCATTCTAAGAGGACCTTAACATGATCGCTAACCTTCCTATGTTCATAAATCCTCTAGTAGCTTTTGCGATGTTTTCGCTTTGTTATGTCCAACAGCCAAACTACTTATAACGTATTGTATTCCCATCACCAAGTATCTTACAGGGTTATACTAAGTTTCATGTTCGTACCAGAACTATATTGGAAAAACTATTAGGGTCAAGATCCTTTGGCACCATAGTGGGCCATTTGGCTTATTACTAAGTCACTCTTATTATTTCTCCAAGGGGGTTAGGCCTTCCCTTAGTGGTTCGACATGTTACCCTTGCCTTTTTAAAATGTTGGGTTTTGATCATTCATGCACTAGTTTTTCGTTTTCAACAAAATAATCACCCTACTCTTCTTAATGTAATGGCACATGAAGAGACTGGTATTTATCCTTTCTAGGTTGCACTATAGGATATTTTTGCAATGTTACATGACGTCATTCAATCACATGTTTTGCTTTTCGAGAATCTAATAGTGCAATCTTATCCCCAAATGCATTTTTTTTTATGGAGCAATTACACAAGCAAGAATTAACTTTGCTTTTAATAGATGTTCCTTTGGATGTTATGCGAACACGTTTTCACTCGTGTGTAGGTCCAGTAGTAGGGGTTTGGTTATTAATTCATCCTAACACCCTTTCATTTTGTTTTTCCTTCGTCCATTTTCTTACAACATTCCATATTCATCTTAGTATAACACGTCTTACAATTGCGCATCTTTCACAATGTCAATGTGGTCATACCATCAATGATTTGAGTATTGATTTGTTACGTTGCTCATGTGGGAATGAACGCATTGTAGCCCATGATATGCTTTGAGATACCATTACAACTATCGCATCGGAAAGTGAGCTCATGTACAAAGAAAGGTTTTTCACCTTTTCCCCACCACACACATAAATGAATGGATATTGTCATCACTAAAGACAATTTTCGAACCATAGCAAACGTTGCCATTGCCAATTCGACTCATACATATTTGGTGTAGTGTGTTTCGATGATGACAATGCATGTAGCAACAATTGTTGTTCAAGACAAGGCATGATCTTACATAGAACGAATGTCAGGAAATGATTTCATTCCTTTTGCCATAAAGACCTATGGTTGTTTCCATCTCCATTTTGATTCCTTTTTCACTTCTTGTGTACATGCCAATATAGTTTGCCATCAATATACCTCTTTAATACCTTTGATGCTTATATCTTATTATAAGCAACAAGTGTCAATTGTTTTACAATGTGTGCAAGCCAACACAATTCTTCAAGAGGCTTCCACATTTACTCATAGTTCTTCATCTCTTCTACATATACCAATTACTGCACCTCCAAAACTAATTGATTTGTGGTAGAGGATGCCCTTATAGCATTACATTTTCCATTTCATTACTATTATTTTGATTGTTTTGGTTTTCCTTTCACGTGTTTGCATTTGTTTTGCTTTGTACTTTTTGTGGATGGATTTCCATCCTTGTTTGTGTGTGTATATATATATATATATTCATGGTTTTTTTTAAAAATAATTTAAAGGACATAAATCTTGATGGCTTGCCCAAGAACATCAATCTTATGTAACCCCTATTTTTTGAAATTTTAGTTGTCATTATGCTATGGATGAATTTTAAAACATGAAAAAGATTTTTTTATCAAATGTGAACAAATTCCATAAAATTAAACTTTCTATTTTACAAATTACTAAAAAAAGGTCAAACTTTCAATAAGCTAATCATTGATTACAAACTAACACTTACAATGTACAATATATACCATAGTACTTAGGTAACATCAACATAAATATTGTACAACATAGACTTTAGGCATTTTCCCTACATGTACAACAAAGCAACATAGACTTTAATTGGTTTAACTAAAAATATAGCAAGAAATTTGTGAAAACATTAGTGATTTGATTGTATTTATTCTTTATATTGTTGAAATCTTCAAAATCAAATACTCAAGTGTCGAATTCAAATATTCAACACTATAGTGCTAAAGCCACCAAGGTATTATGGTATTTCATTTACAATCAATTAAAAAGGCTCATAATCCTACAAAACATCCAAATTGAAGATATTCAAAATATTGGTTTTTGAAAAGATGCAATGAAATACATGCTAGCACAAATTGATCATGAAAGCCAAAAAAAAAAGAAAATTTTCATGATTCCAAAATCAAATGGAATAAGATTATCTACAAAATACATCCCCCAAATATAGAAAAAATGATTCCCATATTGTATGAAAAAAAAATGCCATTGAATATTCAATGTTTGTACAAACAAATAATGGACATTAATATTGGTATGAAAATTTCTTATTATTTTTAAATGATGAAAAAACATTTTATGAACAACACAATGTGGTTAGGGCCACAAAACATTAATGTTGCAATGAAAATATTACTATGAAACTACAACATCGAGGATATAAATATCATCAATATTTAATATTTTACAAAAATAAAACAGTTTGAAAAAAAATGTTTTCAATATTTGTACATCTATCTATGAAGGAAGGTTGTTTGTTGTTTGTTTGTTTTGTTTTATTTTGTTTGTACTGATGAGATCCACTAAAGCATCCCAGGATGCTTCAGATCACATTCTTGGTCTCTTTGGAAAGCTCTCAAGGAGGAGGGTTGCATTAGCTTGGTTTCATGGCATTTGGACTTGTGGTGCAAAAGTTTTTGAATATTTAATTTTTTTCATTGAAAATTAAATTTAATCGTAGCTGAAAATTTGGGAGGAATTGGAATGTGCCTTTGGTGTTGTTAGAAAGATCTTGATGACCAAGATTTAATGGAATTTACTTGGTAAGATTTTGATTTAGAATGTGGGAGATATTGATTTTAAAGTGATTTCTACCCCTGAAAATTCAAATAAATTCCAAAAAACCAGGCTTTGGAAGAAAAATTAGTTGAAAACATGGTAACACTTGGGCCAATGGCATAGGCCACACTAGATGCTTCAAATCACGTTCTTGGTCTCTTTTGAAAGCTCTTGGCAAGGAGGGGTGCATGGGCTTGGTTCCATGGCATTTGGACTTGCCATGCAAAAGTTCTTGAATATTGAATGATTTCTTTGTTGAAAATTAAATTAAATTGTAGCTGAAATTTTTTGAGGAATTAGAGTGTGCCTTTGGTGTTGTTGAAAAGATCCTGATGAGCAGGATACAATGGAATTTATTTAATAAGATTTGGATTCAGAATGTGAGAGATTGATTTTTAAGTGATTTATGCTGCTGAAAATTCAAATAAACTCTAAAAAACCAGGTTTCAGAAGGAAAAATCAATTGAGGACGTGGTAACACTTGGGCCAACAACACATGCCACACTAGTGACCATGAACCATTGAATTTTAACATTATTAGACCCTACAAATATTAACATGCCATTTGTTTTGTATGAATATAAATTCCTTGTGATAAAAATATTTTGTAAAAATACAAAATTGAAACTAAATGAATTTATGAGACTATCATTTGAAGTACATATATGCTAGATCGATCATCACCAATCTATTTGCTATTGTTTATGTTGTTAACATTGCATTTAACATAAATATTAAAAAAATCAATGTATGTAGACTTGGAAATGAAACAACAATTGAGAAATTTTTTCAATGCCAAATATATAAACTTTTTCCCAAAAGTACTCTAAAGATAAATGAAACATTATATTTCAAAGTTTAGTGAGCCATGGTGTTTACGTATGTCGAATGTCAAAAGGTTTGCTGAATTTGTTATAAATATTGTACTATAATATATATTAATCATTTTGTGATAAACAAATGTTTGATTTGTGTTATTTTGTTAGATGTCAATTTGAAGAGGTTTAGAATAAACATGTCCCCACTAAACATCAGCTAGTGACCGAACATCCCTCTTGTGCATATTGATGTTAGCGAATGGTCGTAATCCTTTGTGTGAGCGTTTGAATGCAACCCTATGATGGAACACCTAGTCTTGAAAAAATATATTCAATCTTTTCATATAATCCAAACAAAATCTTGTTTTTTATGTGCAATTATGGGCATGAAAAAAAACAGTAACAAAAAAAAAACACAATGTCATATGTAGTCATGTTTGGTTATGGTAGAGGACCAACCCATTACAATGCACATATTTGGGTGGGTTTAATTGTTTTTCATCATTTTCTACTTTTAATATGAGTTCCAATTATGTCCTTTCTATGGGCTAGGGTAGTAGAATAGTTCCAACTCTACTTAAAATTCCTAGGTCCTAATGTTGTAATGTTGAGCAATTTTGATATGTTAATGATAGTATAACATGTAAACAACAATAGTCTAAGTTTGAGAGTTTACTTGTAAAAAACATGTATCAAAGAGAAAGTAGGGCAAGTAGAAGAACAAAAACTAGGTTCAAAAGTACATTTGCAAAAGGTGAAAGTAGAACATGTAAAAGAAGGATCAACATTAGACATACAAGTTGAAATTGTAGACCAAATTTATAATCAAAGGTTCCAAAAATGTATGGATTATTGTTGCATCAAAAAATCCATAGTTCAAAATATTACATCAAGGAGTTTTTAAAAAGTTAGAGATCAACTTAGGCATATTAATCACCCTTCCACATTTCTCTCCACTGCATGCATAACAACATAAAATGTTGATTTAAAATTGAGATGATTTTGCAAAATTTTATAAATTATTATATTCTACTATAGCAAATTATGAACAAGCTATAAAAAAATTTCTAGATTTACTACACTTTCTAGATTCTTGGGTTGTTTATAGGGAAGAAAAAAAAAACCCTTGGTGGGGTTTAAACACATTCCACCAAGTTGCTGAAGGCTAAAACCAGGAAGAGATAAGCAATCATGAATTTGATAGTCCTTCATAGCAAACGAAATAACATGTTTGATTTGCAAGTAGTAGACCCTATAGCTAACAAGGAAAATCTTCCCCTTGCTCTTGACCCACAAAGCAAAGGTCATCACCACAATTGAATCAAGTGTCTTCAAAAACTAGAAAAAACATGTGGACAAATGAAACGTTAGAAGCAATAATGAATGTTGTTGAAAGAGGGACACATTTTTTAAAGAAGGTGAACAAATCACGGAACATCCCAACTCCTTTGCTAATCACTTAAATGGAAAAACCAGATTTGGGAAGATGGGGCCAAGAGGTGTGCTTATAGAAGAAGAAGAAGAAGATGTTGTAGTGATAAAGTGAACTTTAGACATGCAAGAATGTGGATTGTCCATAAGCCTATAACAACTAAAGATGAAGGTTATGTAAATAACACAAACAAGGGATCCACCATTCCAAGATGGAATACTAGGCAATAGCTTGTAGTATTGGTTTAAGCAAAAACACCTAGAAGTGAGCATTTGACAAGTAAAAGGGTTAAAAGTTTACATAACACAAAGACTGACACCCACTTCTTGCGATTCATTTCACACTAACGTGCAATCATTGTACAACCAACACAATTACACTGCATATCATGTATGGAATTCAAATGAAACAAGGATTTAGGCTATTAAACAATTTGGATCAAAGGTTTTAGCTAAGAGAGGATCAAATATAGTTTATAGCACCATCCCCGAGTCTTGAGAATGGTTAATTATAAATTATGCAGTAAATGTTACAAGTGGTGTTTTACTAATGTTCTACATTTTCAAAAATGAAAAACTACAAAATGATTACATCAAACTTTGCAAACCAATAACCTGCATGGCAATGCAAATAAAAACTTGGATGATTTCTTTCTTATTCAAAGAGTTTTTTACTTTATTTTAAAAGTTTGTTCCAGGTGGAGTGTTTCTTACTAATCTACATTTGTTAGTTTTAGATGGGCATGGTAGTCATGTTACCCTAAAAGCAATAGAACAAGCATAAGACTTTGGGTTAGACATGATTACCTTACCATCTCATACATCACATGTTTTATAACCATTAGATGTGTCTTGTTTCAAGCCATTTAAAATAACATTTAGAAAGGTCAAGGATGTAACTATGTTCAAAAGCAATCACATGGAACCAAATAATATCATTTTGGTTGGATGGGTAAACCAAGACATAAATCAATCTCTCACAAAAAGAAACATCAAGGTTGGGTTCATGACTACAAATATTTGGCCCTTCAACCCCAAGGTGATGGACAATAAGATTCAATCTTCAAAAATTTACATTACAGCAAGCATCAACAACCATGGAAGTGATAAAGAGGAATACACTTTAGATGAAAAATTTGATTACAATCAAGGTCAACAATTGAGGGAGGAATTTGCTACTGTAGAACTTTTCCATGAAACTAAAACATCAATCCATCAAACAACACCTAAAGATCATCCTACCAATAAGTTAGAATTTGACCAATGCTATTATGTAGACATGTTTCAAAGCCTTACTATGATAGAAGAATAACTATAAGAGATTGTAAACCTAAATGAAGTTATTCCTAAGTTGATGTAGGAAACCCAAAATCTTCCGAATTTGATTCAAGAAACCATGAAGTTGCACAAATTTCATTTACTTGCAAAACACACAAATGGAAAGGAGCCATTAGTTGACTATTCATAGTCACATGTTGTGACTTTTGCTGAATATTTAAATATTTTAAGGAAAAAAAATCATGGACAAGGTAGCTATAGAAGAAATTAGAGAAGGAAAAAGAAAGGAAATAAAGGATAAATGAACTAAAAGAGTAGCATAGTTGAGGATTATAACAAATAGAACTGCTATCAAAATTGTTGACAAACGTGTTAAAGCACAATTTAGATTGTTTTCTGATGATTAAATAAAAAGGATACATATGGTCACCATTGAAACCACCACCAAAGGAAAACATGATCTAGGATCACTGATGTTAGAACCAAAGTAGAAACATTTCAAGAACATCGAAAATACTAGAAGACTAGAATATGTTTCAACAATATTGAAATTTTGAGCCCAAAGATTCAAAACACGTCTAAAAAACTAGTGCAAGTTATAACAACAATGGAGTTTCAAGGTGAAAGTTTCAAAAACATGTCCATACAACCATAATAAACTTTAGCAACATTGAAATTTCAAGCTCAAAATTCAAATACATGTCTAAAAGACTAGTGCAAATTATAGCAATGATGGAGTTTCAAACTAAAAGTTTCAAGAACATGAAATACAACTAAAATCTACAACAACATTTAGGTGAGCTCAAGTGCATCTTCTTCTTAGTGATGTGCCTCTTTTGCCTAATGTTGTCATTTGGCATGTGATGTATTGTTTGCTATTTTTTTCTAATTACAAACCTCCAAGAAAACCCACACCCATTGCTTTTCCTTTTCATGGTGATAGATGTCCAAGAAAACTAATGCTTGTTGGTAACGAACTTTTAACAAAACTAACATGCTTCTTCTTGGTGAATGAATGTGGTAAAAAACTCCTGCTTCTTGGTGATGACTATGTAACAAAAATCAACGCCCCATGTGTTGTTACATTTCTTTGTGATGAGTGTCCAAAAAACCACCATGCCCATAGATTTGTGGAGGATATGGTGAATGGGAGCTTTTAATCCCATAACCGTCAATTTGTAGCCCTAGGTTTTATGAAGATTTTGGCCACATGTTCAAAACTGAATGGTTATTTTGTAAATGTTCATTGTTGAAACTTTCATCTATTTTAATGACGAGGATAAAAGATGTCGATGAAGGAGGATATCCTTGTTTGGTTATAGGTGAATAATTAAACTTTCTTGAATTTTGATGTATTCGAAGCTTTTTTTTGGTTATTTTTTACCATTAGATCTTTAGAAGGGCATAACTTCTTCAATTTTGACTTGATTTAAGCAATTTAAAGGGCATTGGGTGCGGCCTCTACTCATCTACTCTTTATAATTAAACACCAGAAACAATAGAAGCCCTTAGTAAGATTCAAAGTTGATTGACACACTAAGTGTTCAATCACTAACATGTTTACCTTAATTATATTTGATTTGCTACCATAAGTATTACTATCAATTGTAGGATCAACAAACTCAATTGTAAAAAAACTTGTTTTAAGTCTTTTAGATCCAAATGGGCATGTTTTATTCAATTTTGTGAAAAAAAATCCTTTGGCATTATGTTTCTAAAACAATTGTGGCATATTTTATCATTTTTTTTCCAGACATATCAACAAGTTATTAAGGTCATATTATCTTAAATTTTGGTCAACATGTAATTTACCAATTTCTTTACATTTAGGAAAATGGTTCATTCCAAAATTAATATTTTTTACACAAAATGTGACAACATGTTGCGAAAATTAGAACATGGACATTTCAACAAGATTATGGTGAAGTGATCTTCACTTTTGCAAATTATCTTCACCAAATTCACAATTTGAAGGTGAGAAAGTCATCTATGCCATTAAATATAAATATTCAATCCTCATTAAAATATGAAAAGCTTGTAAACAATTAAGTTTTTTACAAATTGTAATTTCTTTCAAGGTTTTTACGATTTTGGTGTGTAGTCAAAATTGTTGTTACATGTTGTTTGCTAAATTTTTGTCTTGCATAATCTTTTGAATATGATGTTACTTTTATGTGGTGTTATAGAGTGGAGGTTGCAAAGTTGATGGTGGGCAACAACATTTTATTTTGGAACTAAGATTTGTGCAATCATGGGTTGAGATAATCCACAAAACAAATCTTTCACATAATCAATCTTTTGATGATGAACCATTTGTAGGGTACCCAAATTACCTTCTATATGTTGGAAGTAACCTGAGTATATATGCCAAATTCATTGTGTGTGTTTTCAAATGCAATCCAACACTTTGTTGTTTTTTCTATTTTTATTTTGCATGTGTGTGTGACATTTGGGGAGCCATGAAACTCAATATAAATTCACTCATAAATCATTCATCCCACCAACACAAAGAAAGAAAAAGTTTGATCCCCAAGAAAATTTCAAAATGACCAACGAAAATCTTTAATAACCTTTCCCCTTTGCAACAACTCCTTTCATTCTTCACCTAAGGAACTATCCGAGTTATCTTCAAATAAAAAATACCCATAGTAAAAAATATAGATTATAACATAGTGTACATATAAAATTTAAAGATTGACTATCCTAACTCATATAAATATTTTGAACTTTCATAAAATGTGCATAAAGGTTTGGGCAAAGCAATGCATAGCCTTGGTTTAAAAAAAAAAAAAGAATCTTCAAAATTAATTAATTATTAAATTTTAACTCGACACATCTTCAACAACAACAATTTTTTTGATTAAAAAATTTTTTTGGCTAGCATCCCAAGAAGAGTTTAACATTAAATGGTGACAAAAGGTTTTAGAACCTATCTAAACAATTTTTAAAAACAGTTACAAAAACGGTGCCAAAATAAAACAAAGTTTAAATGTGACAATTTTTTTTAATTTATAAATTCGAACATTTGGGCGATTGTTTAATATTGCTACAGACTATTCTCTTTTCATTTTTATTTTTCGAATTTTGACAAAAAAATGGCACCAAAACAAACATTCAATCTCCTGAAGCTACCCCCTTAATAACTAAGGTATTAGGCAGTGTTTTTTTTTCTGAAGAAATTTCGCTATTTTTCACCAAGGAAAAATGGGAATTGTTTTATAAAAAAATTTAAGAGTAAATTCGAATAATTTTGCTACATTTTGTTAAATTTGGCATGTTGTGGATGAACATCAATTGAGTTAATATTTGGTTTCACCTTGGTAATCAATTCTGTAAGAAATAGGTCTCATATGTAGGCAGATAGGTAGGAAAATAGGTAACTACTAGGTAAGTAGATGGTTTTATACATAGGTGTAAGGGCTGTTTTTACTACTTACTAACAACTAACTTGCTTGTGAATTGTTAGTTAAGTAGGTACGAAAAAAAAAGCAATCGAGCTAACCACCTTGGTTAGCTAGGGAGGGAACTGGAACCCAACAGAAAACTGTTTCCTGTCCACTTACTCTTCATCCATCCTAGTGCGCTGGTGGGTGCTGCTGCTGGTTCATTGTTGCCCCGTTCCTCTTTTCTTTGTCTTGTTGTTCTTCAACAGTTTTTTCAAGAGTATTTGGGGACTCGCGCTCCCGGCTGGTCCGTTTCGTCGGTCGTCCTTCATTCACGCCAGCCTCCACGATGTTGTTATTGGGGTTTATGGAGCTTTTAATGCTACGTAGTAGCACACTTCTAGCTCATATAATTGTGTGTCAGAAGGCTTTTAAGCCGCCGTCCGTCCGTCCGACTTTTTTTCTTTGCCTTTCCTCGATCTTGTGTCTTGGTCCAGTAGCCTAGGCTAGCTGGTGGTAGTCAAAAAGAGAGAAGGAATTTAAAAAAACAGCCCCAGAACTCAACAGCTGCAGCAGGAGTAGTGGGGGATGAGTCTTGAAAGAGAGGGGAGACGAAATTTTGTCAGTAATATAATAAAAGAGCTTTAAGTGTCGTCGACTTTGGGCGGCAGCGTCCTGGAGGTAGTTGTAGTAGTTACTGGTCACGCTTCCAAAACGGAAAACACTAACCCCACCCACATGGCGCAAATCTCTCTCTCTCTCTCTCTCTCTCACACACACACACACACACACTCTCACTGGTTTTTGGTTTTTGGCGAACAAAATCAATCTGATGTGAAAATATGTGCCAAAAACTCAACTATTTCAACATGCAAAAATGTACCTAATCTTCAAAAAAAATCCTTTAAAAGAAACCAAAATCCTTTAAGATATTAGAACTCTATAATAACTAATCTCAAGAAGTTTTGAACACAAGCCAAAATATCAGCTTTCAAAAAACCTCATATAAAAATAGACCTATTGTGTTACCAAAAATTTGGCTCGTTTCTCTTTTTTGCATGGATGATCGCCAGTCCACGTACTTGACAAAATTGCAAAAGAAATTGCCAAAAAAGACAAAACACAAAACAAAACCCTCATCATCATTATCATCATCATCATCATCAACGTATCTGCTGCTGCTGTTATGATCCTCCGAATCCTCCGTGATCGTCTTCCAACACCCACTTGAAAA
>Ga0116229_10001687_pt1 | contig 34999 bp, 34 predicted proteins | sample S1TSphgellanicum_3_FD_87313 | JGI IMG/M metagenome (GOLD analysis project Ga0116229, IMG submission 87313) | Host-associated microbial communities from peat moss isolated from Minnesota, USA - S1T2_Fc - Sphagnum magellanicum MG | ecosystem: Host-associated > Plants > Peat moss > Unclassified...
TGGAATGGCCACTTGGAAGGCCATTAATTCCCTTCGGTCCTCCCGGGACCCTAGTATTCAAGATAGGATTGATCAAGCCTTTAAGGCGGAATGGTGCCACTTAGGCATCTTTGGGGTTGAAGGAGTCACCATCGTGTGGTGCTTCTTGCCCCCCTTGTATTTCTTGGATTTCTTTAATGTTTGATGGGGCTGCTGCCTCCCTCCCCTCTCGGGGTTTCTTCTCTTCTCTGAACCTCCCACCTAATATAGAACATGGTACAGCCCACTGGCATAGACTCAGGCACTGAGAAAACTGATCTTTCTTTTCTATTTGAATAACTTCCATAGTCAAAAAGCCAAACCCTGCGGCAGAACCACACAGTCGTCCGCAGGGCTGCACTGTCAGGCCCAGAAAGGTCGCCGGACAGTGGTCGATTGGGGGGGGGGGTATTTAACGTCTTGCCCTGCCTATTGGGTGTTTTGCATAATCTGAATAGTTCTTTAACTCAGTAGTTCAATGCGATTGACCCAAGTATATAAAACCTTCTATATGTTTTTCCTTTATTTATTTGTTTATTTATTCTGTATGGTCATGCATTCCAATGCAATTCCCATGAAAATGAGCTTAAACTGTAAAAATGCCAGAGAATTCAGAGATGCACTGAAAGGCGGACCATTAATCATATTAAATATTAATTTAGCATATTAAATTTACCATGCTACATTAATATTTAATATGATTCCCAGTTTGATGAAAATCATTCTAAATTCTATAACTTTTGTTCCATTGGTTCAAAACTGGTTGAAGAACAGAATTCAGAATTCACATCCGGTTGTCAAGGGCTTTCCGGACTTTCCAGCAGTACCCAATGCCAATCAGGTGCCGCATGGTTTGGAAGGGTTAAGGTATGCACATATTTTTAATTTTTCGAAAAAAACACCTATCTTAATATATAAATTGTTCCCCATATTTCCAATCCAGCCCAGCCCATTAACAATCCCACAACTGTTCCCATTGTTCTCTTGCTAACTTTGGGTCCTAAGTCCTAACCAGTGTTGGCGGGTTATTGGTTTTCTTCAATAACCACCAGGAAGGTTTTTTCTTTTTAATAAATTTTGGGTTTCTCACAGGTTATTAGTATCAATATCAAAAAATTGAGTCTCATTCATACACTTCACCATGGGAGAAAATTTATGCCTACTTATAGGTGAAAGATCCATCTTCCTACTGCCCCTCATGATCTAAGAATGTTGAGGTTTATAATAATGTTCACCTCATGCTATCACTTCATCACAGGTCTTTTATTTTGGGAATACCCCTAGACCCTAGGGCTTTACTCTATGCTAATATCCTTTAGGAGCTCACAATTAGCACTTATGAAGTAGAGTGTGTAATGTATAGGCTACCAAAAATACAAGTAGGCCCTTCTCCTATGTAAAGTGTTGTCATGTTTTTTTCAGCTCCTTTTTCTCTTTAGCTGTTTCTTTCCACCTTTAGCCCCCGTCTTTTTTTTTTGCTTAAAGCATGTGATGTGGATCATATGAGGTGACATTATCTGTTCATCTTGCTTTTGACTCCTTTGAGCTTTATGATTTTGGGTCTCTGGTTTGGTTACCTCTCATATTGCACCTCGTCTATTTGTTTTTATGTGTGTTTTTGTTTTTGCAATGCTTCTCCTCTGGTCATGTTGTTCTTGCATCTATGCAGGTTCTCTTCTCTTTTTTTTTGCACGCTGGATGCTTTTATGTGTTGCTCTAGCATCATATTGATCCTATGAGGTGTCTTTCATTTTGTTCTTGTTGTTGGCACCTTTGAACAATATGATTTTTGTGCATCTTTCATTCACTTACTTTTCTTACATTATGACTACTCCTCCCTCACCACCGTTGGTGTTTGCAAGTATTTCCTTCTATTGTTGTTGCTTCTCCATTGCCATCGTTCTTCTATCGTTGTTTCTTTTGTTTATGATTTTTTTTTCGACATCATTATTTGTTTTTTTTTCCCCTCATTGTTCATTTTTTTTGAATGTTTGTTTGTTTTTTATGTGTGCAAGTTTTCTTTGCTTCTATTTTCATTTTGAAGGAGTTCATTTTTATTTTTTTGTTGTGCAAGTGTTTATGTGGTTTTAGTTAATTTAAACTACCATCTTACATCTCCAAACATTTGAAAGGTTTTTTTTTTTTGGTAAGTTGTGATTTCATTCATTCATTTGTTTGTGTCTCCTTTTTATTTTTGCAATGTTAAACATGTTTCATCAACAAATGTGGAAAAAATATGTGGTGAAAGGTTCTATAGATACTATTCTTGGAACATTGAATACATTATGTCTACATCAAGTACTCTTCGTAGTCAACCTTTTGGTTCCTCTTCTGCCACTTTGTGTATATCATTGCATGTCACTAATAATGTGTTTGATGATTTGTTGTGATCAAGTGATGGGTTTGACATTTTTGTTGCTTATGAGCTTATTGTTTATGGATCTGATGTTGTTTCTATAGTTATTCCTTTTAAATTTGATATTGTTGAAGGGACTAATCATGAATCTCTTGTTAAGGACCCAATTTTATAAATCTCATTTCTTTGAAATTGATGAAAAAGAAATGGACAATGTAAATAAAGAGGTTAAAGAATGAATAAACATATTGAACTTTAGGTGAAGAATTTCTTCAATGAATGAAGGGCATTTCATGGCTATGACATGAAAAAATACATCATTATTTTTCCAAATATGAAGATAAATCATTAAAGAATTTGTGAACATGTTATCCTCTTTCATTTTTCTATTTTGTGTGTGTGTGTGTGTTTTGCAAATATGTTTTAATGTTTTATGGTTTTATTATCATGTTGAACCTTAAACTTTAACTAGGTACTTCTTTTTTTTTTTCTTTTTTTTGGTTTCGTTTTTAGCAAAAATAGTTTTAAGTTCAACTTTTTTTTTCTTCATCTTAAACCATAAACCTATGATTTTTTTTAAAAATTGTACAATGAATGTTATTGTTTTCTTCTAACTAGTTTATGTTTTTGGAACAATTATGTTGTTTATATTCTAACTTGGGTTTTTGGCAACATCCAACCTATGATACAAGGAATTGTAAGGCTTATAAAACAAAAGTAGAAAATAATGTAATGGAATCAGTTAAAGCACATGCAATACTTTTTAATATGTTCCTAGGTATGAGGTATCACCATGTTATAGTTGTTAGTGATAAAATAACTCTTCAAGCCTCAACAATTGGTCTTAGCAAATTCATTAAAATATTTGACGTGTTTCCATTAAAGAAAAGTGTAAGGTGTTAGCACAAGCAATGTGTTAACCCACATAATTTCTATTTGGTTTGAATCTTAGATTTGGATATTTCTATATGTAAAACAAATTAATAAAGGAGTGTTTTGAACTCCACAATGTGAATTTTGATCAGGTCACTTTGGTTTCATTACCTATTAATGTTGTTTTTTCAAGGGGTCTCCAAAAACTAAAAGATAAACGTTACACATCATTTTGCAAATTAGCATTGAGTTATCACTAATTATCTAATGGCTAATGGGATTGAAACCTACAAGGAATTGCTTGTCATCATCCCATTTTTGGCCTTATGACAAGCTTGGTCCCATTGTTTTACCATTGATTTTTTTAATTTAAAAAATAACAAAAAAACTAACTAGGCGTTGGAATCACTTAAAATTTATGGTTTTGTTTTGATTTGTTAATGTGTTTTTTTTTTTTTTCCATTTTTTTCCAATTGTGTCTATGGTTTAGTTCTGTGTGTAGGTATAACCACATTGATAAATATTTATGAAATTGAATGATGCAATGAATTATTAGTGGTGAGTTGAAATCTAGTTGTTTGTTGCATTATGAAAAAGCATTTAATGAAGTAAAAGCTACTAATGAAAAGATTAAGGTAACTCCTTATATATATATATTTCAAGATGTGCTTTTACTTGACATGAACATAATCCCGTTTCTTATGTTTATCGAACTCACATATAAATTATAGAATGATATACAAGATTTTTAAAAACTATTACAAATGTCTTTCAAAGGAATGGTGAAGGACCTTAATAAAAGCATGTGAGTTTCATATTTCAAAATATTTTACTTTAGGATTTTAGATTTGAAATTTTTTTTTCATTATTTTGTATTTGACTTTTGGTTTTTGCAAAAAAAAAATTGTCTTCTATTTTGAATGATTTGTACCTTATGTAGAATGCATTTCATTTTGGAAGAAAAATAGTTGTTGATGGAGTTTCAAATTGTTGATGTTGCTATTGATGTTGTTTTTTCTAGTTCAAAAGTTGGTGTTCATCTTGCCCATGATGACTTTGCTACTATTATATTAAATTTTGGAGTTACTAGATATAATAAAAAGTTTATTCTTCCTTTTTTTGGCAATGTGTCTATTGGTTCTATTTTTATGGATCAAAAGAAAAACATGATTAGAATTGTTTCTAACATTGTTTCTATGGATTGAAATTATAATATTGTAAAAATACCAAAATCAATGAAGATCGTGAAGATGATAGTGTTCCTTCTTTACATGTCCTTGAAGCTAATGATGGTGATTATTTTTTGCATGTTCTTGGAGATGGTGTTTGTTCCATTGTACAAGTAATTAAAATCAAGTGAATTTATCTTTGATCTTTAATATTTTTTTGGAATAACTTGTTCGAAAAAGAGTTTCTTAAGTACAAAGGCAAGTTGGTTGCCATTTGTACTCCTTGACCACTTTTTTGAAATTATCAATGTCAATAGTGTTTTTAACCATATCTTCAATAACCTTTAGAACTATTATATTATTATCACATATGTTGTGGATCCAAAATTTGTTCCTACCTTAGCACCACCATAAGTAATCAATCTTGATGCAAATTGCAAGCATTTAGTGAATTTTCATTCGTATATCGATATTAAACCTCCATTGCACAAGTGTTTTCTTGCTTGTTGTAATGTATGCATAGTAAAGGTTTAAGGAAGAATGTAGATATGATGAAAAATCAAATAAAGTTATCGATTTCATGAGGATGGCTTGGGTTTAGGGTTGAATTGTTGAAAGAACAATCCATAGGGTGGGGAATTTTTACAAGATTATTGGTGATGGTTGGTGGGAACCTAATTATGGGAAGCTATGGGAGCATTGGTTTCAGGGGTTCATATGCAAACATCTTTAGAAATTTTGTAAGAATTTGGGGATTCTGTTTTTCGAAAGAATTATTGTTGGGATTTTGATTTGTGTGGATGAAATCTACACACCTAAACATTGAAAGGTTTGATCCATTATTGTTTCTATATAAATCTCATGTGTGTAAATGTATTTCATAGGATAATTTGGAAATCAATAGGATTGATTTTTTCTTTTTTCACCTTGGTTTTTACTATATTGTTATAAACATCACATGGTTTCAAAGGAAATGACATGATCTGAAAAACATAATTAATAATTGATCCATTAAAGATGTATCCAATTTTATTGTGACAATATGAGAAAATAATGTTTTTAATTCAAGAATAGTGGTTTGTCACAATGAAATCAAGGTTAGTAATGATGGCATTAAATAATAATTATTCATCATCACAAACATGAATGACCTTTTAATTTTTCATAACTTCAATCAATTCCATATCATCATGTTGTCTCTTTATCAATGGGGGGAATTACATATGACGCACTCCCAACTCCTTAAAGGACTCAAATGTGAACCCAAGTAGAAAACAGCGGAAGAGGGAGGAGTCGAAGCACGTTCCCTAGCTCACAACACTTTGAGGGGTAGAGGGGCGTGTTGGAGCTTCAAGGTGGGACTAGGAAAAGTTGACAAGCTTCACTCATTCACACGAGCCTACACACAACCCACACAAAGTGGTTAGTGCATAGTTGGAGCACCCTTGGTGCTAGGACGAGCCACGGGCAACACGGACACACAAGACTCACCACGCCCCGGACTTGGGGGAAGCCACCACCTTCCCCCTTATAGTATACTTTGTGGCTGGCCACGGAGCCTACATCCAAATGGCTTTTCTCTCCCGGGACTCCCGAGTGGGAATCCCGAAATCTCGCTAGCTGGGACTCCCGCGACTTTGGATCCCCATAACTTTGCGAGCAGACCTCCGATTGAGGTGTGATCTGAAGCAAAGTTGTAGTTCTCGTCAAGAGCTTTTCAACGGTATGTTGCACGTTGTCTGCAAACAAATAAATCGAGTCAATTCCTGACTTTTTCTGGTCGAAAGTCAAATTGGCAATTTGACTCTCGGCCCTTCTTTTGGCCATAACTTGTGTTTCAAATGTCTCAACGAGCAATGAGAGCCTATTTTAGACATATACGTTTCAAGATCTTTTCAATGATATAAATATTACCACAAGCCATTGAATTTTGACCCTTCAAATTGCTCTCTGAAATTGCGGGAGTCCACCGAGATTCCATCTCCCAAAGTGGGAGTTGCCTTGGGAGTGTGAGGGTTCACTCCCTCACACTTTTTAACACTCCCGGGAGTTTGTGATGTGACTCCCAGGCTTCTTCTTCTTGCTTTGACTTTCGGCTTCCTCTTGGCTCACACCCTTGCAAGCCCTTTGCTTTGGTCACGAGCCCAAGGCTAAGGTTGCGACAACATACATCACCAACTTCAAGGGGATCAACAATAAATAATGTCAATTCATATTTATTTCCAAAATGCGCTTGAACATGTAGTTGACCAAACTAAATATCAACTAAACCAAAAGTCTAAGTAATAAGATTATGAATTGTGAATGTTGCTATTTGTAATTTGAATGTGTGAAGGACAATTGTTCTCCTATTGACAATTCTAACTTTTGAACATCTAATACTTCCCAATTTTCATTCCAACTCACATCTCCTTCATTACCATGTTCACCAAAAATAATATTTTGAATAATTCAATGATAGATTCCATCTTGATTAATATCGTACCTCATAACCACCTCCCACGAATGATGACCAATGTTTACCATCATAATTTCAATTGGAACCCCATCATGTTGAATCTAAATTGAAGTTGGTAACACATCTTGTTTTATTTGTGTAATTACCTTTAGGAACACTAGAGACAACAAAATTCATTTTTTTCAACCATCTTGAAATGGTTTTCTCTCCAACGCATTTATGTGCGTACCACAATTGATCTCTGCATCTTTGGTAGGTCAATAGTACATAGAACTAATGCAATTGAATTTTGATCAATAGGATGACCTCTCTTTGGTGTAAGGTGATGATCATAAAAGGTTGCAAAAGTCAAGTACACATTGGTCACATAACACTTGATTAGGCAATAAAAATTTTAAGTTATTAACATTTAGTCACTATGATCTTCCAATTTTTTAATCATTTGTACTAATAATAATTAATAATAAGCAAATCTTAAATTCATTCTTACATAACAAAAAAATTGTATTCATTAACACTGAAAGTGAAATCATATTCCTTTAAACATGGAATTCAACACCACCTTGCACAAAGTAATTTTAGATGCAAAAGTAAGCCATTTTGAGTGAACACCTTTGAGAATTAATTTGCTTTAAGTTGAGATGAGCTAACATGGTAGCTTCCATAACATATGTTAAAACTAGAATATTTTTTGATTTCAATTTGATACCATGAGTAATATGTTTTCCTTCATGGATGTTTCACAAGCCAATTTTCTTTCATGAATTGTGGATCTTGATAGATGCAAAATGGTTCTTGATTTTGACTAATTTTAGTTTGTCATTGATTACATCTAACATGACTGCATCTCCTTAATCTTTTAAAGAACGATCCTAACGTACAAAACAAAAAAACCTTTCAAAAAAATTTAAAGGTAAGAATAATTTCCAACAAAGTCATACATAAAATTCATGTTAGTATGGATAAAAGAAGATGTTTCAACTAGATACATGGATCCATCCTTCTTTTGCTTCATTCGAAAACATTGTGCCATTTGTTTAACAAGCCTTTTACAAGTATATTTCAAACATGTTTTCAATTAGTGTTTGTGGTAATCCATGCAACTCTTGCCATAAGATGAATTTGATTTTGGTCCACTTGTTTCGATGATTCAAATTCAATTATCTTTTTTATTAATCTTTTTCAAATTATTTTCATTAATCAACCTAAAGCCTTTAAACAATGTAACTTGTTCTTCCATTGTAATGCTTTCCTTTTTGAAGTTCTTCACATTGATAAGTATGGTGAACTAATGATTCACCACAAATATCAAAAATAAGTGTGTTAAATCCACAAGGATCAGTGTGCAACTAAGGTAAAAGCATTATAAAATGTTATTATACCATGAATTGGCAACTAGGGTGGCTCCAAAAACCATGTGATGTTGTTTGTAAAATTATGACTTCAAATGAGTCACGATAGTTATCCTTAGTGTGGTGGTATTGGCCCCACCATGTGATTCAAAGATATTACGTTTTTGATAATTTAAACCCCACAATGTCATTCAAAGATAATATATTTTTCTTTGAATGTGCATAATAACTTGAAATTAATACAACTTATGTCACATTAATGGATGGTTTTTGTTAAAATTTGAAATTATGATAACAAATCTTAAATATGCCCTCCAACTATTTAAGGTATATCTTCTAAATGGTTCTAAGATGTTGCAAAAATTTCCAAACATAACTAATCATGTAATCCTTCCTATGTTTTTTTAAATATTTTTTTGAAAATCTACTAACTTACTCATTTTGTGTCAACAATAATTTAAGCATCTTAAGTCATTCACATGGTTTCATTATGTGTTCTTTACATTACAATTTTGTGTATGGAACATATTTTTTAAATTTATTTTAAGTTAATTTATTTTAAGTTATTTCAAGCATGTGTGCTCCCAAATTTTGATTTTTCCCTATTCAAATTAGCATCCACGTGTTATTCATTTAAAGAACATATTTTGTTTGATATCTCATTTTTATTTCATGAAGCTTTAAATTCAAGTTTTGGCACATGTAAACTTGGTCTTAGGAAGTCATGTTGGTCATATGAGGGGTTCAATATCGAGATTTAATAGTCTTGAATCACATTTCATAGTGTGGCCTATTGACAACATTGGGCTACCCTATTATAAATGTTTAAAAATTCAGAATTAATTTCTCTTAAATCCAAAAAAAATGATTCCACTTGGATGTAGTTTTGAAACAACTTGTCTTTCAAAAACAAATTGCGCAATGAAACTAAACACTATTTGAGTCACATCACTTATTTGCACGGTTTATAGTGCTTCTACCTTAAAGGTTTTATTTCCATCATCATAAAGTGGGGGGAAATATCAAATTGACAAGCAACAACAAGAAGAGCCAAACAACAATGTAAGAGGAATTAATCAACACATATGGGAGCTAGGTTAGAAAGGTACCTAAACTTGGAAAAGTCGAATAGTAGTAAAAATTATTGAACATATCAACACAAGATGACTAAACAACAATATAAAAAAAAATGAACATCATCACAAAAGCAATGGAATAGAATGACAATGTAAGAAGAACCAAACAACAACACAAGGAATGAAGCAACAACACAAAAAGGGTTGAGCGACAACATAAGTAGAATGAGTAGCAAAAAAAAATAAAATTGAGTACTAATGCAAGAGGAATGAACAACAACAAAAGATGAGTAGATCACCAATGCAAAAAGAGCGAAATAACAACACAATAGGAGTCAAACAAGCCCAAAAAAAAACTTGAACTTCAAATCACAAAATTTTAGCCTCTAACTCAAAAGACAAATTGACTAACAAAAGTGAGGCCCAAATCTTTTAATGTTTTTTGAAAAGTGGAGAAAAATGAAAAAGAAACTTTAGCTTTCAACTCCCAAAGGCTATGGAGATGTTGATTGAAATTTGAAACCTTATAATTTGTTTTTAAGAAACTTAGGATATCTAGTTCAAAACCATACCTTACTCTATTTAAATACCTTGTAAAGAATTCTTTTTTGAGATTTAAATAAAAGGCCAAGGTTTTAGGGGTCTATTTTCATCCTAGTGAAACATGGCAATTCAAATATCAACTTGAATATAACTATAAATGATATTTGATAATTTTCCTAATGAAAATTAGCATAAACTCCTAACTAGTTTTCATTTCATTTTTCATACTTGCCCATCATTGACCATGACCTAGCTATGTTTAAATGAATAATTAAAAAACTTTGCCACACCCTTCCTTGGGTGGTATCACTAGGAACCACGTCACTAAAATTCACCTTTCAAAAAAAATAAAAATTTAACATTGAAAATATTATACTTTTGTGATTTAAAATAATCTAATATTTTAAAAAATTCTTTTTTTAGTCATATGAATAGTTAAAATATTCATATTGTATCTTGCCATAATTATGATAATTTTCATCACCTGAAATGTCATGTTTTCACAATAATTCATTTCAATATTCAAAAGGATTATTTATTGATGAAACTAACCCTCAACTAATATATGCACAAAAATAGAAATAAATTTCAATTTCATAAACTTGAAATCATTCAGCATTGGACAAACAATTACCTTATACAACCACAAGATCTAAATTAGTGTGATATGGTATAAATCATGCTTGCTAATTGTGTTTTGGTGAAGCCAAGACTAGGCTTGCATTTGAAGAATACTCTCACCCATAGAATGTTAACCTGACATAAAGCATGGGGCAAATAATGGATTAAAGATTGTAGACCTCAAGGCCATGATGGATGTGAAGATCATGTAGCGGTCATGTATCTAGGTGTGGAGGCACCTTCCAGAGGTGTGGCCTTAACTCTTCATACTGGGAAAAACAGCCAGGGCTTTATGTGTACGTTAAATGCATTGAAGTTGTGAGTGGTTTTTTGGGGGACTCGCCACTGGGAGGGAGTTACCCAATGTAATCCCTGACGGATGAAGTTGCCCTTGAACTGCTTGATGAAATTATGAATTCCCAGATGAAGCAATGACGACTTAGTGAAATGTGCGACAATAAATTGAATAAATTGGAACATCCCCTGATAAAATGAAATTCCCTCTTGCCTCTGGGGACGGAAATTCCACTTTATAGATAATAAGAGCAACTCTTGTTAGTGTTAAATAACCAGCCAAAGGCATTATGGTGATGGACTGCAACTGTCTATTATTACGTTTTTAAATTATTAATTGGGTATGTACCACAGTAGCCAGATTGATGGGGAGGAAATCTTTGTTTGATGAAAATCTTAAGAAATGGTTAAACAGGTTGGATTTGTGGCTGGAAGAAATGTGCTCGTGAAAAGCTTAGCTCAACTATTTGGGGAGGTGGTTCATAGGGGGTTGGACGTCTCATGATGTAAGAGGTGTATGGGTCGTCACTTTTTCCAGGTATTCTTTTGATATAGCGCATTTCATATCACAAAAATACTAAGGACCTAATATTGCATTCCATATGCAACAATCACCACTATTTTATTTTTTTCCTTAGCCTCTAGGTAAGTATCATTTTAAATTCTTATTTATTTTTTACTTGGGCTCCATGCTGCTACACATAACCACTATGATGAATTGATGAAAAAGGTGAGTTATTTTGTAAAATTTAAGTTTCATTTTAATGATTTAATATTGAATAAATTAGCATAATGCAACTTTAATTGAATGCAACTCAACATAATTTGAAAGAAATTTAATATAAATTGAATTAAATTAAAGTTATAAATTGAAATGAATTGAATTCAAAACAGTATACTTCTTTTTTTGATTCAACATGGTTAGTGTTCTCATTCAAATTTCAATTAAATTGAATTAAATTCAGATTATTTTCATTTTTTTTATAGTTGAATTCAACCAAATTATGAAAATTTAATTATATGAAGACACATGTCAAAAAAAAATTTCATATCCATGTAAGTAAGTTGGTGAAAAGAGTGAAATAGTTAGATAATTATCACATGAAATTGATGAAAAGAAAATTAATTAAATAATTATAAAATATTTTCATAGTCGTCAAGTGAATAACATTGAAGATTGTCATGGTGATAACCACTAATGGACTGTACAGGGTTTCACCTAAACCAACTCCAATTATCATAGTGTATAAAATTTTATTCTCTTTTCCTTGCCCACGGGCCCAAGATAAGCCTAATTTTCTAGGCGTGGATCTCTTTGTTTGAAAGCCACGTACTATCCATTCATACCTGATGTTACTACCGGTTATGTTCGGTTATGTTGTGAGCCTGTCCTTTTTGGACGGTTACGATGTACCAATTGCACTTGGACCGCTACAACGTGTCAAGAGTCGTTCGGACGGTTACAATGTAAATGGATTTGGACGGTAAAGATGTACCCAAGATGCATTTGGACGGCTACAATGTACCAAGAGGCATTCGGACGGTTACAATGTAAATGGCTTTGGACGGTGAAGATGTACCAAGATGCATTTGGACGGCTACCACCTACCAACATGCATTTCTGTTCGGTGATTGTGATTAGGTTTGGAGGCTCCGTTGTTTCTTGTAAAGCTGATGTTGTGTTCTCCATGCAGCAGCTCCATCGCTTGCGTTTTCCGACCTTGTTTGCTGTCTTACGATGCGTTGGTTGATTTCATTGGAGCTTGATATAATAATGTGCAGCAAGAGGTAGATGTTAGCTTGTTCTCTTGTATGGTGCTCACTTTGCACCAAGATGAAACTTTGGTTTTCGAAGGGTGCCCACGAAATTGTGATGAGGCAACAAAGGTCGGGTCCTTCATCGTCTTTTCTCTAGTGAAGAAGCTTCGCGACGTCGGTTAAGCGTCGTACTCACAGGTAGCTTGCTCTCTTTTATCCTTCAATGAATCGGAAATCTGGGGAACACAAATTAGCAATGTAGTTAAACATTTTGTCTGCCTGTGGAGGACAACGTGTAGTAGTTGTGTTGATTGTGTTTTTTGTACCCATTAAGAGGTTTAGGCCATCCCCTATGTGACTCATCCATTTACACATCAGTGTTTTTGCTGAGGATATTGTAGGTTGATTGTTTCTGTTGCAGCCTATCGTATCTATTTGTCTTGCGAGGATCCATCTTCATCTGTCTGTCTCAATTAAAGCTTACTGGGCACGGTTGGATCTGTGATTTGCATATATAACGTATTTCTGCTTGCTCATTGAGAGTCACTTGGGGCTGTCACTAACAGATCAGTTGTCAACTCTATGTTCGTCCCACCACTCTGGGTGAGTTATAGATGAAACTTTCCAAGAAGTCTTCAATTCATGTGAAAATGTCTGATATGAAATTGCTCTCTTTTGAGCTAGTTATGGGAGCTGTCAAATCAGTTGTGAGAGGAGCGGCTGAAGAAGCCATACAAAAGGATCTCACTTGGGATCTACATGTGTAAAGGTGTGCTGAAAAGAGAAGGGTAGGTGTGGTGGCATTGCAACAAGACCTGTTGTGTCTGCAATCATTGACTGGGAAGGTGCTTCAGCTGTTTCAGACACGATTGCAATGTGAGCACTGAATCCTGGCTGGTTTTGTGGCTAGACCTCTGCTTGAGTTGTAAGTGTGTGAGTTGTCTGCACCTTCTATCATACTGATACCATGCTATAATGTTACTGTTTAACATGACCTCATACGAAGCCAGAGCTCTTGGGATTGGTAACATCAGCAGTTTAGAATGATGACAACAGGAGGAGCATTTGCCTTCTGTTTTAATCCTTTGATTTGCAGAAGGTATCAAGAATGTGCCTATCGTCATGCTATATGGCAATTGATGTCCAGCACTTTTGCTGGCTCTATGCACATGTAAGCATATTTTTGGAATAGATCTGCTCTTTGTGGCTTCGAAGATGCCCAAGGATTAAGCTTGCACATGGCTGAAGATCTGTAGTGCTAGAGAGGCCCATGGAGAGGGGTGTTACCAGAATACCCACCTGACGTGGCAGCGGAGGGCAGTCCCAAATTCTGGTAATGCACCTTTCCAAGGGCATGGAGCAACAATGGTTTAAATATCTGGCTTTGATAGTAACAACACAATCCACTCACACACTTAGTCTGATTAAGCAAAGAAAGACAGAAGAGAAAATATGAGTCCTTCCAAATGCTTGTGGAACCTCAAGCTCAAGAGATAGAAGGCAATTGACTGATCCTGCATCAACATTTGAACTTGCAGCAAGGATAGCAGAAACACCCTTGATTATTGGCACAGTCCACCAAATTTTGTGGGTGTGAAGAGGTGTACAGTACACAACTATGATTCATGAACAGGTGCAGTAAATCATGGCCATTAAGCACCTGTAGTGAACAATCACCAGTAAATAACCTCCAGATGGTAGATTAGAGGCTGGCAGCATGGAAGACTATTATGTCTAAGATAGCACTCTTCAAAGATTCTCCACCCTGCCGCTAGCTTACCTCAAGTAACACTGCCACCAAAAAGTGACTACCATTGAGAATGTTTCACAGAGATTCATTAGCTTGTACGTTAGAAATAGCAGGCCCTTGCCTGACACCAAGGTTTATGACAATTGAGATGGCACATTCAATTCTGATCAACAGCACCAATTTGCTGTTTTCTTTTCATGTGCAAGTGATGTTGGCACATCGGAGCTTGATGATAAAGCTAGCAATGCACCAACCACCAAGCAATTCCCAGCTCCACTGAGGTTCATAATTGATGCAGGCAATCCCGGAACTGCAAATAAGTTGCCAATTGGTTACTTTGTGTGTTATGTGGGATGTCAAGGTTCTACCTATCATGTGTCTTTTGTTTCATGGTTTATTGTGGCCACATATTGCTATTCTTGTGTGTTCTCCTGCATTTATCACTATTTGACAAACAGGGTCTTTTCACCAGCAGAAACTCCTTCATTTTCCAGTTATAACAGCTGAAGCTGCTGCTGAAAAGGCACAGTTTGAATCATAACAGTTGACACCAGACAGCAAGGGCAAAATATGTGTTAGCTGCAGAAACTAAAAGTGGTTCCCATGTGTTATCATGCTAAGAGACTGATTCAACCCCAAAACTGATTCAAGTTCCAAGATATACAGCACTGACGTCAGGAGGAGACCAGTTGCCCCTAGTTTGGTAGGAATGAGACCACAAGGCTGCAATGACGCATTTACACATCACTTCTCTATTAGACCCAGCAAAAATCTTTCAGGGTAGTGTCATAATTGGACTCATACCTCAGGGATTATGAAAAAGAGATATGGTCAATTGACTGAGCAAAACACAGCCCCAAAACTAGCAAGGGTTTTTTAATGGCTTAATGCCCAGATTATGGCAGTAGGCTCAGTAATGCCCACATGTACACCTCTACTCTCTGTGAAGAGTCTTCCTTCTTGCACGATTTGGGTAAGGAGATTTTGCCACTGCTACTTCAGCCTCATTAGGTGATGCATAAGTCATCTGCACCACGCACAGCCCAGTTCACCCCTCAAAACTCAGTGGCAGAAGAGAAAGCCCCTAAGCCATACCATCGGAACATCAATTTAATTCACAATCCAATTCACTCCCTCTTTCTCACAAACTTGGGATCTTCCTCAACATAAAAAGTCTTGAACTTTTATGCTAGCCAACATACTTGCAGCAGCTTATGAAATGCTAGTTTTTGTTGTTATGTTTCCACCTAGTATAACAAAGCAGACAATGTCTGCACAAGTAAGTAAGCTAAAATCAGACTGGCATACTACCCTGGACTTTGCCATGCCTCCCACCAAGTCAGTGACAGAAGCTGAGTATCTTTTAGTCATGTTGTCCATTTCATCACATTCTGATGTTTTACATCCAGCTGGGGGCCCACCAATATCTAAAATTTCAGACCAAAACCTCAGCTAGTTTGAATTGGCTTTACTAAATTTTTATCTTAGGGAAGTCAAGATAGTTGCTAAGAACATTGTTGACTATTTTACTCTTAGAGCATTAGCCTATTGGCTTATAATGAAAGGCGCCTGAGCTTGAGGTTTTTTATTTATACAAATAGTTTTATCCGACTTGAAGTGTAAAAAAATTAAATAAATTGTACTGCAAAAAGAATTTGATATGAGGGCTAATTTCAGGGAAAAGGACTCTAAATAGCTGCTCTATATTCCAATGAGTAAATGATTTCCTTCACTAGGAATTTTAGACTAACCACCTTCTACTGAACTGTCAGAGATTTCGCACAGTATTAGGAGGGCACCTTAAATCCATAAGATTCCCACCTCACAGAGGAGGTGAGCTATGTTTCTGGGTGGGCTCTTACATTTCATAAGGGCCCACCATTTTTTCTTTGCACATCAGATATGCAATCAACAGCTGAACAGTCATTACACATCATAACCCAAAGTTTACCATCTACTCATAGAGCTTTGTCAAGCTGTAACTGAAAACCATGGTTTCAGCTACTCACTGTGCTAGACCCAGAGAGCTTTTTTCATTCACTGAGTATATCATAATCCAAAGGTGCATACACAAAGGTTTTGTTCCTGGGACAATAGAATGAGGATTGGTAATTAGTGGAAATTTTGACTTAGGAATGCAACATGGAGCAGCAATTCACAGATGCTTGCTTCTTAGGGCATGGAAATGGACACATTAAGCGGATGGCAATTCATCCCCAGATCTCCAGCATTCATCCCACACCCACCATCCCCCACTGTCAATAGCCGTTGCCCATCGTCAAACAACAGCACACGCCGAGATTCGCTGTAGGAGCTGCATCCTCATCAGCACATTTACAGTCGCAAAAGATTTCATCCGAACTTCAGCCGATAAGCTCGACAACATCATCGATCAAATCTCTTGTTGGAAGAGAGATAAATACTGCGGAGCATAAGTGTAATATTTAATAATACCTTTCTGTTTCATGTTTTATTTGCTGTTCTCAATTCGTGTGTCTGTCGGGGGCACTTCTATCTTTTTGAAATACAGAGAGGGGAATGAGGCCAGGCTCTCGATTGATCAAAATAAAGAGAAGGGTAGAGGGACAGAGGCTGGATCGTGGTCTGGAGTGGCCCTTAGGTCAAGATAAGAGTTTTCTGATCATGGACGCCTACTATCATCCCATCTCTTGAGAGCACAGGTGGGTCAATAAAGAAGGAAACGCGCATTCTGTTGCCTGCTGGGCCTGACATGCTGCAAGGTACACCGTAAGCTGTAAGCATACATTCGTCCAATTTTTGTCTTCCAGCTTTTGGCAGGATTTTATTTATTCAGCAGATGCGCAGCAAATCCCTGGTATTTTATGTGCGACAGGGGGAGCTTCGTTACTGATATTTTCAACTTCTCAAATGCGTGTGTGAGATTGGGTCATGTAATGAACTTGCTTTTGGAAGAACTCGAAAGTGAAGGATCATTGATGAATCATTGATGTGCTTTGATGGGACTAGAAACAGTACAACTGCATTATAGCTCATATCGTCGAATTGCAATTTCTAGCATGTCAGATGGGTTTACATTCTACCGTGAAAACTCTACTAGCTCTTTTTTCTTTGGGGTCGCTTTCAGGGGTTTTTGATATGCCTGATTCCTGTGGAAGATGGTGGCATTAAGGGGACTTTCGGGTTTTAGCAACTATTTTTTTTCTGTTGCCAGAATGGTCACTATTGAGCTCATTTGTGAATGGAGGATGTGATTCAGTTTCTTCCTTGCGTAGAACCTGAAGAGATCCCATCTGGTGGAATTTCACTGTATTGCTGGAGTGAGAGGAAGGTATGGCAGCTGCTCCAACTGCCCAAGCTGGGAGTGTGAGGTTTGAGGATGATGGACTTGCAGTGCCACAACCCAAAGGAGAAGCTAAGCAGCCATTTGTTATTGGTGAGGAACCAATGACCATGTACCCTTTTTATATCATTTTGTATAAGGTGCTTATGCTTATAATAGATGTTGCTTCTATTCATGGATTCTGTGTGGGAGCAGGTGTTGGAGGGGGCACAGCTTCTGGGAAGTCCACTGTCTGTGATATGATCATTCAACAACTCCATGATCATCGTGTTGTGCTTGTCAATCAGGCATACCATTCTATCTCCTTCACGCATCTGGCCTCATCTACCCTTCTGTCCATGCAGATCAATCATTTTAGTAACCTAAGGATGGTCCATGTTGGAGCAATTCTCTGGGTAGATCTTTAGTTTGTTCTCCTGTTCATAGCAAACCTGCTTTGCAATGAGATTGGAAGGTTAGGAAGTCAAGCATTGCAGGCAGCTTCATACCATTTCTTGATAGCTGATGACAGCATTTATGAGGAGCTTGTGATGGTAGATATGTTCAAGACAGGCAGACAGGGATCTGATTGAAAACATGATGTTGCTGTTGGACAAGGACAAAGCAATATAATGTGAAAGGATTCCTTGGTGTGACAGGATTCCTTCTATCGAGGTTTAACCCCTGAAGAATTGGAGAATGTGGGAGAGTATAATTTTGATCATCCAGGTGAACTACTTATGCTTCCCTTTGGTTAAAATGTCGCCAACTTCTCCAGCCACTCACACTTTTGTTAAGAAGAATGCCAGGTCCAATGCAATCAGCTGTAGAATTTCTGTTTGGAGCATTTTCTAGTGTGAAGTCATGTCATATTTGACTGTAAAGAAGGATGAGCTTCTTTGCTTGTCTAGATAGTCTTGCATTTGTCATGCAATTGTGCTTGTCTTGGTCCCAAACTCTCACTATTAATGGCACCAAGGCAACACTTTATTGCAAATGTTCCAGGTGGCTGGTATAAGCTTAATTAACTTGCAGGTTTAAGGGTGAGGAAAGAAAGTCAGAGGAAGTCTAAGCAACAGACCTTATAATTCTTGACTCTGCTTACCCAGATGAGAAAAATGATTCAGTTCTTGTTTTGCTTTCCTGGATAATGCAGATGCATTTGATACAGAGCAGCTTCTAGATTGCCTGGAGAAACTGAAGAGATGTCTACCAATCCAGATACCTGTGTATGATTTCAAGCGTCATCAACGATCTACAGACACTGTTCGCAAGGTTTCTTTTCTACTGACACTGTTTGCAAGATCACTATTTCCCATATCAAAGTTGGTCTCAGAATTGTGAAAATTGAATGTTGTTGACTTAATTAATCTTATGACATGTGTTGTTCACAATTGACAAAGAATCTTATGCAAATACAGGTGAATGCAGCAGATGTAATAATTGTTGAGGGCATTTTGGTCTTCCATGATGCTTGTGTTCGTGGACTCATGAACATGAAGATATTTGTTGACACAGGTTTGTCGGTTGTGGATATTTCTCCTCTTTATTTGTTTCATCGTTGTGTATAGATACCCTATCATAAACCGTGTGGGTATGATAACATGTAACCCACAGTAGTAGGGCTTTTTGCTCAAACTAGTTTTGGCTTCATATTATTGAATCAATTTAGCTGCAAGGTCAAAACTCATGTACTGGATACATATTCCTTCTTACAGATGTCAAATTGTCTTAAGCTGACTCTAGAGCATCACCAATGAGAAATATCATCTCAACTTTCTCCTCATGTCCTGCAATTATGGAGAATGATCTGGTTGTTGGTTAATTGGTTGATGGGTTGTACTGCAAATCATTTTCATGACCTTGTGATATATAACTAGATGCTTTAAGAGATAGTGTTACTGTTCAGTGGCCTACTTTGTGCTCATATTCTCTTTCAGTGTATGATCTCCTGCTACTTTGACAGTCTCTATAATGTACTACCTTGCTGATTGTGTGGAGCTTTGTCTTCACTTCCATCATATGTGTGCAGATGCTGATGTCAGGCTTGCCAGACGGATAAGGAGGGATACCTTGGAGAGAGGCAGAGATGTGAATGGTGTGATTGAGCAGGCATGGCTGTCTGTTTCCACAATCCTGATGTATTTAGATTCTAGCCTTGTGGATCCTTCTACCCTCTACCTCAAAATTTCCAGTACAGAGTTTTTGAACCTCCAGAGAAGATAGGTATTATAAAGTTGTCAAAGGTTTGCCCTTGTGGTCTTTCTTTTGCTTTGAAGATGAAAGCTTGTGATGGAGTATCTAGGCTTAAGTTTGACAGCTGCATGCCTGCTCTTTTAGACATGTTATTTATGGTCTCCAGTACTGTGTTGCAGTATGCGAAGTTTGTGAAACCAGCCTTCGATGATTTTGTTTTACCAACAAAGAAGTATGCTGATGTAATTTTGCCCCGGGGAGGAGATAATCATGTTGCAATTGATCTGATAGTTCAGCACATTCGCACAAAGCTTGGTCAACATGATCTTCGCAAAATCTATCCAAATGTTTATGTGATTCAATCCACCTTCCAGGTTCGTTCATACTTTCCATGGTCTGCATTCACATGCATAATACAAGAGCTGGATACTCTATTGTGTGCTTTCTTCACTAGAACTTATACTGTGCAGCAAGTTCGCTATGTCTCTTCAGTGCCAGCCAAACATCATGACTCAGTCTTCCTGTTGCTTGTGGAATTTGTGACAGAAATGCAGGATGAGGATTTTTGTACAGTTGTTGGCTTGAAATTTTGAGCAGATTGTTGCATAGTTATCTACACCCATTGTCAGGAGCTGATGAAGTCAGTGAGGACTAAGAGCAGCTAGTCACTGCCATCATGTTGAAGGTAATGGTCTGATGCCTTGTGAGTGACACTCACAAGGTTATGACTGCACTTATTCTTGCTGCGCTTGTTTCACCAGGACTGACATAGTGATTACCTTCATTGTGTAATTTTAGAGTTTTCTTTGCAATGTCCTAGACACACTAGTTTGTTATGTGATTGGCATGTCCTTGTAAATGAGTCTATAAGTTCCCTTGCAGATCCGAGGTATGCATACGCTCATTCGAGATCAGGAAACCACAAAGCATGATTTTGTCTTCTACTCGGACCGCCTTATACGCTTGGTATGTAAACTGCATTTTTCAATACATTTGCATGGAATTGATTTATTTCACATCACCTTGTTTGTGTTATTTTGCATTGACATTTATATGCTAACAGGTTAAAGATTGATCGTCTATTGTTGAATTGAATCTGCCATAAGTAGAAAAGACTCATGACACAATTGCAATGCAAATACTTGCAGGTGGTGGAACATGGCCTTGGGCATTTGCCATTTACAGAAAAGCAAGTCATTACACCCACAGGTACCATTTGTTTTTCTAGATTTTTGCATAGATGTGTTCTGAAACTTTGGATTGCCTTGTTCTCACTTTGATTGTTGTTGCAGGCTCTGTCTATGTTGGGGTGGATTTTTGCAAGCAACTTTGTGGTGTCTCCATCATACGTAGGTGAGATGAACAGATGATTTGAATTTTAAATGGTAGAAGGCAGGTAGAGTTAGGCCTCCTTCACAGAATGTATCTACTGTTAGTGCTGGAATGTGTAATGGTAGAATCAGGCATGAATGATTTGTCAGAACATTGCCTCACTGTGTTTGATCCATTTTGTTGTGCCTTGCTCTGCAGCTATTGTCATACGTATGACCCAAATTTAAGTCTTTTTCTTAGAGGGTGATTCAGTCCTTTGAACTGCAATGCTTGCTGTTGTTTTAATAGTGGTGAGAGCATGGAGAATGCACTGCGTGCATGTTGCAAAGGTATCAAGATTGGGAAGATTTTGATACATCGAGAAGGGGACAATGGTAAACAGGTAGCTTTCTCCTCTCTACTGGGTTATGTGTACTGCCATATAATTCAATTGCTTCTTTGCACAGATCTGAAGGGAAAACATTTGCAGCACACAGGTCTTATTGGGGTGGTGGGTTTTATCATAGGACCCTGCTTTTTTGCCTTCACAAGAGCATGTGACGATCAGAATAGAATGTTTCAGCTATTGAGGAACAGAAATTTGCTAAAGATTGTATAGGGCAGTTTTTAATATGGTGAAGCTTGTGTGGTGTAGTTGATCTATGAAAAGCTGCCCCGTGACATTGCATATCGCCATGTTTTGCTTTTGGATCCTGTTCTTGCAACAGGTTGATTTCTCTGCCATCCCTGACTTCTTTTGTGCTGTATCTGGAATCCTAGTGAACAACCTTTAGGACCTAATGACCACATAAAGATTATTGAGGAATTGTCTCGTGTTCAATGTAGATCACCAAACACTTGGCATGGTAAGCTGTGAGCCAGGATGTGTAGTACAATGAATTTGTGACATGCAATATCATTACGGTCTGATCAGGTTGAGGATAAGTTAAATGGGTCGGAAATGCACAATGTTTCAGGGAACTCTGCAGTCCAAGCTATCGAGTTGCTAATACAGAAAGGAGTTCCAGAATCTCACATCATCTTCTTGAACCTCATCTCAGTGAGTTTCTTCCTGTACATTACTAAATTTCTTTCTAACTCATATTTGTCACAGCTGAGCTGTATTTTGAAACCTCAAAAAAACTAATGGGAACATGCAGACCTCTCCAAGATACTTTTCTTCTATGTTTGCTTGTTCCAGCAGAAAGGTAAGGTGGAAATGACAATCTACCTCACAGGCTTGATGTGCCATGTGTGAGAATGGATTCAATATTTTCTAATTTGCTCCTTTGATGCTAGCTGACATTGTGGCCAAGTTTTCTTGTGATTTCTAGATTTCTCAGAGGAAACACTGCAAGAAAATGTTTCTGCAGTGTTATGCCCAAGTAATCCCCTTCTGCATTTGAAGTTGGGAGTGACAGGAGCATATGCATGCCTTGTCTGGTGAAGTTGGGAGGTCTGATAGTTTGTGAACAAGAGTCACAGGGTTAAGACCACACTCTGACCTGTTGTGTTTTGTATTATCCTACTTTGGGTAAAGATTCTGTGACCAGAATGCCAAGTCAAAGTGCAGTCTTAGTTGCTTGATTACAATCTGGTTGTGGTCTTTGGATTAAGGTATACATGGACCAATTTAACAGGGATTCTTATCGTGCTCATGGAATACATGTAGCCACTTGTATTCTTCATTGGTACTGTCATGCCAAGCTGAAATCATGACTTGTCTTCCCTCCTGTTGCTTCTGGAAATGGGACCAAATCTCAGGATGCAAATTCTGTGTAAAGTTCTGCTGAGATTTCAGCAGATTGTTATACCCACTTTCAGAAGCAGATGTGGTCAGTGTCAAGTCATGGCAGCTAGTCATTGCCATTTGTGATGAACATGATGATGGTCTGATACTTTGTGAGTGACTGTTTCAAGGTTATGACTCCACCCATTCCTGTTACATTAGTACTGGCTTTGGTATCTGACATAATAGTTAAACCTTCAAAAGTTTTATTGTTGAGTTTCTCCCTGCAATCTCATATATATCATGCTAAAGAATAGTCTTTGACGCACGCAGGCACCTGAAGGAATTCATATGGTGTGTAAGCGGTTCCCACTTCTGAAGATTGTCACTTCAGAGATAGATGCAGGGTTGAATGATGAGTACCGTGTGGTGCCAGGAATGGGTGAATTTGGAGACCGCTATTTTGGTACTGATGATGATGGACCTGACCAGTTGTTTAAGACTCCCATTGACAACTGGAAGGTGTCCCAAGTGTACTACCGGCCTCTAAAGCCTTTGGGAAACAACTAAGGAGGAGGAAGAGTCTTCCTTGGGCTTGGGTTGCTCTGTATTGGAGGTTGTTTTTTTCCAAATCCTTTATTCCAAAAGGTTAGGATGCATACTAGTGGTTGTTTTCTTCCCCAATTCTCTCCCCAAAAGGCTTGAATGCTTGGGTATTGATTGTTTATTCCTTTCCATAAAAGGCTCGTGTGCATAGGTAAGATAGTGAGCATCAATGGCTTCCAAGTGTGCAGAATTTCTAGTTTCAAACTTTTATTGTGATGCAAGTAGCATTAGAATTGAATGTGGAGTTCAACTTTGGGGAATGCAAGCACATTAATGAATGAATGACACATGAGACTCAAATATATAGCTGTGGAACCAGGCTGAGAGTTCCACCATCCATCCAGTGTTTTTTTTTCTATTTTCTTGAGGTATCCTAGTTGGCTACAAAACATCAGCCCTTGGAGGCAGACCTGGTAACCAGTCCGGATTTTTTGTATAAACATTTAGCATCCTGTAAAAAATAAATGTCAAAATGTGGCATCCAAGGAAAGTTCTATATAGCCAACAATTGTGATACAATTTTTTTTGAAGAATGGTAGATTGGTTACAATGTGTTTTTATGTGTAATACAACAGGTGAGTATTTCAACATTAGTATGCAAAATCTGGTGATCCTTTCAACATCTAGGTGCCAACAACAACAATTTGCAAACAACTTGTAGATGTGCAAAACTTTGTACTAACAAAAAGCAATTATCAAGAATTTTTGCTTCAAATTTTGAAGGCCTGAGGAGGGATTGAACCCCAATCCTCTGAAATCCTGCCCATTGCACCCCAAGTCAGATCTGCACGGGTAACACACATTAAAACTTTCCCTATAGTCCCACATTAGCTCAAGAAAATAATCAACAAAATAGAAAGCAATGTGCATATCAAAACAGCTCAAATCAGCAACAAGCCAACATTTGAAGGAACTTAAATAACTTGTAGGTTTAGGTTTACATCCTGGCCACTCAAATAACACATCACACCAACTAGGAAAAATGCAGTTGTAATACAAAATTTGTCTTCACTGTTGCTTAGTGCCTACATACAACTTGCAACTTGAGCTCAAAATAGTGTGCAAAAACACCTAATGTATTGCAACACTAAAACCTTTAGAATCATCTATGCATCCATTACATACTTATGTTTCCTATCCTACCACTCCTTGATGGCATCTCCCAATGGAAAAGTGCTCGTGGAGTAATGATCCTAGGCAAACATTCTAACAACCTAATCACGATGAGTTGTGAGCCAATTTCTAAGCTTAGATTTCATGAAGGACAAAGTTGAAAAGCATCGTCATCTTCCATGCTTCCTAATACCATCACTACAAAAATTTCCATTAATGTGAAGTATTTCGACAACCGATGTTGTAGCATAGCACTAGAGGCTAGATTCGACCACAAGATTACAATTCATAGGAAGTTCAAAAACATGTTTGCAATTTGATCACATAGTGACCTTGAAAAGTGAAGCTCTCATGTCAAGTTTCTATTCATTGAATTGGGTTGGTACCTTTAAGCCTTCAACACCAACTTCCTTCTCAAAACATTATTGTGCCTTTACAAGGCTAGATGGGCAAGGAACATGTTCTTTGCTTCAAAGTTCAACCAATATTAAGGATAGACAATCCCAATAGCATTCATGAGCTCCTGGTTGGGAAATCTCCGAGCCAAATCTTTAATGAAACTAGAAGTTGCAACCGAACATTGCTCCTTCATTCTTTCTGTAGCAACAACCCAAGCATCACGAATGGATTTGGTACCATTGGGCTTGGAAATAAAAAATAACATATTTAATGTTAGTGGTTGCATCAATCTACCAAGTTGTGAGCATCCCATCATTGTTACAATTGACTAGATTTGCAAAACCCTTGAATTGTTCATTAGTGTACTTCTTCTTTAAATCATTGTACAATGTGTGCAAAATTGTACAACACATCTTCATTGCCCCCACAAAGTCACACACAAATGTATCATGATTTTGGGCAAATTTTATTAGGTCATTAATAACCTCCAATGTGGGCCTGATGCACATGAGGCCCAAAACAACCTCAGTATCACACAAAAACTCAAGAGTGGGTCTTGCAACTTCAATCGTCCCAAGGTCATCATGCATTTTTACCACTAGGGATTTGTACTCTGCAAGCACCCTATTAGCAAGAAACAACATAGATATTCACCTAGTCTTCACGCTACATAGCAATTTGTTCCCTTTAGTTTCTAGCAATTATGCAAGCTTCCATTGCTCCAAATGCCTCTTGGGTGAAGAGGAAAAATAGGTGTATGTGGCTTGCAAAAAACCTTCAAGCTTATGCATCAGGGGTTGCATGGAAAGTGTTTGCATGACTAGGTTGTCTTGTGTGCAACACAATGGACAACAAACATGAAAGGGGCTACCTTTCTAGTGATTTGTGTTGCCACACCAATGTGAACACCTATAAACATAGCAACCTCATCATAACCAAAAAAAATCAGCTTTTTATTGATCTCCTCCATCATCAGGCCCCCATTAGCCATCAATGACTTTAGAATCACATTGGTCAAATTATCAATAATGCCATAACAAGTGAATGAATGGTATGAATGTTAATTCATGATTGATTATCGATTTGTCATCACTTCATTGTAGCTAGCAACAAGATATTTGGCTACACATGAACAACCATTTTAATTGCAATGAGAACAATTTTAAGCATAGATTTTGTAATCTCCCAGCTAGCATTGTCGTGTTAGTGTTTTTTTAGAGTGTGCTTCACCTTAAAAAAACAACAATTTCATTGCTTCAAAGTTAATCATAAGACGACCTTGTTTCAAAAGCCAAAAAATTGCAACAATTAAATTTCCTTTTTTTCTCCCCAACCACATCCCCCACAATAACCATGTTAACCATTGTGTCTTTTGTTTTACAACAAAAAAGTTGTTCATTTTTTGCATGTTGTGATTCAACAAACATGTAATATTGCCCCACGCTGCAATTTGGTTTTGCAACCTTGCACTTGCACCTCCCAACATGCTTTTGGAAAATGTCGAATTTAGGAACCAAAAGCTTCTCTTTGCCTTCAATCTATGAGCAAACACAACACCTGATCATGTTCACTTTCCCATCTATCCCAAGCACAACTTCCTCCCATGGAAGCTTTTAACATCCTAAAAAACCTAGTTAATTTCCCATTCCTTCACCCATTTTTTTTCTTTTCCATGAAGTTAGTGTTGGGCACATCACCACATTTTGTAGCAACATTCTTTACACCAACATCAACTTCAAATGTAGTGCATTCAAATGCACTACAAACAATAGCACCATCACCACCTTCACTCAAGGAACCAACCTTGATGACACTAAAGATGTTAATAGAGAAGAAAAACTTGTACTTGAACCATTTAGTAGCTACAAAGGCACCATGGTGTGATTAAATCAAAATTTGAACTAAATGGACTTACAAGAATTAAACAAGAACAAAAGAAATAAGCAACTTTGACGAACTTGCAAAAACTAAAGAAAATCAAATCTTGAAAAAAACAACTTCAACAGACTTGCAAAGAATAAAAATAGCTTTGATGGACTTGCAAAAGTGGAAAAAAAAAGCAGCTACAAAGTTGAAACACAGTCAAAACGATGTAGCTTGTGAACTTGTAAAAAGCTTCAAAGTATAAATAAATAAATAAAGGAGCTTGAGACTTACAAAATCTAATGACTATTTATACACAACATTGAAAGTTGATTGTTCTTCCATCACGTCAACAATTGTAGCTACCAACAAACCTCATCAAGCAACGGACCTCTCTTGCACAACTCAAAGTCATCATCACCAAGTTGAGCTAGAAATGGACTTCAACAAGCAGGACTACAAACAGACCTCAATAACAACTTCTAATTCTTTAAGAAAATATGGAAAGGTGGCAACCCAAACTTTACAATTGCAAAAGAGAGGTGATGACATAAACGCAAAGCTTATGTGAGTGATGAAAAATTGTAAGTGGGGGGGGATGTGGGCTACAAGGTGTCAAGCTTCATCATGTGATGGTGAAAGGGTATGGGAGCTTCATCCATTGTGGGCAATCATGTAAAGCAACAAGGAGTAGCAGTTGGCAAACTATTGCCCCCTCATAACCACTACTTGGTTAGTCCTAATCCAAAACCCTAGGATCTTGGCAAAATTAATGGTTTTTTTAAAAAATGTAAACTGGGCCAGTCGTCGGCCTTTTCTCCATGTCATTAACTGGCAAAATTTTGCTAGTAAAAAAAACACTACATCCATTTGTTATGGCCTTTGGATATTTGTTATATTTGTTATGGCCTTTTTAGGAAAAAATAGGTTTAGAATTTAGGGTTTAACTTCCAACCAAAAATATGTGTATTCACCATCAATGTAGATTTTTAACCATGTTCCATTGTGTTATTCTTTGATGGCGAGTATATTTTTACTAGCCACTATAAATATAGTGTTTAGTGTGCACCTAATCTCTGCATGTAAATGGGCAGCTCCAAATTTTTTGACTGAAAGCAAAAGGCATAGCTTAGAAATAAATCATTTTTTGACCAAAATTAACTAAAATCTTTTGAACTTTTGTAAATGTACACCTTATGAAAATGTATGCAATTGTATCTTCCTCGTATTGGTGGGTTCTTGTTCAATGCCATTTCAATAGTTTTAGAAGAAAGAGGTGTTGGAAGGTGTCCATGAAAGTGAATGCAAGTTTGCTAAATTGTGTTTAAATCTTAGTAATAATGAGCACCATGTTATGTTAACAAGAATTGCCTTATGTTAACAAAAATTGGTGCTTACTAATTACTTGCAAAATTAATCACATTGTAAAAGTTTTGCCAATGAAGAAGAAAATCCCTAATTAACTACACCTTGAAATTTGTTGATTTTGCTTCATGAAGCAATAATTCATTGAGAAGCACTTGCACATGCAAATAGGTAATTGAGAAAGACATTAAAGGGGTAGTAGAACAAGTGGGAAATGACAAAGACAAACTCAATGTCCTAAAAAGGGAAAGGCAAAGTTTATACATTTATTTTCAAATTCTTGCACCACATCTTTCCCATCTAGGGTGAACAACTTAATGCAAGGTTAAAATAACCCCATCATTTTGTTTTATCAATCTCCTTTGTGTGAATGGCGCAAGGGTTAATTTACTTCACAAATTTCAAACATTTTAACCCTTCCACCAAGAAAGGATTAAATTGAACAAAAAATACACATGGATGAACTTTCAATGTGATCATGGATTTCCACTCAAATATTTGCCACCCTAGTTTGTCACATTATCTTCCATGCAAACCCATTACTTTTAAGAAGTCACCCTAAGTAACAAGTGTGATTCTTTTGTTCTTGTTTGCACCTTGGACTTGTTTGGGAATTAAGAACTATTTTTCAATTTATGAATGTTTATGGAAATGATAATTTTGCATGATTTGACATAGGGTGGCAAATATTTGGGTGGAAATGAATTCACAATGGCCATTATTATTAGCACAAGTTTAATAGGTGGGAAAGAAGGTTTGTGGAATTGATCAATTCCTAAAAGAGATGTATGACACGATGATTAGGGATGAAACAATGGACAACAATGATATAATGTTGAATTGGAATTGTTTTTCAAAATTAAGAAAATTTGTGAAAAAATAGTTTTGCAGAGGGCAAATAAAGTAGGGAGGGTCAAAACCCTAGGTTAATGATGGTTTTTCACAAAACACTATGTTACTAAGCATGTTAGATTCCTTCATAGGCTACTAATTGCAATGTTCACCTTAGGTCAGTTATTTTATATCCTAGACTACCTAGGTTATTCACATAGGATACAAAGTTTTGATGTAATTTAAAGTGATTGGGGTATTTCATAAACTAAGATTTATTTTACAAGGGGTTAATAAATCAATATTCAAGAGTAATGGTGTTTATTGTAATTTAAGGGAGATTTTTTGGAATTGTTAAAAAGATTTAGACATCAATGGTATTGCAGAGCTAAGGATAAGTAGTTAGTCTCTTTTGCATGTGTCTATTGTGTACTTTGAATGCAGATAGGGAAAATTCTATTAGATTATGTATAAAGGTCACTCAAATTTTGCACACTCACATTAACATTAGCCCTTATGTTTGGGACTTATTTGTGGCATTATGTTGGTTGATGTGTTGTTTTTACTAACTTGGATGATTTGCAGATGAATGGGTTCCCTTGCTTTTTATCTACTTAATCTTTGTTCATGTTTACAACCCTTTATTTATGTCTTCTTCCATTTTTCAATACATTTAATTGTCAAGGAACAAGCAATTGCTCCATGCTTATTTGCCAAATGTGTTTGTATCCAATATCTTTTCAATGTTGTGCATGATTTTAAAGTGAAAGCAAAATAAAATAAACACAAAAAAAGGTGTTGCAATGAGGACATTAGGTCCTTGATTAATGTGCAACAAAAGTTAATTTATTAAAACATTTAACATACCAATTTTGTTTGGCACACTCATTTCAACTATTCTTGCTAATAATTTTAAAATTTGAAAGGATGTAATTATAGTTTTGCAAAACACTTTTATGTTAATGGATTTGACATTAGTTTATGAGGATTTAAGAAAAAAGTTACATGAAATATTTGGAATTGCTTTAAAATTGTGAAGGAATTGGTTTGGTGCCTTCAAGTCTCAATATGAATGTACATTGAGTGTTTTGATAGAGTTTTCCATGTTCATTGAATGTGTTTTCATTGTTGAAATTTTCCCCAAACCCTTAATATGCATCATTGTTTTCGGGATACTTTTTTATTTTGTTTATGTAGTTTAACACATTCGTGAATTCAATTTAAAAGCTTGTCCCAATCTCATCCTTCAACCCCCACACATTTCTTTTTGTTGTGGGTTAGGTAACATGTGTTGGGTTTGCATTTCATTATGAAATTGAGAATTAGGCAAATTCTTTACCACAATACCACTTGACAAATCTAGTGGTACATTAAAGATGGAAGGCATGGTGAACTCAAAAATCTAATTGAGATGTTGGTCCCTCTTCAACATTGAATAATAATGATGACATGGATATATTCAATACATTTGTGCCTATACCTCCTTCCAATATTGATGTGGATGAAGTCTTTCATGAGGCTATAAACTTTTAGTATATTGTTAAGTTGTCTATTTAAAAATTTAACTCAAAGTTCCAAGGAGAAGGATTTGGATGAGAATAAACATAAAAAATCACATGACAACACACAAAAGTTTTGAATTAAACTAGTTAATTACTGGCCATGGGTGCACAATTTAATATTAGAAGTGAATTTATTTATATATTATGAAGTGCAAGGTTTAATCTTTGATTGAAACAAGGACAATATTATTAAATGTACATGGGGTACTTAAATTAAAGATCAAGGTCATAGGGTTGTAGTGTATGACTTGCTTAAGATTGGGTGGGGAAAGGGTGGGAAATATGTTTTAAAAGCTTGAAGTTTGATGTTTAAAGGGATCTTAACTTAATTTTGGTCCAAGTAAATACACTTGTAGGTTACAAAAATGGAAAGTGGATCGAATGAAGAGTTTGTTTCATGTTTTTATCCATGGTCACCCAATGTTTGAATGTGAATCTTTGTAAGAATTTTTTATTAGCTTAGGGTTTCTTTGTAACAATTTGAAAATGCATTGTTTTGATGTGGTTGATTAGATCCTTGATGAATGAACCATGTACAAATCTAAGTACGTGGCCACTATGCATGCCATATAATTTATTTAGTTAGTACGTTTATCTTGTAATAACAAAGTTATAACCATTCATAATGGGTTTCAAAGATCTATGTGTACATTTTTATGTGGTCAATTTTTAAATTACATTACTTTCTCTTTTTTTTGTTGAAAAGGTAGTGGATAGAGTAAATTTTAATAGTGTCACTCAATTGAAATCACTAATGAATGCAATGTTGAGGGGGGCTAATTAGGGATTAGGATTTGTCCAAGAAGCTTTTGGGTCTAACCATGCTAAAGCAAGCAAAAGAAAAGTAATCATCAAATACAAAAAAAACATAATTATTTAAAACAGGACATCAAAAAGTAAGTAATGCTTTCACATGAGCTTATTGATTGTGACATGGATAAATTTTTAGAAGTTAAAAATGTTGAATCAACTTTTTAAAAAAAAATTGCTCCAAAATTGTGTTATTGTCCAAATTGCACAAAAATCATTTCCACATTCATGAGGAATAATTTATGAAATTCAAGCATATGTTGCATTTAATAATTTGTTAGGGAATTTTTACCAAGGTACGAACACAAAATGAATTTTGCATACATATAAAATATTTTTTTGCATCCCTTTAAAAGGAAAGCTTACTTTTAAGGAGCTCACATTGCCATATCAATCTAAAAATTGAAGTTCCAAAAATTGTGTATTAAGGTTCATGAAGGCTCAAATGTTAATGAAATATATATTTGTTAAATTTTAAAATTGTACAATATTAGTTGAAGTAATAGACTTGAAATAAATAAAGCTTGTAAATCCTAGTAATAATTGCAAATTGCTGGAAAGCATAAAAACAAAAATGCAAAATCTACTTTTATTTGATGAAACGACTAACAAATTCACATGCTTTAGTATTGTGTTTGGACCTTTTTTTGTTTTGGTGCAAATGGGGTGAATGCATTTGAAAAAGGGAAAAACAAAAGTCACAAAACAAATCAAAGATACATGGGGTGCCTTTCTCTATGGGTGTCCATTTTGTTATTAATAGGACTGATTTGGTAATTTAATCCTTGTTTGATTTTATCCTTATTAGCAAGGTTGAGCCTCTCATAATGACCTTGCATAGCTATTTTAATTGCTCATAAAAAAGTCATTTGAAGATTTAGAAACTTTCTTTAAAATCATGGAAGCAAAGAAACAAGATTGTCAAAAGTGTTAAAACTAGATGAAAGTGTATGTTGCAATTTTAAAATAAAATCATGAGAAAATGACAACCTTTGTTTGCAATGACGTAAGTTGATTTTAATTCAAGGTGAATAGCCAAAATGAGGGCTATGGTATGTTTTGTGTTTGTTGTTTTTAATGTTTGCACCAATGTTGTCTGATTTTTGATTTAAAAAGGAGCCTTCAATTTTGATTTCAAAACCTTTTGAATTTTTTGATGGAACCTTTGGTCGAAACCTAAAATTAGTTCCTTGGATTTGTTTTATAAAACCTCAAGTTTTGGTTTCTCTTAGCAAGATTGAAGGCTGAAGTGATTTTAAATTAGATTTAAATCCATTTCTAATACACACAACTAAACACAAATTCATTTTTACAATATTAGTTTACTCAACAAATCCACATAGTCCAAGATAAAATTATGTACAACTAATTAAAATTAACTACTTGCATAAGGGTACATGTACACTACAATGTACTTTTATGGAAGTAATTACAATGGTAGGTTTTTCAAGTTAATCAAGTCTTGTTATATATAGCTCAAATATGTTTGAAAATTTTAATAAAATGAAATGAAAAATTTGAAATTTATATTTTAATGCTTCCGACTCTGAAAAATTTACACCAAAACTATCAATATTCAATGATCTATGGACTTTATATCCAATGTCACAATTCAAAAAAACGATGGTTATGGATTTTTTGTTCTTTTATTAGAATTGAAGAATGTGCTCCCAACTTTGAAAGATTTTACTTTGAAGGCTTATAACATCTAAGATGAACAAATCAAGTAGCAAAATGTTTCTCACTCTTTTTAAGACTCAAAATGAAAACCTTAAAAACATGAAATTTTGTAAAGTCCATTTTGATTTCTAAATTTAGTTTTTTGAAACCCATATTTATAAAGGTGTTTTACTTTTTCTTAAATTAGAGTAATTTGAACTTGGACATAGGAAAAAATGTTAACTTTAACACCGTTTAAATGTTTTGATCAGAAGCCCATTTTCACTAAGTTCAATTTAATAGAATGGATATGGACTTTCAAAATGAACTTTTAATTGCCAAATTTTGATCCATCCTATTGTGCTTTCATTAATAAACAATAGTTTTAGGCTTTTACTTTTTTTGAAAAGTTGTACTTATCTACCTAGAAAACTTAAACCTATTCAAAAAAGGATAACACCCCCTAACCCCAATTAAATGTCCAATTGCCCAAATTTGATTCCAATCACAGTTGCAATAAAATGCTAAACCTAATGTGTGGAGACCTTAGAAACTAACCTAGAGATATTGAACTTGAACCTACCTAAAATTAAAAGCTTGCCAACATTGGTTTGCATCATTTGTAATGTTGTTTTATTTTGGTTTTTATGTACAATTTGAAATTGGTACTAATTTGGGCCTTCTTTTTTACATCCATTTGTTATTACATTTGAACTTACATGTGTTTTGAGGTGTAATTATAATATAAAGAACCAAAGGAGCGGTTGCAAATTAGGGTGGTTCATTTTCAATAGATACACCACTCCTTAAAAATCCATATGACAATGTTAAAATGATAGTTTATTATCATATCATTGATTAAATTGAATATTGCATGGTGGTTAATGAATTTTTAAAATCTAGACCAAGATAAGCCATTTTAGACAATTTTTTAACACAAAATTTAAAGGAAAAAAATTGAAATTCACCAAAAACTCATTATGATATGGACTTATAAAAATGTGGCCCATTTCAAGACATTCAAAATTTCATAACTTCTTTTTGTCAAGGTTTTTCAAGAAATTGTTTTCCATCTATGTTCTTATTGTTTTCATATATCATATATTGAGTCCTTGTAAGATATCCCAAATAAAAATCATACACAAAAATGCATGTACAAAAAGACAAAAATAAAAAATAAGTCCATATTTTTCAACTTTAAAAGTCCATTACTATATATTTAGTGCATATATATATATATATATATATATATATATTCAAGTTGATAACATAAATTTAATCACAAATTTAGCAATTATTGATTTTATAGCATGTTCATAACATGTAAATGTATGACATGTTGCAAAAAATTGCATTGTGACACAAAAAATGAATCACCCTACCTTGTAATCACCTAAGGACACCAAAATTGTGAGTTTAAATTTGATATTGAAAATTTTTAATGAATTTGTACAACAAGTTATAAGCAATGGATTAGTTGGTCAAACTAATGTGTTAAAACAAGAATAATTATCATTAGTAGAAACTAACCAAAATGTAACCATTCAATTTACGACTACATGCGACTTATAGTCGTTTGCGATTAAATTTGAGAATATTTGCAACTACAAAACTAACTTTCAACTATTTTGGTCATTTTCACAACTATGATGCAACTATTAGAAATTTCATCCTATTGGTTACATCAATTTTACATTTATTTTTATCCATTAATAGGTTGATATGTCCCATTAGTCGCAATAGTCATCAAATTAGTTACATCCTAAAGGTATTCTACAATGACATAAGGGTATATTTTAATGTATGTACTAAAATTATATATATATATAATATGCATACATATGTATATTGTTCATATAATGGATCACAAAATTAATATTTGAACTTTGAATTTTTTTATTCAAATCTGAAAATTGTTATTTCAATTGTTTAAAACATTATTTGAATTTGAAAATTTTGATTTGAATATGATATTTTCAATTCAAA
>Ga0116229_10001689_pt1 | contig 34975 bp, 17 predicted proteins | sample S1TSphgellanicum_3_FD_87313 | JGI IMG/M metagenome (GOLD analysis project Ga0116229, IMG submission 87313) | Host-associated microbial communities from peat moss isolated from Minnesota, USA - S1T2_Fc - Sphagnum magellanicum MG | ecosystem: Host-associated > Plants > Peat moss > Unclassified...
ACCTATGTATATAGTTTTCTCACGTGGGTTGAGATCATAATTATTATACACCAAATAAAGGAGTTCTTTAATTTGTTACGTTGGCTCTTTTCCCCAACCCTTTTTCTTTTTATTATCACACACACCTACTTTATTTATTTCTTTTACCTTTTCACTTTTTGTGGCTTTTTTGAGAGAAATACCTCCTTCCCTTATGTAATAAGTCAGGTGGTAAGCTACTCTAGCTACTCTAGTAGCTACACTAGCTTCACTAGCTAGCTAGCTGTGTAGGCAGCCTATGGACGACCGTTAGCTACTACCACAAGTACACCAAGCATTGCAATATGTGTTTTTTTTTTTTTTTTAATAAAATTTACTTTAAAATTATCCGTCTTGTGAGAGTGAGTGAAGGGGTAGTTTACTAGTTACAATTTTACTAAGTTACTAGCCTGGGTTGAAAACTGAGTTTTAGACCTTTAAAGTTCCCCAAATGGAGAACAAATGATTTTCCCCAAAAAAAAAGTTCCCAATTGTTGTGCTCCTGAGTCCTCATAGAATGAATTTTTGCAAAGCTTCCAAAGCTGTTCCCAAACTCTGCACTAGTAATTTTCTGTCTGTTAGCCAAAAATAAAAATGAAAATTCTCTTCTCTTCCAACAAGAAATTGAAAACAATGCAACTTTCCATCTCAAATAGGTTTTTGGGTCCACCCAAAATGGGCAATAATTTAATATTAAGTTTATATTTGGACCCACCAAATTTAAGCCCTGTGACAAATTCTTGTAGATCCAATATTGGACCTCATTTTAAAAATTATTTATTGGATATTTACTCAAGAGAAAAAATTGTCTCAACATAGTAAAAAAAAAAATTAATTTTTTAAGTTAAAAAGTTGGTATTAGAAATACATATGGGTGCCAAATTATGAAAATAATTTTTCAATGACTTGCCTTAAATTGATAAGTGGATTTTAAAATTAAGACATCCCAAGGTATATATTTTGTCTTTACCCAACAGACATGCATGATGATTTGATTTTGGGCCTTAACCCTTATCAATTTGTTATCACATGATTTCCAAACCATGTAGGTTAGGTTGCCCTAATTATGTTGGGTTTAGGCAACCATGAAACAAACTTATACCACTTTGGGTAACATTCTTCACTATTTATTTCACTAGTGTCCATGTTTAAGTTCCTCTTGAGAAGATTCCCAAAGTCATTTAGTCTCTAAGCATTGGAATTTGGAAAGCCACTAATGGACTAGTGAATCAAGCTTTAATTGTTAAACTAATTCTAATTCACATGCACTTAACAAATGTAGTTGAAATATGTGTTTGACTTGAGGCAATTACTTAAGGCCTTTTGTCACATTAATTATTTGTCCATCAATTTGTGTCTAAAATTTTGCAACATGAAAAAATCATGAAGTCAAATAAGAAAATTAGTGTGAAAATGGACAATTGGAGATATCTTGCAAAATGGACATATTGACATTAAATATGCGCAGAAAAGTATTGTTAATAGTTATTTCTGAAACAATCCATACAAGTGTTGCATAAAATTATCTTAATAAAATAATATGCTTATTATTATTTTTACATTTAGAGTTAATTGAATTATTCCTAACTGCTGATTTAAGTAAAATAATGAATTAAATGTGATTAAGTCAACATGAATTTTCACAAAAGGAACAAATATTATTATTAAAACTTTCCCAAATTTTGTGGCAAGTGTGATCCAAATTCCATGTTGCTTTTAAAGTCATAATAAATACCAACAGAGAGACCTATTCAACTCTTTTATTGTGAAGCTTTCAATTTTTTAATAAACAAGTGTACAATTTTGTCAAAACAAAATGTGGATTATTTTTCTAGTTTTCTTCTCAAACATTGGTTTTATTCCTTGACATTAAAGTTTTTATTAAAGATGACCAATAATTTTTTCCTTGAAAGGTGAACTTGAAGTCAAAGGACATTTATTTTGTGAGTGTTGGAAGACAAGTAAATATTAAAAATACCCAACCAACTTGAACATTTATAATGGGATTTCAACCTTATATTAAACCATGGTTGTGTGATTACTTTACTCAAAGATACTTCACACACACACACACAAAATGACAATTCAAAGTTCTTTTTTCTTTTTTTTTTCTATTTTACTTTTTTGTCCTGTGATACCTGGTGGGTGCCTGTATGAAACCCACCGGGTATCACATATTACAAGGGAAAAGGTGAAAAATGATACCCGACAATTTGGAAAACCAAATGCACCCAAGAGCAGGTGTTTATTTTCATTTTAATTTTTTTGGCTCAAAGTGCCCCACGGCATCTTATGCATTGTAAATTCTCCTCTAATTACAGTAAGAATTTCTTTGGAGGTTTTTACAGCTGAGAATTGTATCAACAATTTCTTCCCTTCACTATTGGGTATGAAGTATAGCCTTTATATTCTCCAAGTATGAAGTAAATTCTCTTCACTTTCAAAGCCTCCTAGGTTGCTCATTTAAGGGAAGAGAATTTACAAAGTGCAAGTAAACCCTAAATCTGTAATCATCCTTGTATCTTTTTGGCTATACAATAATGACAACCAAATGGCTTTTGGCAAATGAAAATCATTAAAATTACTTCTTTTTTGTCTTTTGATTTCACTTTCTGGCAAAGTTTTGCCATTTAAAAAAAAGCTATTGCTTTTTAAGAGAGAAGCCTCCGCTCCTGGTTTTGATAATTAATTTTTCTTGGCAGGTTCTTTAGATGTGGATTTTACCTTTGGTTTTTCAAATTTTTGGACACTTTGGTTCCAATTTTGGCACAATATTTTTAATGTTAAGAACCTCTATGCTCACACTCAGTTCAAAATTGGGTCTAGTTCCATGTATACATCACACACCTCTCAAGACCAAGTTTTACAATAAATTTTGTAGAGGAATGAAATTTTAAGATTACTTCAAATTAATCACTTGTCTATAAAGTTCAATGTACTTAGTAGCTAATTCTTCAAATTTAACCTACCTAAAGAATATGAACCTACCCTTAAGGGTTGTTTTTCAAGGTTCTAGTTTTGATTGTGGTCTTAACAAGAGAGTATTTTGCACGGTTTAATTATTGTGTCAATTCCACCAAAAGGGTGTCGATTTGGGTTTGAGTCACAAGAACCTGAAGCCCTCAAGTTTAACACTACAAACTAAGGAACCTGCCAACACTAGTTGAAACCCATAAATGAACATCATTTGACTAAATACAAAATGAGATAGTTAAACAAAATTGGCATACTTATGACATAGCTTGCCATTCTAGAAATTGAGTCTTGATTAAGTTTTAGGAAAAATCAATTGAAATAAAAAAAAAATTTAGCATAATGTGTTTTCCCAATTTTGTGATGTAGCCCTACTTGTCATCATTCATAAAACAATTTAGCCCAAAATGGCAAAATAAAATGTGAAAGCAAACAAATTTTAAGCTTGCATCTTTCTATATTGTTGACTATTTCTAGAACGTAATGCAAAAATTTGTTGAGTTTTAAAATTTTATTCTTTTCTATAATTTGGCAATCCAAAACCCCCCAAAAAAAACTCATTTCCACATTCTTGGCAACTTCAGCTGCTTACAAATTCATACCTTCAAATTTGTCACAAACTTGAAACTTAAAATATGTGCCATTTATTATCATGAATTGACCTAAAGCAATTGAACATTTGCACCTTATAAAATGATCATAAACACTAGTATCCTTTGCTTCCCACTTTATATGGGCAACATATCTTTCAAGTGTGCACATCATGAACAATTGACGTCCTATCAATACGATCAAGCTAGCTAACCACACAAAACATGGTTCAAGCTTAATGCCATGTTTCAAGTTACACATGTTTCAAAACCAAATTTTATCAACATGCCAAGTTTGAACATCCCAAGTTTTGCATGCAAGTTTCAAGATGTCACATTTTGAGCTATCATAGCATGTTGCTACTCCACCCAAGGTTTCAACGTTTACTATTTCAACCCAATCCCATCTTTTAGATCCAATCCCATGTTGGAGGCATTGCTTGTTTTGATAACATCACATGTTTTGGCCCTCCCAATGTTTTGAACCCATGCCGTGTCACACCTAATGTCAAGGAGCAACTACCTACCTACCTACTTGCAACATTACATGCCACCACTTACATAATAAGCTTTCAATTAGTGTATTGGGAAAGGTTAGTGATTAAGGAATCAAATTGTTGAGGGTAAAAGCAAATTATAATGACTCTTCTTATGTAGCTAAACTATGTTGTTTTCTTGGGTGAGTGTTTTTGACCTTAAAACATTTTCAAAAAAACTTTTAAAATCATAATTTTTTGCAAATTATGGTAGAACATAACCCATGCAATAAAATAAATAATAATATTTTTTCTATGTATATCATGGTAGATTGGGGTATATTTGTATTTAAAAATATCATTAATTGTGTACTAAAAACTGAAAATATATTTCAAAACAATTGAAATGATTTTTAATTTTTATGAAATTTGTAGTATTTATAGATTATTTCACATGCGATTTCACATATTTTGAACCATATGAAGAGTTTAATCATTTTCATCTCACAAATGAAATATTTTTAAGACATTGACCATAAAGGTCCAAACAAGATTTAATGACCCAATGTGTTTCATTTGGATTAAACATTATTGTCCTTTGAGGTCTTTTTGTCATATAACACCTTTTTCATAGAAAGGAATTTTTGAATGAAATATTTTGTGACTTATTATTTGTTATATTTACAATTGCCCCAATGTGTCACATGTTTTGTGTTAATAATTTTTTAATAAATGTAAAATTTTAAATTCATAAATTTTGTCAAATTTTGCGTTTTGTTTTTAAACATTATCATAATTTCAAATCACACCCAAACATTTTGATATTTTAAACTTTAGTTTCTTGTATTACAAGAAAAAATCTATTTTGAACACCATATACATTGCATCACATTTGCATGTCATAAAGGATTCATGAATTTTGAATTTTTGAATGTTTTTTAGACATGTCTAATAGTCTTCCATTACTAGTTATTTTTTTAAATTAAAAGATTCATATTATTAAAATTAAGGGGCCCTTTATGAAAATAATGTTGTTGAATGAAATTGTTATGCTTCTTTTGCTCAAACCAAAATTCAAAACTAGAACAGGTAATGATTTAATTTAGACTTCATTAACATCCATATTAGTGATCAAGCACAACTTGCATGACTAACATGCCATTTAAATGGTACCACATAAACACATGTAAAAACAAAACGCAAAACAAAACCTTTCAACATACATTTTTGTTCATTTGAATTCATTTCAACCCATAAGTATGTGGTAAATCGAAAATTTGACAAATGATGTGTTTCTTGTATTGAACTAATTGTGTTTGGGTGTATCTATATAAGAATGGAGTGAGGTGTGTTAACATGTGTGCAAGGATCACCATATTTATTAAGGTGTTCTTTTGTTCTTCCCAAGCATCCATGTTACCAAGGAATAACTTAAAGAAACATAGCTTACATAAAACATGAAACATAAGAAATCATGGAAGCAAGAAAAGGAAACATTTATGTCCCATCTCACATTGACCAACCTATATCAATATTTATGCAATGTTTTATTAAAAAAATTATATTCTAAATATGACATTCACAATGGTTGTTGGTTTGGGTCCAAATTCTGAATAATGTTTGCATGGATCATTTCAAACATGTTTCCCAATGCATGAATTTACATTGAAGTAAAAATAGTGGACATCTCTCCATTTGGCATTTAGAATAATCCATTTATGACATTAATATATTATTACATTTGTCAATATGTATCGCCCTAAATTTTTTCCACAATTTTCCTCCCATCAAAAAATGCAAATGCCTATCATGTTTCAAGATTTCTATTACTTTCTTCCAATTGTCTTAAAATTTCTCTAATATTTCCACGTATATAGTTTTACAATTGACACCTTACATTGGGCATAAAAGCATCCCCAATAGTGTTCAATACATGATCTTAAGCACATAAGAATTTGATGAAAAAAAGCCAAAATATTTTGGTTTGGTTTAACAAAATGGTTTTGGCCCAACATTTTTGCATAGTTTACCAAGGTTTGTAAAAAGCACAACAAAGTTAAACACCTACCATAGAAAAATGTAATAAATATAATCTAACTATTGCTCCTTATTTTGTATTTGCTAATAATAATGATTAATCTAGGTGGTTCGTTATTAGTAGTCTCCCACCTATTTGCAATACCAATTTTAATTTGATGGGTGGAGTTGCAATAAAATAAATAATTAACTTGGATGTGAGAAATATTTTTGCAAGGTCATGTACTATATAAGGATCGTTAGGAATGCTCTAAGTAGCACTTCTCCAACATCAATTTTAACTAAAAATATGTGCTAAATTAGTCATACTTTGCAAAGAACCAATCTTTGCACTATTTGTTATCATAAATGAACTATTGTGACTTATGTTGCTTTGTCATTTGAGTGCCTTTAAGGAATTTGAGGGAGCTCCTATGAGGATGTAATCTACTTAGTCATAATACGCCAAACATCATTTCAATCCAATTGGATTGTCTCAATCCTTTTGGCATTGTCAAATTCATAGTCCCTCAATTTCATACCAACAAAATCAAAGCTTTTTCTAGACATGAGGTTGACCATGCATGATTTTTTCCAATACAATGAATGTATCTAGGAAGGACTAGTATTACAAAAGCAAGTAAAGTTGATTAATCACTTGATTGGTTTGCCTTGCTTCCATTAAGTCCATCAATTTTGTTACAAAATCTTTGAATGTGATATGGCATCCCTAGGAAAATAGTTACAAGTTGAAACATGAAAAATGTCATGTCATGTATACATTTATGACAAACATTTAATCCTCTTGAAACATGGAATTGGAATAGAATAGAGAAATAAAATCCCATAGAAACATGTAACAAATTTTATTGTATGTAATATTGCATAAAAATTTCTAAAACTTGAAATTAACCCTTTAAAAAAGCCATTGCATTCAAAAAATAGCATAGACTAGCCTTAGTTTTTCCTTTAAATAATTCATAATTTATTTCTAAAAATTTCTTTAAAATGTAAATGTCTAGAGGTGTTCAAAGTGATTATTATATCACGTATGAGATGACAAATTTTTTAAAAGGGAAATTTTGTGATGAAAACCTTTCTATTCAACATTGATTTTATGTTATTTTGGGAGCAAACATTAAAAGGAAAAATGTCATTTGCAACCAAGTTTTGCAACCAAAAAAATTTGTTCACAATTGAAAAGTAGTTGCAAACAATATTTTCCAAGTGCAAATGACATTTTTTCTTCTAGTAAAACAATGATTATGTCATTGAAAATGAAACAACTTTGACATTGTTTCATTTCATCATTAAAGCACAAAATGTATTTCATATGTTATGCTCCTAAGCTGGATTTGGCAACAAACTGCTAAAGAATTAATTAATTTTCAAATCTTAACCTCAGTACTTGGATTTTTAATTCTGAAATTTTTGATAAGCAATGTTTATATTGAAAATAATAACTAATTCCTTTTAAGTTTATGGGGTAGTCTAGTGTGTCTAGACTATTTCAATCTTAATCTTTTGAACTTTAAGGTATGCAGTGCAAACCTAATGGTCAAAATCATGTGGATTCTTAATTTTTTCAAATGACACAAATAATAAATATTTTTTCAAGAATTCACCCAAAAAAAATTTTATTTATGCCGAAATCATTTAGGTCTTTTGGTATTTCACAATTCATTGCATGGCATTTCAAATTTCATAACAATAAGGTTTAATTAAATCAAGGGCTTGTTAGAATCATTACCTAAGTCGAAGAAACAAAACTTTAAAATTACATTTTGCACATACATTCAATATATTCAATACGTACATGTCTATTGTATGACAAGTTTCAAGAAAATTGAAAGCTCCAATGAATGAAAAATTAAAATTAAAAATTAATGCATGAATTGTTTTAAGAACTAAGTATTCAATTTTACAATGACAAATGTGAGGATACTAGCTTATGGAAAATCATAAACATGGTTTTCAAAAATGCAATAACAACATGAATTTAAAAATTCATTGGGGTAAGTGCAAGATATTTCATGGCTCACTTTTTGTGTCTTGTTACAATTTTTTGCAAAATTTAATGAATTGACATGCCACAAAACCATTATATGCTAAATTTATAAATTCTTCAAAATTTTAAATTTCAACAAGAAGCCATCTATGTAATTTAATGTAATAAATGTGTACTAACTAGGTATTAATGAACTTTTGAAGTATGTAGATATGGGTTGTCCCCTCATTTTGCACTTCCATTAAATTCAAATCCAATTTCAATATGATTTTTATTCAAAATATTATGTATGGACTTGAAATTGGATATATATGAAAAAAAAAAAAAAACATGTTTAGATTCAAAAAAAATGGTTTCAAAATTGAAATGTTTTAACCAAAACATAGTTATGAACTTTTGAATGATATGAATTGGACCCAATTTTTCAAAAGTTCATATTTGCATCATTTTTTGTTACATTTCTTTTTTTTCTTTGATTATACATTTAAAAGAGATGTCCACAATCATTACCCTTTACAAAAATTATATTTCCTTGACTCTTGGATTGCTAAAGCTTAATGAAATGACATCATTGATGTATTTTGTAGGATTGTTGAATGAGATTTGGTAGAGAAGCCCATGGGCAAAATTATGTGACCATGATTTACAAAACATGAAAGCCCAAAGTGCAAATGGTTTGTTATTTCTTTACTTTTTTTCACTTTTTTTTTTCCATAATCTTTTGATTAACCTTTCATCAACTTTAAGATAATTATCCTACACCTTGGGTGACACTTATAATCAAACTTGTAAAATTATTTTTCCTATTTTGCATTTATTTTATTTGTTAATTTTGGCTTCAATTGAAATTCCAAGCAATTGAAGTCTATCAAATAGAATTTAATATGGTCATTAAGCCAAAAATATTCATTAGGGGTGACTTTCATGGGGTCAAGCAAGGGTGAAATACTTCCTGAAGCCATGTGGGTTGTTTTTTACTATTGTTATTCATGTTTACATCTAGCTTAAAATAATATTGGATGGTATCATAGAAGGTTATGAACCACATGGATTTGCCGATCTTATACAATAGTGGCAAACTAAATTAAATAATTTAGTTTTTTTAGAATCAATTGTTTTTGACATTTGTTGGGTACTATTGTGTAAATTGAATGAACATGGAAACATATGGAAGAAGTTATTTCAGTTAAGAAATGATTGGTCCAAGTATGTGCTCATGTGTTACACCTATAATTCCAACATTGGTGACATGGTGAATTTTCTTTCATTTATGTTATGTAAAATCATATGAAAGCACAATACAATAACCCCCTTTTAAAACACTTTTGGGCCTTTTTGGATCTAATATTATATTATATAGCTTCCAAAATATGGTGCATTTAATTTTGGGTTCAAATTTTGGTGTTTGGGCCTTAAGATTAACATTTTCATAGAATTAATGTTATTTAATATTATTTGAAAAAAATCATTTAAAATCAAGGAGCCATGGATATATTTGTGGTATATGTAATATAATGATGTCATTTCAAAGACTACACTAGATATTTGGTCTAATGAATCATTCAAATGAGTGTTTAAATTGTTTTTTATGTATTGGCCCAACTCATAATGCTTATAGGCACCTTCCATTTCAAAGTGATTATTTATTAAAATTTCAATTTACAATCACTTATACAATTAGTACCCTAAAAAACCTCATTTATGAAATGAAAATGATCAAAATCTTCATGTGGCTCATGAACATGGTTCAAAATATGTGGAATCACATGTGAAATAATTATTACAAATTTCATAAAGGTTGAAATTTTATTTATTTTTGAGTATATTTGCATTTTAAATGCACAATTACATGCATTGTTCTCATACAAATATATTCCAATCCACCATGATATATATTTAAAAATTATTTTTTAAAACTAAAAAAGGTTATTATTTATCATAATATGCAAAAATATTGTGAAAAGTCCTTCGTGTTGACATGGTTTAAGTTCAAAAACATTCACTCAATAAAACATTACAATGTGACTTCATAAAGGGGGTCATTATAATGTGTTTTCATCCATATAGGAACTTGTATTATGTTGCAATTGACATTTTTTGTGCTCATAATGAGTATTGTACCTACAACTGATGTTTGGTTTATTGAAATTTTCAGAATTTCAATAATAGTCTTTAAGTATGTTAAGTCCACTAATAAGTTTCAAAGTTATCTTGTGTTTTGAATTGGCTAAAATCTCTAGAATTTTGGCAAACTACTATATGTTTTTTCTTTCTTTTTGATTAGCTCCCTCTTAGGAATTAATACCAAATATGGTATTCATGATTTGTATGGATGTCCATAAAGTATAGTGATGTACTCCCAATGCAAGAATCAATAGGTACAAATGTGATCTACAACAATAGAAGTAAAAAATCTTTATACAACTTTTGTTAACTATGCAAATGAACTTATTGTATTGTTTGTTGTGTGGATTATTAATTGAATGTCAAATGTCATTTTCAATATACCACAACATGTTTTTGATTTCATTTTATTTGTTCTATTTCTTTTTTGAAGATGGATATTTTCTTGTGTTTTTAGAAAGTGAGATGATGAACTTTATTTCACATATGTAGGGTGGAAATTTTAGAAATTGATGTGGCAATGGGCCTATTTGTTTTATAAGTTTGATGAATGGAGAAACTTTTAATGGATTGTTATGCACATATTTTGGGGTTCAAAGTCTCTAAAATTTGTTGGAATGTATATCCACAAAAGAAAATGGAATAGCAATGCACATTAGGATCATTTTGTTTTCAATAACATAATGATGGTCAATCAATTTCATGTTCCAAATTACCCCAACCCCTTAAACACCATTGATTTGTGTTCTTAAACAAATGTATTGATTTATGTTAATGTTATGATAGTGTTACTAGAAGAAACCAAACTTCAAATCTTGAAAATTCTTAAACTAATACATGTGTTTTAGAACTATAAATGTACCAATTGGTCTCAAGCAACATATTTACAATTGAGGTTCATGATATGAATTGGCAACCATGAGCCCAAAGAAGTAGATATCTATCAAGACTTGGTTTGATCCTTGTTTAATTTAAAAGCTTTTTGATTAGTCAAAGCAATAACCTTTAATGTTACTTTGTTACTTTAATGTGCAATCATTTGTGAATTCGTTGAACAATTCAAATCCTTTGGTCTACATCATTTTATTTTGCTACAAGGAGCCTAGGTCAAGTTGTGGTGATATGATTATTACAAAGAGCTTAAAACTAAGTGCAATACAAGGATTTGTGAAATTAAATTCAAATTTAGTTCAATTCGTCTAACAAAATCACATCTAAATTTGTTTGATAGGTTCAAGTCCTATGACAATCTTTATTGGTGAAAGTAAATGGTGAAAATTGTTAAGGGGTGTTGTTTGTTTATAGTGCCCTAGTTATTTAGTAGGATGTCAAGTCTTTAACCTAGTTACATCATGTTAATTAGATTCAGTGTGGAAGGACATGTTGTGGGCTTGGGAAATCTTTAAAATATTGCAAATACTAACAAGCTTGCATTTAGTATAACACTAAAAGTCAAAGTTCTTACAGAAATTTTGGCACTAAATGTATTAACAAGACCCACATGGGTTGGTGTTCATGGTTGGTGTTCCAAAAAAGAATGTCTAACATAAGAGGACTACAAAGGACAATGTTAGATTTCATATTGTTTAGTATATCACAACTATGGTGTATTGTTGTGTTACCATAATTAGAACATTCATGAGAGAATAAACAAAGAAACACATTCAATAATGTATTGGATGTTATCATTGTAAAGGGTAGTTGCACATTAGGGTGAACCAAAAATGGCACATGTGGAGTCCATAAAATACAAGTAAAATAGCTTTCAATAGGGTATCAAATGAAATTTTAATACTTTAATGGATCTTTAATTTGTTGTATTCTAAATTTTCTATTTGGCACAAATGATGTACTGTACCATTTCCTTGCTTGTAAAAGATATCCTCACACTTCTTTGGTTTCAATAAGTTATGGACATTTATGTAGATTGGTAGTTTCATGAGGATCCATCAAATTAAATATCAAAGTTTTCATGTTCAACCTTTATTTTAGCATTGCAATAACACCATGATCATGCTAGAAAAAAATACCATACTTTGCAATTATAAACTACTTGATATGAGTCCATAAATTATTTTTATGATTGTAACCAAGGTTTTGCATATATCACTTCAAATGTACATCCTATAATTGAATGATGACATTTTATCACCAAATTTGTTTCTATGTTTTTACAAGTACGGGGTGAAAACACACTATGGGGGGGCCACTTTGGGCACTTTTACAACATGTGTGTAAAGTATGTTTTTGCAAAACATATTGCATTTATTTTTGGGTTTCATTTGGGCACTTTTACAACATGTGTGTAAAGTATGTTTTTGCAAAACATATTGCATTTATTTTTGGGTTTCATTTGGGCACTTTTACAACATGTGTGTAAATTATGTTTTTGCAAAACATATTGCATTTAATTTTGGGTTTCACTTTTGGTGTTTGGGCTCATTATTTTTATTTTCACAAAGTTATTGATATCTACTATTTTTGGAATAAATAAATAAATTTTAAATGCTTAAATGCAAGGAATATTGAGTATATTTGTAATATATATAATACAATAGAACATGTTTCTATTTTTGGACTATAGTATGTTTGGGTTGGAATTCGTTAGCCAAAAACTGTCTAAAATGAAAATTTTAAAAATTGCACACCTCACATATCTTGTCATTTTCCATTTGAAGGTGATATCTTGTCAAATTTATAATTTACCACATATTTATGGTCATAACCCCCAAAAACACCCATTTGTGATATGATAATTATCAAACTCTTCACATGATTCACAAAATTATTCCAATCATATGGAGTCACAATGTTTAATAGATACTACAAGTTTCACAAAAACTAAAAATCACTTCAATCATTTTTAGTATATTTGCATTTTTTGTATATAGTGACATACATTTTTTGCCACAAATATATTTTGAAACCTCACAATATAAGTTGGAAAAAAATAAAAATTCCATTGAATTATTTTTGTTATAATCTACCAAATTATGCAAAAAATTTGGAAAAATATGCTTTAATATTACCATAGTTGAAGTTCAAACATGGACACCCTTGGAAAACAGTACAATGTGACAACATTTTTGGCTACCCTATACCGTGCTTTCACCCTATGTTACATTGGTTAGATAAGTCCTTTCAAAACATTTAAGGTTGTTCAAATTTGTATTGTAGCGACCTACCTTGGCATTTGCAAAATATGCCTTTGTGATAGTCCATTTATGGACTATCCAATGTGCAATCACCTTAAAAATCCTATTGAGTCCTTAACCAATTAAAGTCAATTGTCCATACTATAATTTTTATAGAGGAATGAAATTTAAGGAATGCATAAAGTCATGCTATTGATTTCAATTTTTTTGTTCAATAAAAGAATGTTTCCCTTTATGCAAGTACATGTCCATTAGATGAATTTCATAAAAAACCAAATCATATCAAAATTTCAAAGTGTTGAAATTCTATACCAAAAGGATGCAAGGGAAAGGACTCCTTATTTTTTTACCATTTGGTTAATTATTTATATTCATTAAGTTCATAATCTCTAGTTTTAAATGTAGATCACATCTACAAAAAATAATCACATGCAAAAACACATGTTTACTTGTCCATGGAAATATATATATATTTCTTTTCTTTTCTTTTCTTTTTTGCACAATCATGTAAACCAAAATATTGATGCACAATCATCTATGCATGTGAAAAAATACCACCACCACATGAATGATCTTAATTGGCCTATCCAATTTTTCTCACATAATTTTTTCCCATGTATATGTTATTTGTAAAATCTAGTGGAAAAAATTGTTGGAGTTATTTTTTCCATTTTTTGGGGGAACCCCAACCATGAATGACCCCATCAAAGGTTGCTATCAAGTGGTAGTTGCTAAGAAGCTTCAATTGCCAACTTATAGTTTACCTTTGGTTACTTAAGTGTGTTTATGAATCAAGCTAGTCATGGTGTCAATATATTTTTACAATTGAGATAGGTGATGTAATTTTTGTTTGTGTAACTTTAAAGTGATTTTTTGGTTTATTATCACTAACTTGGAATTAACCTTTATTGCTTCAAAGTTGGAGTGAGTCAATCTTCAATATGGTTATTATAATATGCAAAGGTGCAAGGAAAATAAAATAGACAACTCCTGATCCTTGTAGTCTACTTGCAACATAAATGGAAAGTAGCCATAAAATAAGCCTTGATATGTTGAAAGTAAAAATACTATTCCATTCAATGATTAATATGATAGTAATCTTTTGCTTTATCATAATATCAATATTGAAAAATCACTTTTAAGTGGATTCTAAAAAAAGTAGATATATTTGATAGGATTGTCTTTTCTTAGTCAAATCAATGTAAGTAGATGAAACACTTAGAAAATGGGTTCAAAGTAGAATCTACTTAGCAAAAAGTCTTATGTACTTTTAACTTTTGCATATAATAATAATAATAATATATCCAACTTTTGGGTGAAAACATGATATATTATACAATAACAATTAATGAAGTAAAAGCGAGTAAAAAATGAGATGGTTTTTGACATATGTACAAGAAATTAGATTCAAAATATATTCAAGTGTTATTATGAAATCATTTTTTTAAAAATGAGTTTAATATACATTGATTACAAAATCTGAAAATTGAATAATAAAAGTAAAAGCAAGTACTTTTGAAATTGACTAGTAAAAATGGTGTTTAAAAGTGCTTTTTCATTAGAAAATTGAATGAAATAAACATGTACTAAGTTAAGATATAAAGGTCATTGTATATTCAAGAAAGGAATCTTTTTTAAAATGTACTTTCTCCATCTTAGAACATATGTGACATATACTTGAAACAAATGTTATACTACAAAAAATAGAATTTTCAAAAGCTTATTGCATTTTACAAAACTACTAAATCAACCTTACTTTTATAATGCAAATTTTGAAAATGAATGCACAATAATGAAGAAGTATCTTCTTGTTTATTATTCATGCAAAAATATTGAATGTATAATATTTTATGTTGGGTTTCATTGCTACCTTTTATCAACTTAACAAGTAAACTACAAAGGTAAATTGTTTGTATATCTTATCTTCCTTTGACCCTTCCAACTTATAAGTAGGTTTGAACACCATATTGACCTAGTCAATTTCAAACGTGCTTGTTACCTACTTTTATTCTAGTAAAGTTCCTTAAATCTTGTATTCAACTTACCATAAATTAAATGAATTTACATTATTTTTCTTATGAATTTTAAAGAGATTTTGAATCTACTTTATTGGGTTCATGTCAAAAATTGTTTCATTATTAAACAAAATTTTAAAAAGACAACTTTTTCCATCTACTTTATCTTGGTCCTTTCTTGCACTTATAACAATTTGCCATTTGATAAAAGATAGCAACATTTGTCTTGGATAATCTAATTTTCTATAAATGGGGTGGATAATGCAAGAAAGATGTTTATATTAACAATAAAAGATATGTTTGCAACTTTGCATGAGGTTCTTGACACTATGTGCTGCTCTTGTGCACATCACAAAATTGTATCATTTCCTTTATGAAACCATTGTAAAAATATTTAAGAAAGGAATTGCTTTTCCTAACAGATGTAAATTTCATGTGAATTTTCTATTTACATGTTTCAATAATTAAGGTTTTTCAAGTAATCACATGTGTCATTTGTGTGCATATCATTTGTGATTTGATTTTAAATCACAAATTATGATATACAAAATATTTGTCTTCAAAATTGTATTGACTAAATACTTGTGGGTCGATAATGACTACTACAATATGGGTTTAACATAAATCATCAAAAATAATTTGCAAACTCCCCCACAACTAGAACAACTCCATTTCAAAATACTCTAGTGACCAAGTATAACTACCATCCAAATAATGCTTAGGTGTGTTAGTTGAGAAATAGGGCATATCATTATTATTTTTGTTCATTATTATTTGACATGAATTTTCCAACTAGTACACAATGAGGTCATGTCCTATCTTTTTTGTATTTTTCCATGAAGTGAAACTTATTATTGTCTTCCATGACATTTTCCATGTAGGAGCTTTGTACTACATCAAGATTATATATATGACAACTTCAAATCACATGTTAATTGTAATGTGAGTAGTGATGATAATTTTCGTGGCTCATGCACCAGCACTAAATTAAGATGTCAATTTTTCAATTAGGAGTACAATATTTGCTTTGTAATTGCCCATGAAATATCAACATTTGGTGGCTAGGGCTATGAATTGTTCTCATGCTTATAATTTAAAAGGTACTCTTGCCCTTAAATGTGAAGTATTAGTTTGAAGTTTTTCCCAAATGAAAGTTATGTACATACATATGTATGTTAAGTTAGTTAAGATCTAGTGAAAATTGTTAATGTCAACTACATCATCTATGGTAGTGCCTTTATCATTCCAATAATAATTATACAAGTTTCAATAAATGTTACTTATTTTCAAAATTAGTTGCTTATAATTCCGAAAGTTGTGGAAATTTTTGACATTATTATTGACTACCTACCCTAAATCTCGATGGTGCAATGTGCCCAAGTAGTCCAAAATTACTTGGCATTTTTTGCAACTTCAATCATAGGAATTGTAGGATTTTAAAAACATTATTACTATCAATGAATATATGTATATATATTCCTCAAAGAAGATGCAAGAATGGTAAATGCATTATTGTATGTTAAACTAGTTAAGTTTGCTTCATGTGAAATTATGGAAGTTATAAAGGCTAAGATTTTTCACAACAAAATTAGGGGTTCTACTTTTTTGTAGTTGTAACTAAACACATTCAAATCATTCCATGCATCTAACACATAAGAAAAAAAACAAAATTCATGATTGTGAACGACGTCTTTATTTAAACTTAAAAATAATATATATGTATACAATTATACTATCACAACAAAACTCATAAGTAAAAACTCAAACTCTTGCATACCATGATTTTCTACAATTTCACCACTGTGATGTTCTTTGTTTAGACTTGATATGAACTTTTTTAATACCATATTTTCTTAAGATTTTGAATTATTACAATTGAGGCTACTACATCCATCATCTAATCAACTAATGTTTATAAATTTGACTTTGGCTATTGTGCCTCTCTAGTTATATTTAGCTTTAAAAATTAACAATTTGGTGTATATAGATCCAAAACCCAAACCCCACTCCCTTACTAAGCTATGTGCACACAACAATAAACACAAACTTTTTTAATTAGGGTCTCCTTAACTTGTCAATTATTTTTCAACCATGCCATGCATAATCCAACTACAATGGCCTTGTGACCCAAAAAAATATAATTGGCAACAAAAAATCAAATCTTTTGAAATCATGCTCAACAAACAAAATATCAAATTGTGAGTTGAATTCCATCATTATCTCAACTTTTCAAATTTTAACACATTGTAAAGATTATCAAACCATGTTTCTAGTGACATTCAACTTTGTAAATTATTAGTTGCATTTAATGGAAAATTCAAGAATGGCCATCAACAAACTTAAAAAAGATGCATACCACATGACATTGCCACAAAATGGTGAAAACATGGTCAAAGGAACAAAGGGTGCCAAGGTAAAAGTCATTTTCCAAGGACTGCACATAACATGTGTCATTTTTATGTTGGTTTATAACTTTAAATTTTGTATTTCCCATATCTCATTTAACATTGCATTTTAAATATAAATACATTTTGACTACAAATTGATTTTATATCATGTATATTATGCATTCATGCCTTCTATCATATAAATATGAACAATTTTTTTTAAAGGCACGTTTTCAGAATCCATAATTTTTAAGGTCAAAAACACTTTTGAATCAAATGTGCTCAAATGGGTTATAAAAAAATTCATCAATTCAAGTTTTTTCGCCCTTCTAATCATCAATGTTAAAATCCTTTCCAATTTTCAAGAGGAATGGTGTACATGTGGTAGAAAAAAAGGATGTTTGAAAAAAATAAGGAATGTCCATTATTAAGGTTTCAATGTTTTGAACATGCAAAAACATTTTTGATTTGTGTCAAAAATTGAGCATGTAAAATTTACAATTAATAAAATAAAATTCAAAAAAATTATGGCAATTAAAACTATTATGCTTCACTTATTTTCTTTCAAACATACAAAAATGCAATTTTAAAAAGTGCCCTTCACTTAGGTGGTTCCTTTGATTATGTTTTTACCCAAATGGCATATGTATCACCAAATTGTATTGCATGCAAATACTAATCATGTTAACCAATATTAGCCCCAAAACTCCACATGTCACACATCCATTTATATGAATTCTAAACATCCATATATAACCCAAACTATCCATTTTCCATTTTCCCAAGAAAACCACTTCAGAAGGAAAAAATAGTAGGATAAATCTAGTATAACATAGAAATATGCATGCCTTGAATATGAAATGCTAGTAAAACCTTCACATTAGAGTGTTGAAATTTTTTTATTCAAATTGTAATTTGTTTTTCATTGTATTCAACTTGTATGAAAGTGAAAGCACATTATGGCAAACAAAAAAAATTGTCACAAATATTGCTTTTCAAAAACATTTATGTTTGAACTTCTGCCAAACCAATATTGAAAGGGTCTTTTTAATAAATTATATTCATAATAAGATAAAATTCAAAACCCAAAAAATATTTTTAAAAAAGAAATTGTGTTTTTTATTGGTATTAATTGATTAAAGAGTATATTTAACTCATGTAAATATATAACTTATAGAAATATTACAAAGTGAAAATATATTTTAAAAACCATCCAAATCATTACCAAACTTGATGAAATACCTAGTCATATATTGCACATAAATTGATTATACCATTTCAATTCCATCTGAATATTTTCATTCATTTGATTTCACAATAAACATATAAATGAGGTTTTTATTTTAATTAATGTAAGGGTGAAAAATTAAGAAACTATAAAAATATTATTTTATTTCAAATGGCAATCTAACACCTTGTGAGATAAGGCTTCACCTAAAGATGTAAGAGCTTGATAATAATAATTAATAAAATATATAATTGGTTTTTCAACTTGGAAAAAAGATTCCATTTAATTTGCATCTTGGTAATATTATCAAAGTAAAAATTAAATATTGTTAGAATTTGTTACACAATTAATGTGCTTGGCCTTGCCTACCCTAGTTGTGCCCAATAGTGTTTTAACCACCTACTTCTTTTCAAGTGCATTTTATCATAATAAATAAAATGCAAAAACAAATGCACCCGAAAACCCATTTCAAAAAATGATGTAACAAATTGAGTAAAAACACTTATGACATCGTTTCACTATTGATTATAGTATGATCTACTGTCAATATTGGTTTGAATAACATTGGCTCACCATCAAATTAGTTTGTCTTATTGAATTAGAGAGTGCAAATTTTATCCAAATTATGCAATAACATTCATTATTTGTATTAGATGTGGCTCCATACCATGGACTCCAAATAGCAAACAAGGTTTAAACATGCAATTGATCAAATCCTATAATTCCTTAACCATTCTGATGTAATCAAAACTTTTCCAATGCTAATTATTGGTGAGAAGATAACAAGCTTCCTTTGCTTCATCACAACCTATATTTATCATCAAATGTACACAACAAACATTTTTATTATTTATGTGACTGTTAAAAATTATGGGGTTACTATAACATATACATCAATTCCTTTGCATATTTAATACATACAATCTAAGCAACTTGATACATTTGTCACAAGGATTCAAAGATAATAACCATTTTTTCCATTCATTATTGAAAAGGGCAACTTGAGAAATCATGTTCATGTGTGCATTAAAATCTCTCACAATTTGAACCTAAAAATGACAATAAATTATCAACCACCAATTTATTGGCATAGCAAACAAAATCATACACTATGCTTGATAAAACATCTTACCATGTTAAACCTCCAAAGCTGTGAAAGACAATAACAAAAAACCATGCACCATGGCTACATGGTACAAATATAATCCACAAAAAACACATCCAAGGATGTGTTAAAATTACCACAACCATGCTTGCTAATTTCTTAGCCTCCAAAAGAGTGAAACTACCACCTTCACCATATTATTAATCATCATGATTGTAAGCATTATTAGGTTTAAATGCAAAAAAATCAAAAAAAATATTTCCCCCACAATGTTAAAAGTACATCATGAATTGTTTTTATCCTCTCATTGATAGAGCAATAATCAAAATGAAGGAAAATTAAAGTTGTGAGACCATTAAGGTTGTCATGGAACTTAAAAAATAAAAAATCTATAAGAAACTTACATACCTAACTCAGAACACTTAAGTTTGCCTTGTGTTGGATACTTGGGATTGTGATCTTTGCATTTTCAACCCAAGTCTAGGTAGATATAGAAAGTCTTCAAGCAATTGGAGCTTTGATGGTGGACTTCTTCTTCCTTTGAAAGTGTTTTTCAACTATTTGATCATTGAGTTCTCATTTTTCTAGCTTCACTTTACAAGGTCAATGTACCTTCATCCCTTTCCTAAGTCCCTATCAACGTTCTTGGGGTCTTCTTGGTTTCATTGATCCAAGGTGAAATGTTTTTCCACACCTTTTTTTGTTTGTGGTCGTTAGAAGTAGGTTGTGACAAATGTGTAGGGCCTTGACCATCTACCTTGTTATCCTTATTATTCTCATTCCTTAAGAGAGAAGTCATGACTTTGCACTTCAATGGTGGCTTTACTATTGGAAGTTTGATGCTTTTAATTAATGGGTTGATAGTATTTGACCTTATAGGTAATGGGTGCCAACATTGATCATGTTGAATAGAAAAGGTTATGGAACTCAAAGTAGATATGCCATGGAATATGATACCACAAAATTTTGAACACAAAATATGAAATTTTACTATATTAAATTATGAAGTGGCATCTAAGAAAGAATGTGAGCTAAGTTAAAATAGGATATAAGGAGCCAATCTAGGACAAAGACTGAATCTTTAACAATCTTTAATAATGGAATTTTTGTAAAATATGTTTAAAATTGTGATTTTCAAATCAATTTTCAAGTTTTTGAAATTTGTATGACCCAAAAAGATGTTGCATTATACTATAATGTACATGTGCATATAAATTTTTTCTGATAAAAATGTTAGTTTGAAATCATTTCACATCTTTTAAAAAGTCATTTTTGCAATGAAAAACATTGGTTACATTGTCTTAAAGTCTTTTTGGGTACTCCATACTCATTATATTTATTTCAAAATATGCCAAATGTTTCCACAATACACCAAAAATATTGTCACATATGTTCATTCAAATATTTTAACATTAATTTAAATAACCATTTACCACAATTGAAATTAAACAATGGTTACGTCCTGCAATGGCTCCTTTATATTTGATTTGCACCCAACTATCATTGATTATCTGACATGCTTACATTAAAATTAACATTGAATCAATTGTTGTATAAATGAAAATAAATATAATTAACCATATTGAATTATGGACAATAAAAAAAGGGTGAAAGCACAATTAGGTGGATTGTTTGGACTATCACATTTGTAATTTTTCTAGATTATACATGAACTTACAATGTAAAATCGTATCAAACATTAAAATTTTAATGTTTATCCATGTTGCAATAGAATTTTGTGAGAATCTTATTAAAAATTATGGATGAGTTTTAAGAAAAGAATGGACTCATTGTGGACTTTTGAAATGATGACACTATGTTTGTCACACATAGAAAATGAAAATTTTGGATTCACAAAATATGTCATAGTAATATCAAAATTAAAATAAAAGAGAGGCCACCATAAAATGAATAATTTAATTGTAAGATGCATTAAAATCTTTCCAATATATATTTTTTCATATTAAAATTTTCACTCATCATGATTTTCATCATTTTTTATAATTGGTATTCCATTTCACATGGAAATCTTTAAACTTCTCTTTAAATTTCTTGACCAATCACATGTTCAAAGATATTTATAAGGTGTTCTATTAATATTTGTGACCAAAACCATAGGGGTAATTATAGGATTTATAATTTGATCATTATTTTAAATGTAGGAATTGTAGTTAGTGTAAAATGTGGACTTTTCAAAATGTCAAACATGAGCCACCTAACCATGCTTTTACCCAAAACATGAATGGATTCTATTTTTACATCAAAGTTATGAATTGATTGGCATAGTTCCAAGCAACAGTAAATGGATTCTAATTGGTTTCAAGGTTTTATGAATGGATTATGCTAAACTATAAGCAACAATGAATGAACTATGCAAGGATGGGATAACTATATATCAATGTATTTTAATTACCTATAAGGAACTTTGAATGGATTATGCATAGGTCCATGTTACAATGGATGGACTATGTTTAACTGCAAAAAATTATATATGGATTGTTTTTGGCTGCATGTAGCTATGCATGGACTTTGTTTACTAAAAGGTACTATGAATGGAATCAACATGGTTATAGGTAATTGTGGATGGACTTTTTGCCAAGGTTGTAAGTAACTAGGTATGTATTATGAACTTCAAAAGTTCACATTTAAAAACTTGCAAATAGATTCAAGAATGATTATCAAGACTTGTAATGAAGTCTATGCATCTAGCATTCAACTTCAAACACTGCAAATGAAATATTATGGTAATTGTACAATTGCCATGTCAAAACCTATAAAAAACTAAATTCCACTCAAAGATTATGAATTTCGTTTAATCCAAAATAGATACAAGGGAAGGTATTACAAAATTTTAAGATGATTGTGATTTTGCTTGAATTGATACTAACTACATTTGAAAAATATTGAAAGGCATCAAAGCCTTAATAGTGTATTAAAATGATTTAAGTTAATCATGTACTTTCCAAAGTTGCATATAAAAGTCTTGGAAGGTAAAGGCAAGCTATGGTGACCCCTTTTATGTAGTCACATTCTATTGTTTTCCTAGGTGGATGTCAACATTAAGAATAAATCATTAAAAGAAAATTGAGTTTTTGTAACTAATCAATTTGTGACTACTTGCAACTATTTGTTGTTTGTAACTACCATTGGTTATTTCTACAACTATTTTTTGCATTTGGTTGTGCATCAACTACACTACAACTAATTTGCAATTAATGTTTTTTTCGTTCTTCCATTTGGATACCTTTTAACATGGTTTTCATTAAAAAAAAACCCATCTATGTCCCACTAGTTGCAAATGTGTCAAATGAATTGCAACCCTATGTGTACTCAAAGTGAATTTTTTGTATTCCAAGGCACATGGGTTTATAATGTTGTATTAAATGTATTCTATTCATTAATATATGGGTGGATACTAAGATGTACATATGTAAATGACAAGTTATGTATAATGGTTGTAGTTTTTACAAATGTTTTCAGTCATTAAAACAAAAAAGTAATTATATTAAAATTAATTATTACAACTTATGTAAAAGTATTGTAAAATCACTCTAATTGTAGTAGTTATACATTAATTTTAATAACTATATAATTTATAACCAAAATTAATATTCATAATTTCTGATTTTTATTTTAAATTATTAATAAAAATATTTTAAATATTTTTATTGTAATTACATTATTTCATGTAATTATCGTGATTATAGTAATTTTATTACACTAAGTTATTATATTTATTACTTATAATCACTTATTTAAAATAAAATAATTATTAATTTCACAATTTTTGCATATTATGGTAGAGCATAAACCAAGAAATATATATTTTAAAATAATTTTTCCTATCTTTATTGTGATGGATTTTAATACATTTATACAAACAAATGTAATTATGTATTGAAAAATGCAAATATACTCCAAAAAAATTGAAATGGTTAAAAACCTTTATGTAATATCTATTTCACACATGATTCCACATATTTTGAACCATGTTTATAAACCATGTGAAGAGCTTGATCATTTTCATTTTACAAATGGGTTTTTAAAAGGCATTAATCATACATACGTGGTAAATTGAAAATGGAAAATGAAAAGCATTATGAGGTGGACAAATGCATAAAATCCATTTCAAACACTTATTTGAATGATTAATGAAACCAAATACCTAGAATAGTCTTAAATGAAAAAAAATCTATTATATTATCTATACCATAAATATACACATGGTTCCTTGAATTTAAATGATTAAATTAATTATTTAAAAAAATTAAATAACATTAACTTTGTGAAAATAATAATCTTAAGGCCTAGACACTAAAGGTCAAACTCAAAATTAAATGCACCATGTTTTGAGAGGTGTGTATTATATTAATACTAAACCCAAAAAGGCTCAAAATGAGTCATCGTAGCTTGGTTTTACCTTGGATATGCTTCCTTTGCCTTCTCTTCTTTAGAACTAAACTTCTTGATTCTAGAAAATGTCCACCAATTTGTGTGAATTTTTTTCCTTACAATGCAAGCATTTTGGGAAAGTTGGGAAATTTGATTAAATGCACATCAAGCATGGAAACATGTTCGCAAGAAGAAAGTTTACAGTTCAACAAAAGCTCAAAACCTTTTAAGGCAAAATGGGCATAATGATATTAACACGTTAAAATACAAAATTGGTGAAACATCACTTTCCAAAAAATAATTGGCATGTAGGAATAAGTGTTGGACATTACTTGCTACTCTTCATGCACTGAACTTGGGTGCAAAGTGAAATTGTTTGCAACTTATAAACATTTATCTAACCAACTACCTTCTTCCACACTTCCTATGCCTTTGAGTTCTTCATCAAATCTATAAACATGATTGGCCTCTACCATCACCAAAAATGTTTTGAAATCATTAATCATTTGGGCTTGGGAGTCTTGTTCACATTAAAAAACATATTGTTTGGTAAGTTTAACTTTTGTAATTGCCATAACTTTTGTGCTATTGTCTTGGTTTTGCAAATTTGAAACTTTCAATGTTAAGGCACCCATCTTTTACATAATCTTAAGGATGTATCATTTGTTCATATAATAAGGCCTTTGAGATCCTTAATCGTGTGGTTGAGAACCTCACAAGTTTTATAGCAATGTCCTTTTAGGTTTTTGAAAAAAATGACATATCAACTTTTGAGGTTGGCATTGATTTTTTCTCCAAAATTGAAAGACATTATTGTCACATTCTAATTGCCTCAACTTGCTCTCAAAAGAACAATGATGATGGTTGGATGGAAGAGGCATGGAGTAGACTTTTGAATGCCCATCTCCTCACCTTTTACTTTTAATTTGCACAATCATCATCACTCAAAATGCTATATTTTGTTAAAACTTTAGCTACCTCCCAAGATTAAATTATCCTAAGTTGGTCTCAAATTGTCCACTTGGCAAAAACAACCCAATTAATTTCATGACATTTCCTCTAACAAAAAATCCTAAAGCCTATGCCTTGTTGACCATTCACATCCAAGGCACCAATGTTTTTTGATGTGTTATCATCCATATGCCTTCTATATGTGTTTATAGTATCGTGATTGTTAAATGAAGTATAATATTAATAGCAATTCAAAAAAGAAGTAAGGCCTAAATAATTGTTCTACTTTTCCCTTTTCAAAGTCCTTGTTTTCAAATGCTTATGATAGAACTTGATTGTAAATGCCATATGTATGAGTGATTTTTTTTCAAAAAACAAGGTTTTTGGTAAAAAATGAATATTAATTATGTTCCATATAGAGGTTCAACTCAAGGTAATGGTGATCCCTTGATTTTGATTTTTTTTTCTTACAATCATTATTACCATCCAAACTTCTATTTGTAGGAAGAGAAATCAAATTGCCATTAAGTGATATGGTAAAAGAATAAAAATGTAAAATCAAGCTCCAAAATAATTATTTTGTGCACTCTATTTCACTTCATAAAAATTGAAAACACTTGTATGCATATGTTTAGTGTGATGATTGAGATGCAAGAGAAAAACAACAATGATTAAAATTGTGCATGCATCAATGGTGGAGATCATAGAAAGAAGATTAAGTAATCATAAGATTTAAAAAACTAATTGGTAAAAGACTAACCAACATGCATGACCATATGTCACCTTACACTAGACTATCCTAAATTTGACCTTTAAACATTATTTTGTGATGTTTTTACTAATAAAGAATGTTGCATTTGTCAAATTTGAGCCAATATATCATGCATCTACCCATGGGTACATATGAAACATTAATCCATAAAGTCAAAACATGCTTTATGCACATAATGTTTTTTTGAAACATGATTTAGAAACATATTATAGAACAACTCGTAATATGAAAAATGGCTAGTAAGATCACCCAATAATTTTCTAAGTTTTGGAAATCTCATTTTCTTTACAAAAACCTATGTAGTGATCTAGTTGGTTCCAAAAGGTAAAACAAAACTCAAAAAATGTAAGAATCTGGAACTAGTACCAAAAATTTGTAAAGTTACCAACATATATTCTAATAGTCTTATCAAAACTTAAATTCCCTTAGTAGACTTTGTAATCTCTTAGATTTCTTTCACAATTGCCTCAAATAACTTCTATATGCATCAAATGGTATATTTCATTAAATACACCTTCAATCACAAAGATGCCAAATGTGGAATTAACCAAAGAATGTATATATTGAAAATCAAAATGTTGGAAAGGTTTTCCACATCAAAGATTTAAACATTTCTTCAATTTAAAACAATAAAATATTCAAAACAATTATTCATCTCCCTATTTGAAATGATTCCAACCTCTTAAATATGAAGAAGTTGGGTGGTGCCCTTATTGTCCATTGATCTAGATGTGGTGTTAATTAGAAGAGGGCAATTGTATCACTAGCAAAATCTTTCTTTTGAAACATGGAACATGGGGTATTTGAAACATAAAACCTTACAAAAACATGTAATTCTAATCATATTATGTGGAGTATGTATTAAAAAAATTGAAGACGAAATTGACCCTTTTGATGGACATATAGGCATGTTTTAAACATTAAAACAAAACATGGTTCAAAACATCATAGCCAAAATTTCAACAAAACATGAGCACAATTAAAACCATGGGGTCAATGAAATAAAAAACACTCTAAAAACATGTTGCACACAAAATGAAGGTTATAGGAAACATGGTAAACAAAAGGCAAAACATAAAATATACCTTTTGAATATAACCAATGTTAAAGCTTTTGAATAAAAAAATTGTTTATAACATTAAACCAAAAGCATGAAAGAAAGATGGGTATTTGAAACATCAGACATGAAATAACAAAAACACTTTAGAAATTTAAAGGACTCACATTCAACAAAAACATGTTAATTTACATGAAAGTCATGAAAATTATGGGTAGCATGATTATAAACAATTTTAAATATACAACATTGTTAGGACCATTAAAAATGAATGGAAATACAAATGATGGTCAAGATTACAAAATTGTATTTCATTTTCCCAATTGGACCTTTCGAATGTTAAATAAGCCTTTAATCATAAATTCACGGTTTACATGATAGTCATGAAATTTTGCATGAATTCTCTAATATGGGTTGCTTATTAGTTCTTGTTTAGAAGGTTACATTGGAGTATGTTCAAGAAGTCAAGTGTGTCGACATTCTTCCCCCCATATGATGGTTTTTAGGCTTTCAATGGCCTAGCAAGTTCATTCATATTTCCCCAAGGAGTGACTTGGCTTGTGTCCTTTCTAATTTAAGTTTCTCTTGCCTAGCCTTGTAATCAACAAGTTGATGGTAATTTGGAGTATTTGTAAGCTAGAGTGAACCAATTTTGATCAATAATTTTTTTAGGACCTTGAATAATGTACTTTTTAAAGCCAAAAATATAAACTTTTGAATTTGTAAAATATTCATATTTTCCAAGATGAAGTGACACCTTATTATGTATTATACACTAGGTTACAATCTTTGTGAAGAAAATTTTCTTAATTCCATAAAATCATGCCATGAAAAACTTTGTAAATTTACTAATTTTTGGTGTCATTACAAGTCCATAATAGTTTTATATTATGTTGAAATGGCTTAGAGGACATGATTTTGAATTATAAACCAAGGCTCAAATTTTTAAGAGAAAATGATGTTATTTCATCACAAATGATGATTATAGTGAATCCATTTCCAACTTCTATAAGGATTGTGACATTACATTTTTTTGCAATTAAAATTTTATCATTAATTTGATTTAAAACTTCTAATTTCAAATCATTTCAACTTTATATAAGAATCATATGATTGAATTACTTTCAAAAATTGAATTTTTTATATATGAAACACATTTTAATCTATAAAGGTGCAAAAATTGGATTGTAGTTGTAAACACCTTTTGCAATTGACCGTGACCATTTTGATGGGATAATTTTGAGGTGTTCAAACATGTGTAACCTAAAACATGGTATTTGGCCCAAGCCATGTGTATTGTGGCCAGCCAATCCAATCATATTGATAGGCTCCTTAATTATCGCATGTGATTTAAAGACATTTTGCTCAAATAACATCAAGGTTCCCTCCGGTCTTCCAATGTTGCATTCAATACTACATCTAGATCCCCATGATAAGTTACTTCTTAATGGTCTCAACTAGCTTCAGTTGGATTTTGAGAACCAAGTAGGGTAGAACTAAGGTCCAAGGCAAGTTACAAATATCAAACCTAATGTCACTAGGTTCTCCGGGTTGAAACATCAAACCCAAGGGTTCAAGTTTAGGTCCCTATGATTTGAACCCAACCCAACACCCTATTGGTGGAACCAACAGAAGGACCACCACCGTGGAACTAGCCTTCTTGGAACTAGAACTGGAACCTTGAAAACAAACTCTTAAAGGCAAGTTTTAATTCTTAAGGTAAGCAAATTGATTTTTTAAAAACAGTCAATAAGTTGGCTGAACTTTAAAGGTAAATGGCGAGTATTAATTTGTTTAAAAAACTTAGTATTTTCATAACTTTTAGTTTTAACTCGTTGTAAAACTCTGTAATTATAAAATTTCCAACCTTGGGGAGTATAAGTGTGCACATGAAACTAGACCTTTTTTTTTCATCAAATTGAGCCCAAAGGTTCTTAAATTTGAAAAGAACTATAAATGCCAAAAACTACAATTGCAGGCTAAAACTGTTGAAAATCTGGGGCTCAAACCTGCACCTAAAGAACCTACCAAAACTAGTTAACATGTCAAAACTGGGACCAGAGGTTCTTTCATAAAGGAAGAACTGGACAAGCAATGGACCAGACCTTTGGAGTCAACAGAGATGAATGACCAAATGACAGAGATCCTTATCAAATAGATGGCCCTTATGCTATAGGAGGAGACCCAACAAGAACCCTACTACTGGGTCTGATATGACTTTGTTAAGGATACAAACCATACCCTGCATCTTTCCTCTTTTTCATAATTCATCCCCAAAGGTTATTTTTCCTTTGAACCTTACAGTCCTTTTGATGATTATTATTCTTTTGTTTTATGCTTCAAGTCCATTTCTCTTTTATATATATATATATATATATATTATAGTTGTTGATTTCAAATCCTACCTTGTCAATATTATTGTATGGTTTTCAGAGTGGGGTAATGCAAACTCAACCCGAAAGCATAACTAGCCAGTCTGATCAAACTGTAAACCAATGGATTGATAGGTAACTGGATAATATGTGCTCAGTCACGCAAATTGGTACAAGTTGTTGGGTTTTCATAGAGTTATCCGTTAAGTCAGGCGACTAGGGGGCGAGAACGGCCAGTTTCGGCAGGGCATCAAACGCGTAACTGGGAATGAAAATTTTACAAAAAGTAAATAACTGGAACCCAAACTAGTCTTTCAACCAATTTTGGTGGTAGACTGAGTTTCATCCTGTGTTTTCTTTTTTCCCGAGCGCCTGCACTGCTGCCTACATATATTTTCACTGCTCCTACTTGTACAAGTATTATAATTACTCTCGAACCTTGTGCATTAAATGCTGAGTTTCAGCATTTCATACTCAGATTTAATGAAATTTCCTTACTTTGCGGATACCACTGAAACAGGGGATAGGGGGGCCGAAACAGAGGGTGACTTTATGGATAACTCTAATATATGTTGAAAATTTGGTAAAATTTGTGTACAATGGTTTTGTCCATTTGACAAAATGCCTGTCCCACTTAATATATATTGTAAATAGGTCTGGCTTACATTCGTCAACACTTGTATTGAGTACTCCTGATGTTCAATATGTAATATTCTGTGATAAAGTTATTATTTTGAACCATGTTGTTCCCTTGGTCAGTTCTTGTACCCCAGTACCTTTAGGATTGGGGGTTTTTGTGTCCAGGTCATGTAGCCAGCTGCCAACCATTTTGTGTCTCATCAATGAAGGCACCACTATTATTTGAGGAATACTAACACAAGGTATTTGAGTTGGTATTGGGGGAGGGGGTCTATAGTTATTATTTGGCCTGGTTGTCATAATCCTTGTGGATAAAATATCTGTAGGAAGGTCTCTCATTAATGAAGGAACAATGAGCCCCCCCCCCCCTTTCCACACCCACCACCCAAAATGGTAATTATATGAAGGCAAAGTGAGCATCCACAATTGTGAGTGGCCATGGACATGGGTTGCTAGGTGGGTTCAAACTTGAAACATATCAAGTTCTCAACAAACTATTCCAATTGAATAAATAAAGGGACCAAATCTAGAAAGAGGGGCAAAAAAGTTGGGAACTTATTCAATGCAATGAACACATGTATGAGGGAGTTAAAGAGTTGAAAAGAAGCATGGATTTTTGCTATTTGGATGGGAGAGAGTTTTTAAAGGCGTGGTGGAAGTCATCTTAAGATTCAAATTTTATTTCTTGACAGGATAAAGGGTACTTACTTTTCCTCAGATGTGTTCAATTAGTCACATTCTTATAGATCCCAAAGATCTTCCTAGGGTTTTTTACCTTTGTGATGTTCTTAAATGGTTTACCGATCCCGACACCATTTATTTCATCTACTAAGAGCTCTTACTTTGTCCTCACAATTCATGCCTTTGCCCTTTAGCCTAGGCCAAAATAGGTGACAAACATAGTTGGGAATCCAATGTGTTCTCACCAAGTTCCCCAAGTTCTCAATGTGTTCCCAAGAGCACCTCACTTTGTCCCATGTGCTTTGCCCAAAGGACTTCCTCTTGGAACTTATATAGGTGGGTGAATATTGGGACTTATATGTTCCTATGTTTCGAGCAGATACTCCAACATTGGGGAGGGTCCAATGTTTCAGAATTTTATTGTGATGGACCAATCAAAGAGTCTCATTGCAAAAAAAATAAAATTTGCTATCATGACTAATTAATATGGACCATGCTACTAGGTATGTATGTCCCACAGCGAGTCAATGTCAATTGAGCAAGTCTATTGAACTTTCAGGTTGTCCAAGCCTTTGAAGCTCGTTGCTTGTCCTAATGGACCGAAAAATTGTCCTCATCACCATCAAGCAGAAGGCAACACTTTGCCCTTACATGATAATGAAACCCTGCCAATCATAAATAAACCAAAGCACCCAAAAAAGGGGGAATACAAGGAACAAAATGGAAGGACCCATGTCCAAGAAGACAAAAAAAACCAACTAAGAGATCGAACCACAAGGGGAACATCAAGTTCCCTTGCATGCTTTGTTCTAGTTCTTCGTCCTTCTTTCATTTGAATTTGAATCCCCACCCCAAAAAGAAAAAAGACCCACAAAACATTTATAATTTACTGAATTTTTAAGGTATTACCCTTGTCTACTACTACTATCTTTTAATGTTAACTAGATTTTATAAATTGACATGATCAAAAACTTTCTAAATTCTCCAGTTACATTTTTTCAGCAACGAATTTTTGAAAAAAAACCCCACCAATGGATTTTCTTATAAAGATTTCAAAATAAGAACATAGCATTTCAGTGGTGGAACTAGAACAACAATTTAAGATTATTATTTATGTATTGTTTTCATTAAAACAGAAAATGATTAAAGTATACACTAAAAATAAATTTATCCTAGAGACAAAAACGACCCAAACTCCTTTTTTCGTCTTTTTAATGTTGGTCCATCAAATAAAGACTTAAAATAAGCACTTTTTTTTTTTCTAAAGCTAGAAAAATTGGAAATATATATAGATAATAACTATATTTAGCTTGAAATCATATTCTTTTAATTACCTATTTCTTGGAACTAGCGTTATTTGAATTTTATGGCATGCACAATTTGATGCTAGTAATAATTTGTAGGTACTTAGGGTACCTATATTAGGGATGAATGACCCCAGTTTGCTAAACCCATTTGAAAGGTAGGTACCACAACCCTTGCAAACTAGAGTTGGTACCTACCCATGTTACCCAGGTTTGGTCCAGTGTTGGCAGCTCCAGGGTTCAAATCCAGGTTCTAGGTTAGGTTCAGAGGTTGAATCCCTGTAAATTGTAGCCACCCAATGCCCATACTTTGCTGCCATTTTAAGTGATTGTTTGTTTTCTTGATTTCCTTTTTGTTTCCCCCTTTTGCTTTGACTCCACGCCATGTGCATGGGAATTACATTTTGGGATAATTAAATTATGAAACCTCTGACAATTGGGGGGTTGGGGGGTTATTATATAGTATTGTCATTTTTTTTCTCATTAAATAAATTAGTCTATGCTATGTTTAATTAAATGTATTACAATTGCTTGACCCCATTTGGATATGTTTCCACATACTTACATAATATTTTATGGCATTTATCTTCTTCCCCAGCCAAGAATAAAAAGTAGGTGAGTTCGGGGGCACGTGATGAAAATATTTTAAACAAGCACTAAAATTTTGTCATTTTGTGTAGGCCTAACTTCGCCTTGGGAAATGTTTCTTCCTCTTCTCCCTATCGTTCTTGGAAGTTGGGAGTACTGGTTCTTCGTGCAGTTGAGGGTGGAACCTTCTTAGTTTTGCTTGTGTGCCAAAACAATGCACCCAAAGAACCTTCAAGAATATATTACAAAGTTTTTATTAACAATTTCACATACCGATCAATTGTGTAAACTACTGCTAAGGGCCTGCAAATATATCTGCTTTGTATTTTGAGAGTTGGGATTCCAAATGTAGAGATGTTGTAAAGTATTGCTTTAGAGTGTCTCCACCATTGGCAAGAAAACCATGAAGCGTTGGCTATTGTGCTTGCAAAAATTTGCATCTCATTGTTGGTTCAGTTGGGTAGGAAAGCAACATGCCCCAATTCACAAAAAGAAAATTGCCCTCTAGTTTAGTTTGTAGTAGGATACACACTCTTGTGAGATCCATGCAATTAGTTTACGTGACATCGGACAACATTGATGGCCAACACAAAGAGCTTGGCTTCAAGTTCGCCAAAATGCCAAAAACAAACTTCATCACTAAAGAGCTTTGTGTTTTGTGCTTCATAATCAACCTACAAGAACAAGACAACAAAGAATTTTGTGCATCAACAATCCAAAGGACATCGCAATTTGACAATAGCCTAGGAAAGGTTCAAAAGATCACCTAATTCTATATGTGCATTGCTTTTTTGAACCCACCATGGATTTTGCAAAATGGCAAACCAATTTTGTGCACACCAAAGTAGTGTTTGATATCATTTCAAACAACGTTTTGAGCTTGAGAAAAATGTTTGCACTTCTTTCCTTATGGTTTGTGGACGATTTGCACAAAACAAGCCCATTTTGGGTATATGCCATCGACAAGCAAGTAGCATACCTAGAGTACACATTCCCATTCAATTCAAATTCCAAATATGCATCAAGCCCACACAACAAACCTCTATCAAGCACATTCAAGTCATTTTTCTCATTAAGCAATCCAAAATGACAATATTATATCCAAAGCCTTTGGTCCACCATAACTTTAAAAATGAATGAACTTTGTTTGTTTTTTTTTGCAAAATTGCCTTTTTACATGCCACTAGACAATTCTTCTAATGTTAACACGTGCAACCCAAGGATGTAACATCCCTGGAAACCCCATTTTTGAATTAATGATCATTTGCTTCTCCTAGTTCTCATGGGTTGCCAAATATATTATTCTTCAAAGACCTCCCTCGCAACTTTCACAAACTATTTCAAGTTAAACATTATAATGTTTTCTTTTAAATGGCAATATTTTTCCGTACAACCATGGCATATGCAAGTTATTTACAAGTAATAATTACTTTTTAGACCATAGACAAGTCCATCACACCAAAAGCACATTAATCCCAAAATAAGGTGTAATTCACTAACCTAGATGCAATTCATTGGCCTAAATCACTATGTGATCTTAAAAATAAAATAGGTTCACTTCACCCTAACCATTTCACCTTATTTAAAGTTATGTTATAATAAGGTCATTATGTAATCATCATGTTTCATTATTAATTGAAGTAATTCACTGTAATAAATAAGTTTTTTATTATGTTGTTGATTTAAATACTTTAAGCTATTATATTATAGGTTATGTTGTAGGTTATTTTACTTTAGGTTACTCTAAATTATTTTATTATAGGATATTGTACCATAAAATTTTTTTTGACTATTTAAAGTTTTTTTCAATTATTATAAATTATTGCACCTTAGGCTATTATAGGTTATTATACATTAATTTTTTTAATAATATTTTAAGTTATTATCAACTATTTTAAATTATTCCACCCTAGGTTATTTTAGGTTATTTTAAGCTAGTTTGGGTTTATATGTTCTAAGTTATTATAAAATATTATAAAATATTATATATTTATCCATTTAAATTTATTTTAGGTTATTTGTCTGGCTATTATTGGTTATCCATTCTATGTTATATTAAACTACCTACTTTTAATTATTCTTGGTTATTTTAGGTTATTTTCAATTACTTTAGGTTATTTTACC
>Ga0116229_10001690_pt1 | contig 34972 bp, 30 predicted proteins | sample S1TSphgellanicum_3_FD_87313 | JGI IMG/M metagenome (GOLD analysis project Ga0116229, IMG submission 87313) | Host-associated microbial communities from peat moss isolated from Minnesota, USA - S1T2_Fc - Sphagnum magellanicum MG | ecosystem: Host-associated > Plants > Peat moss > Unclassified...
CAATGAGTAATCATAATTATTAAAAATATTCTACAATCATCTTTGAAGTGCAAAAAAAGAAGGAGTAATGAAAAATTAACAAGAAGAATAAGTTTTCCAAGTTACAAAACGTTTTTTTTTTTGGGGACCCCTCCTACTTTCAAACCTCATAACTTTCTTATTTCTTATTCATTTTAAACGATTTAAAATGTTGTAGGAGCGCCATCTGAAGTTCTACAAATTATGTTGGAACTTTAATAGCAAAAAAAAAACATAAAAGGGGCTTTTTGGGTGTTTAAGAATCGGCCTTTGTAGTGCTAAATGGTATTTATTCTGAGTTTTTGACCCCCTTTACTTTGGGGGGCCATAACTTTCTCATTTTTAATTTTTTTTTCACAATTTTTAGAATGTTAAATGCACCAAGAGGAGGGCTTCAAGTTTTGTTTGGACACCAGAAGCAAAAAAACCCTCCCCTGGTTGCTATACTCTAATACATTAGTTGGATCTAATGTGCAACTAAATTGGTTCATGAAGTTTGCAATGGAATTTTTTATCCCATATCCTTTGGCTTCCAATTCTATTTGGCCTAGTATATAACTAGAAGCAATAGCTTTGTTGTAACCAAACATCAAATGCCATTGGGGATGAGTAAATAAATAAAGCTTGACCTTTATGAAATGGTTAATCTTAAAAATAAAATTGGATTATTTTAATTTTACCCATATAGCCTAAACCTAGCTATGTTCAACCTACTTACATACCTAAATAAACCTACTTATCTAATAGGGTTAATAATTACCTACCTACCTAGTCACACGTGTCAACATCTTATTGGCCAAAAAATTGGATGATTTAAATTTCATTAATTAATTTTTTAAACTAAAAAAATAGGTAAGCCTTAATTGCCATGTGTCATCATATAATTTGTGTTCAAGAATGACACGTGTCAAATGGTCAATGAACGTTCCATGGTGTGCCACATGTCATCCTCTCAATGGCAGAAACTTTAATGATTGAGATTAATCCAATGAATTTTTAATTTTGAAAACACAAAAAAATAATAATAATGACACGTGTCCATAAGCTAATTGTCCAATTTTTAAACACATGTCATATTTTTATTAGTTACATTGTAATTGCAAGGAGAGTTGCAACAAGGTGCAACTACATGTGGATTAGTATGTATGGATGAACATGTATATTAACACCATATATACATGTTGCATACGTAGTGTCACATGTAACTGAATTTCATGTGTAACTTGTTTTATGCAACTACACAAATTTACAGTTACATGTGTTGCATGCAACTGAATTTTAATTGCAAACAACAGTTGCAAAACCCAAAATTTCTAGTAGTGGTATGATGTGTAAAATGTTTGCCATCTCAACTTAGTTGTTTTATTCAATTAAGTGTGACAAAAGACACCTTGATGGATGGATGACATGTATCAAAAATCCATAAACACATTGTAAATCATTACACATGACCAAAAGTCACCCTAATTTAGCCCATGTAGCTAGCATAGCCAAAAGTCAACCTAGCTTAACCTAGTTAGGTTAGGTAATTTAACCTAACTTGCTTAGCTAAACGTCAACCTAATTTAATTTAGCTAAGTTAATTACCTATGTTAGGTAACAAAAGCTACTAACTTAAACTAAGTGGCTTAGATTAAAAAGAAACATCAAACTCTTAACCTAAAAAACCTAGACTAGGCTACCTAATTTAAGCCAAATGGCCTAAATATCATAAGTTATAAGAGTGAAGACTTGAACCCCTCACCTTCACTTTGGGGTTCAAATCCTCATCCATTGCACTACCACATTTTGTTATATTAAATATATTTAACACAAAGATATAAAGTTCAAAAAATTTAGCCTTGAATTAACCTTAGCCACCCTAGGTTGACCTAGGTCAACCTTCCTACTACCTACCAACTTAGCCTAAACCTAAACCTCCTTAGGTTGACTTAAGATGAACTAGGTTGTCAACCTATACTATTTACTACCCTAACCTAGGTTAACCCAAGCATTCTTAGGTTAAAAAATAAATTAACCTAAAATAATTATGCTGCATTTAGTTGCATCATAATCACATCTAGTAGCACAAACTTGAGATGGTTACAAACTTGATAAAATATTATATAATGAAGCTACATAGGTTGATTTGGTAAAAACCTAAAGCTAAAAACCTAGGCAAACCTACATGGGTTAACCTATTACTAGGGTAACATATTATAAGTATTTAAAAACATATTATATGTGGTAAATTTTTTATGTCTAATTAAGTAACTTACAAGGTAACCTATATTACGAAATTGGTTTTTACTAAGTAGCCTACATACATAGGTTAACTTAATAGGTATGTTAACTTAAGCTAATGCATTAAATAATTAAAAAATCAAAGAGTTATGTGTCACCTTTTTCAAAACAACTATTAATATTGTAATCATAATTACAAGTTAACAATAATACACATACACATGCATGTGAATTCATGACTTCAAAAACTTCATGGCACGCAAGAAATTATGACATACCATGATAAATATTGGTGCCATAAATTCAAAACACAAAAACTTATGGTGTCATAAAAAATCATGAATTGCCATGAAAGTTTTTGACACCTTGTTGCCAATTGGCATGCCATGTCATTGTCACATGAAAGACCAAGTCATTATTAATCACTAAGGACAACAATATTTTCAACTAGCTAATAAATGAGATTAATTCACCAAATCAATGACATGAATCATAATGTTGATAAATAGGATCACATTATTTTGTTGGTATATAGTATGTCATGTCATCATCATGGGAAATTGAGTTGTTATTAGTTGCAAAGGTGGATGGTCCTTGCAACTAACTAACTAGTGAATAAAAATTGAAAAAAAAATGATAATTTACCAAAAAACCAACAAGTTGTCATTTTGATTACAATTGTAAAACCATGATGCCATGTGGCATGTTGATGTCTTTTGCCATTACTTGGTGATTGTTATTATTGAATAGTTATAACTGTAATTGAAAATAATAATAATCATTTTTGTGTTTAGTTCTAAGGATAGGATTTGTTGTGGCAAAGGTAAAATTTTTGGACTTTCATCTTGATGCAAAGAGTTGCATTGAAGGATTGGACATCATCTCTAACATAGTGACCGACCAATAAATGCCTCATTTTATCCAAAGTAATGTATGAATCATCATGTTGATTAACAATCAAGTATTTTATTATAACAACAAAACATGTATTTTATGATTAGTTATATTTGACTATAGTCATTTTTAAAGTCATTTATGCCATTTTTTAGTCATTTTTCCCATTGTAATCAAATAAGACAAATCATAAAAGACATGTTTTGGCATTGCATGTGGAATGTCACATCATCATGTTGTAAAACTAGAAGTTGTTATTTTGATTGCAAAAATTAGGGTTTTTTAATTAACTATTTAAATTTTATTTAAAGCATATTATTACAATTTTAAGAATAATAATATATCTATCCAAAAAAACCCATTAGTTATCATACTAACTATAGTTGTAAAACTATGACATCACATGACATTTCGATGGCCTTTGCAATTGCACAATAATTTTTGTGACTAAGTAGTTATAATTGTAATTGAATGGGACAATAGTCATTTCTTTGATTAATCAAAAAATCATAATGTATTTGTCTAGATTTAGGGTGAATTTGCAAAGTTCAGACAATTTTAAGTTGTAGATGTTTTAGATCATTGTTTAATGTTCAAGGTTGGTGACATGTGATTACATAATTAAAACTCAAAAAAAAGAAAAATAATAATGAATTATTGTGAACATTTTCCACATTGCCAAAGAATAATATATTTAGAAATGTCAATAAATGAAAATAAACATATCATTAGATGTTAATAACTTTAACTTCACATCAAAGTTATGTTTGAAAGAAAACATAAGCTATCAAATGTGATCATATTGGACGTACATTGTCATATAATAGCATACCATGAAATGTAAATTTGTAATTTTTCACTCGTGTCAAACAAATGATAAAATAACAAATGATTGGCCATGGGAGACCTGTTAATTGAATCATTGATGTGGGGTGCTTGGAGTGCTAACACTAATCATTTTATACTAACAAAAATGTTTGGACTAGAAGTATTTGTAAATATAATAATAAGCCAATATTGGCATATATTATGTATTTATGCTAGTTTGGACTTCATACCAAAATTTGATTTCAAGGTATCTTATGTTTATTAATTTCAATTGATGGGCATTAATGATGTAGCACCCACCAACACACCATCTAGAAAACTTCATTTTGGGATTTTTTAGATGGAATGACCTCACCCCAAGTTGGTTGTCTTGCATGGGGCAAGGTTTTTTTTTTTTTTTTTACAACCTACTCGCACCTTTTTTTTTTTCAAAAATTTCTCCTACCTCTTTCTTTTACCTATTTGTCCCCCTCCTACCTATGCACCCCTCCACCCCATTATGCATCTCGCATGTCTGCCATTGCTAAACTCCATTGTGTTTTGTTGTTTTCGTTCCTTTTCATATTGTTCATATTTGTGTGTGTGTGCATGTGGGTTAGAAAAGAGTTGTGCATGTGAAAGAATGGGAGCTAGGCTAAAAAGGAGGAGTCAAAAAAGAGATGTGGAAGAACACAATTGGAAAGGAGGTGACCATAGAAGTTTGCATGTGATAAAAGCTTGTGGGTGAAAAAAATGTGTGTAGCTAGAAAGGGAGGTAAACAACGAAAGAATAGGAGGGAAAAACAAGAAGGGTTCGAAGGGGGGCAATAGTGAAGGGAAAGGTTTCTTCCATTTTTTTTTCCTTTTTGTTTTGTGGTGGGGGGGAGCTTGAAGCTCCTTAATGATGACAATTAGAGGTTTTGGCAATGGGGGGAGCTTGAAGGTTTTTAACAATGGCAACTGAAGGTTTTGGCTACCATCGCTAGGGACTTTCATGTTCCCTTAGTTTTTTCATTTTCATTTATTTATATTTTGTTTTCATTTTTTTAAAATTTCCATTTTGCTATTTTTTCTTCTTTGTTTTGATTTGTTTTTTCACCCTATTTTTTATGTTTTATATTTTTTATCCACTTGTTCTTTTATTTTTGTTTTGGTTTTGTAAATTGTCTTTTTTTGTTACTCTCTTTTTCCAAAACAAACTTCTATTTATTAGTTTTTAAATTATATATATATTGTCGTTTACAAAATTTTATTACTTTTTTCTTATTGAATTATTGAATTTTCTTCTTTCAATTTTTTAAATTTTATCTTTAATTTTAATTTTTTTCTTGTTTTGTTTTTAATTTTTTTTATTTTACATTTGTTTAATTTTAAATTTATTTTATTTTGGTTGTTTTTGTTGTTATTTTTTTAATGTTTTCTTTTCATTTAATTTTTTTTTTCTTTCTTGGTTTTTGTTGTTGTTGCCATTACCTTTTTTTCTCTTCCTAATCTTGAGTTGTTGCCCTTGCCATCACCTTCTTCCTCTTGATTTAGTATCACCATCTTGTGTATTGTATGTTGCTAATGATGTTGTTTGAGTTCATTGCATAGGTTTGTGGAATGCAATGGGACTTTGATTATGATTCCCATTGATACAATTAGTATGGTCATTAGTGTGCCTGTTGCAACCCTATTTTGAGGGAAGGGTGAAAATGAAACTCATATTCCCGAAATTGGGACTTGGGAGTCTTCCAGGACTTTCAAAACTTCAGAGTTCAATTATAGGGGTCAAAACACCTCGCATTGGGGAGTTCTTTATATCATTGAAAAGCTAACAAAATCTAAAAGTTGAAAATGGGCTCACATGGGCCATTTGGACATTTTCAGCACAAGTTATGGCAAAAAGAAGGGTCGGGAGTCAAATTGGCAGTTTGACTCCCAACCATTAAAAGTCGGGAATCGACCCAACCCCGGTGTGTGTAGGTGGAATGCAACACACCGTTGGAAAGCTCTCGAGGAGAGCTATAAGTTTGCTTTAGACCTCACCCCAATCGGAGGTTTGAGCAAAGAATTATGACCTTGCAAAGTCCCGGGAGTCCAAATCGGGACAGTTTCGGGACCCTTCCTTGGGAGTCCTGGGACAAAAAGCCATTCGGATGTGGGTGCCGCAGAGAGGCACAAAATATAATATATGGGGGAAGGTGGTGGCTTCCCTCGAGTCCGGGTTGTGGTGAGTCAAGTGAGTCCAGAGTTGCCCGTGGCTTGTCCTAACACCAAGGGTGTTCCAGAAGGTGAATTAACCAACTTGTTGGTTGGTTTGATGCAGGTTCGAGTAAGTGAATAGCTTGTCACTCTGCCTAGTCCCATCTCGGAGCTTTAGCACGCCCCTCTACCCCTCTTAGTGCCAAGAACTGGGATCATGCCCCAAATCCTTCCCAATTTCGTTGTTTGAATGACTTAGACCCGTCTTGGGTCTAACTAAGGACTTGGGAGCGCGTCAGTGCCACTACTAAAATACTATTATTCAACTATGTTATGAATATAATACAACTATTTATAATTTAATTATAAGGATACATATTCATTAGTTATTTACATTTTCATCATATGTGTTTCATTTTGAGTGATTTAAAATGTTATGGGAACGTTACCTCAATTTTAGAATTGTTTTTGAAATCAAAGGAAAATGAATAATGAAAAAATAACAAGAAGAGAAGTAAGCTTTCCAACTTACAAAACACGTTTTTTTTCATTTTTTTCATTTTTAGACCCCTTTTACTTGTAAATCTCATAACCATTATTTCTTATTCATTTTAAACAATTTAAAGTGTTATAGGAATGTCACTTGAAGTTCTACAAGTCATTTTTGAATTTTAATAATAATGTAACAACATACAAGGAATTTTTTTAGTGTTTGGGAATTGGTCTTTATAGCATTTGGTGGTTTGTTTTTTTGATTTCTTGACCTTTTCTACTTTGAAGGGCCATAATTTTTTCAATTCTATTCTATTTTTTACAATCTTGAGTGCATTAGATGTGCCAATAGGTGGGGTTTAAGTTTTGTTTAGACACCAAAAACAATGAAGCCCTCCCCTTGGATCTGGCCTACCTTGAGCACTTAAGTGTTATAGTTGCAACTCAATTTACAATTAATGAACAACTAAAAGATTTAACCCATATGTTTTGTTTTTGAATCCTATGTTACAAATAATATAAAGAAGGTTTTTTCTTTTATGTTTTCACATCAAAATACATGTGTCATTTTGGAATGAACTTAAAAAACCTTAACCTAAAAAAAAAACATAAATTAAAAAAAAAAATTCATGGCTTTTTTTTAGTGCATTTAATCTTGTGCATTCTTACCTACCTAGGTAAGTAAATAGGTCATACTTTTCTACCTACCTATGTAGGTTGGAGGTAGGTCTTAAATAAATATGTAAGTATGTAGGTCTTAAGGCCTACCAACCTACCTACCTATGGTTATGTACAACCTAAATAGTTACTAAAATAAAATATTTTTTTCCAAGATACAATTAATATGCCATGTGGCAATTTTAAAAATTGTGCCACGTGTCATAATTTCAAACCTTCATTAACAATCATAATGGATGATGGAGATTAATAGTTTGAAAAAAAAAATTTATGTCCAAAAATCTTCATAATGCTTCGTGTTAGATTTTAATAGATGAATGGCAATTAATGACATCGACATGACATCATGTGTGTAGTTATAATGGAGTTGTAGAATAATTGAAAATGAATTTTTTTGACTAAGTTGCAATGAATTGCACTATATATACGATGACTTGCAACTTGTCGGTTACCATTCACAACATATAAATACAATGAATTGCAAGTGTTTTCTACATAGTTGGCTAGTTGGAGAACACCTTTTTTTTCTCATAGTGGATGGTTCCACCACTTTTAATGGTTTCGCTACCATTCACATTCTCTTTTCCACTTGTTGCATTAAAAGGATTATCACAATTACACTTGACATGGAAGTAGGTGTTGGGATCACAAGTATTTTGGTGATACACACATGTTGGACAATTAATATTAATATAATTCCTTAATTTTATCCACATAGGCATGTTTAGACTTGTGATAATCATCCATAGGTGCCCCTTCTAAATGTTGGAATGAACCTTTCCATGCAATGAAAGGTGTGAATAATTGGGGATTATGCATTTGTTGCATATCACATTAGTTGTTGAATTCCTAAATGAAATCATGTAGTTCAATGGTGCTAATCACACTTGAATATCAATACAATATTTTAGTGGCTCCATACATGTTGTCCATGTTTCACAATAGTGGTGTGGTGATAAACTTTAGAGGTGAACTTGTTTTAGAATCTAAACATTTTTCCACAAATGACAATGAAATTAGTGTGGGTGGTTTAAACTAAACCCCACTTTTGGTAAAACCATTGATAATAATAACCTTGTTCCTTATGTTTAGATCACGTGTTTTTTTCTTTAGTGAACCTTACTTTTAATTTGGATGTCCAACCTGAAACCTTTGGTAATTAACAAATTACATTAAAGCTAAAAGGATTTTGAACTTGTTGTGGCTGAACCTACCTTTTAAATCATAATTCCCATAACATAAACCCAAGGTTGTTGCATTTGTGTGGTTAGGGCACCTACATTCATAAAAACATTTCATAAGACCAATAACAGTTGGGCACACTATGAACATAACAAAAGTGGTCTATTGGTCATTAACCTATTTTCATCACAATGTCAAATAATGGACATCATAATAATAAAATCTAAGGATATTTATAATTACACATCATAATACAACTTAACATTGATTAAAAACCTAATTAATATGTCAAAGCAAGTAGGATTGTCGCAACCCTAACCTTGGGCTTGCGACCAAGGCAAAAGGGGCTTGAAAGGGTGCAGGCCAAGACTAAGCCCGGGAGTCACATTTTCATGCCCCCGGGAGTGAAAAAGAGTGTGAGGGAAAGAACCCTCACACTCCCAAGTGAATTCCCATGTTGGGAGTTGGAGTCCCGATGGACTCCTGAATGTTCAGAAAGTGATTGCAAGGGTCAAAAACCCAATGTCTTGAAGAGTTCATTATATCATCAGAAAGCTATTGAAACGTAGATGTTTAAAATGGGTTCGTATCACCCATTTGGACATTTGAAACACAAGTTATGGCCAAAAGAAAGGCCAGGAGTCAAATTGACAGTTTGACTCCTGACCATTAAAGGTCGGGAATCGACCTGATTCCTAGCATGCAGATGGCGTGCCACATATTGTTGGAAAGTTCTTAATGAGGGCTACAACTTTGCTTTAGATTTCATTTCGATCTGAGGTCTTCACACAAAGTTATCGGGCTCCAAGTCGTGGGAGTCCCAAATTTGGCAATTTCGGGACTCCCACTTGGGAATCCTGGGACAAAAAGCCATTTGAATGTGGGCCTCATGGAGAAGCACAAAGTATACTATAAGGGGGAAGGTGGTGGCTTCCCCCAAGTCCGGGCTGTGGTGAATCTTGTGAGTCCAAGTTTGTTCATGGTTTTGTCCTAGCACCAAAAGTGTTCCAACTATGCATTAACCACCTTGTGTTGGTTTTGTGCAGGTATGTATGAGTAGTTGATGCTTGTCAATCTTCCTAGTCCCATCCCGGAGCTCCAGCACGCCCCTCTACCCCTCAAAGTGCTACGACCAGGGAGTGTGTTTCGATTCCTTGCTTTTCTGTTATAATGTGAGCCCATCAAGGACCTGGGGGTGCGTCAAGGACCTAGTCAATGATTAGGGTTGGGTGGTAGCCTTGTCCAATGCCTGGCCATTAAAATCACACTAATCATGGCCCTATTCATAGTGGTGATAAAAGCACATGTGGGAAAACATATGACATTTTATCTAAAGTTTCACATTAAATAGTAAGCACAAATCACCAAGAGGTCAATTTGAGAACATATATTTACCCCATGTCATAGGTGAATGGCACACACTTTGGCAACCCCCTTATCCTTTAAAATCAAATGATAACCCGACCAACATATTGATAGGCAATAGGAACAACTCAACTAACATAAGTGAAGAGGTTTAAATCATGTAACATAAATCTTCACTTTTGTGATCCCCACACAAGAATCAGAATTGATTCCATTTGTTGATGGTTTGACATTTCATCATCTATAGGTGATGGAAATGGGTGTTTACAACAAAAAAAACTGATATTGGAAGACTTGGCAAAATTGCCCCCATGCAGACCACCATGAACAAACCTTAGAATTTTTGTTTCCAAATGCCTTGAAATTTCCCACATTACTAAAACTCTTCCTTAGGAACTCACTAACATAAACTACCTATGATTTCACATTTATATATGTGAGATATGAATTTTCTAAAGAAAAATGGAAATTAATTCAATATTGGAAAATTAGCCAAAAACTTTTATTTCTAAAATGTTTGCACACTTGCATCATGTAACCCTCATCAAGAGAAATCCAACAACGCAAAGATCATTCAATTCGACATTGTTCAAAAAAATATAATCTTTTAACATTTGTCAATGGATGAATTTTCCACATCCAAATTATGGCTGAAAAATTACTCTTCAATTACAAGGGTCCAAAATGTTCAAAAAAATGTTCAATCATGGGGTCTAAATGATTGGTGTTTGATTTTAAGTGGAGTGTTCACCTATTAATTTACCCAACATTCATTAATTTAATGTTTAATGACTAATCTAGGTTAAAAATTTAAAAAATATTGAATGGGAAATCCCACGTGGATGAAATCCCAACTACATCCATATTATGGATGAAAAACCTTCTACACGGATGAACTTTCAAAAAAAAAAAAAAAAAAAAACCTTGAAAAAAGATATTAAAAAAAAACACATGGCAAGTTTGGATTGATGTTCAACTTGTCAAGTAGGAAGGTTCAAATTGGACCCCCTTGATGCTTTATCCTGAGCCTCCCTAGTTCTCTTCCCCCCCCCCTTGTTGTTGATGTGTTGCATTGTGCCACAACACCAAGAAGACAATGATAAACATAAAGGGGAAGATGAGCATCCTTTTCACCCCTCCGCCCTATTAATTTAAATAAAAAAAACCTATAATTGATGAAAACCATGGGAACCACTAGCAATGGTGGCTCCCTTTTGTCTTGGTTTGTTCTTGATGAAAGAAAAAACCTGGGAATTCTTGCATGTGGTGAAGGTGATGATGGCTTATGTTGTTGCCATTGTTGTGGTTGTGGGCAATGAAAGAGAAGGAAAAAAAAAGAAATGGATGAGAGAAAGAGGGAGGCAAAGAGAGAAGCAGGGAAGAGCTCTTTGTGACAGAGGCAGTGGCCCTTGTCTTGTGATTTTCTTTTTTTTTCTTTTTTTTCTTACACAATTTTTTTCATATTCTAGGCACCTAAGCCCAACTAGGGTTTAATTCCTCACAAAGTGTTAAACCAAAAATCATTCCAAAACCACAAAAATATCTAGTGAAGTAGATTAAGAAATGCTCCTTAACTATTACTTCTACCAACTGCAATTCCATAAAACAACACAACCAACATGTCATAGGGCATTGAAGAAAGTTCCTAAACAAACTAATCCTTGTGCAAAACACAAAACTATAAACCCAATCAAAAAAACAAAATCAAGTCTACCTGTAACATTAATCAAAACTAAACCAAACTTTTGATGATTCAAAATGGTCACTGGCTTGCAATGAAACAAAAATCTAGCCCAAAAATTCCTCACACAAAATGCAAAAACTAATATTATACATGAAACACATAAAAGCTTGCATATTATGTAGAATGCACTAAAGCCTCAAATAATAAAAGAGAATCTAAAACAAAACAATTATTAAAAATTGATTGAAAATCACAAATCACCAAAAATAATTTAAAATCACACAAACTAAAATTATATCCCATCTATAAATATTTCAAATGCTATTCACACCTGAATTGATTCAAGATAAAAACCCAAACAACTAAGCTAACCCAATTTACCCCTAACTAACTAGAACCTAACTAAATAACTAAACTAACACACCTAACTCATGGGCTTACATTTTCATATTCAAACTCTTTTACAAACACTTGGAGGCAAATAGGGGATTTAATGCATTGAAAATTTTGTTTTCACAACATTCAAACATTAGATGGCATAACATTCATAAGGCAGAATCCAATATCAACCTTCCTCAAATCACAATAACTTTTGGTCGGTGATCTGGTGCTCTTCCCAAACAAACCATGCATCTACAAGCCTAAATTGTGCCAACAATAGGATGAAACACATGGATGCCACATCCCCCCCACCCCCAATACAAATACAATAGGGACGGTTGCCCATAAACCATTCCCATGTTAGGAACCTGCTTTAGTACATGTGGTGTCGCTCATCATTATGTTGGCAATTGAAGTGAATGGTAGGCACCATGTCTCAATGCACTTTGGGCAACAAGTTTCTCTTTGCTATGTTGACCGTGCCTTGTCAACTACTGCACCACATTCTTCTTGCCAGTTTGACAAGCTGCAACCTGTTGAAAGCCCACAAAAGAGCTGACAGATTCCTACCTGAACAACTACACAGAATACCAAAATTTGCATAGTTTTTTGCAAAGAATGTCAACAGCCTCATGGATTGCTCCTTGATCTAAACTCATGCAGAATCAAATCTTTTGTAAAATTCCCTAAAGCCTAATGCGTGTTCCTGGTATCAAATCAGTTCCCAAAAGTTCATCTAATCGAGCTCGAACTCGTGGCAATGTTTCAGGTGCCCTTGCAGCTTCTGGTGAGTCGGCAGCTGCCACGTAATGGGGCTGCAATGTCTGGAGAATGAGGACTCGTACATCTGGGTCTTGTAAATCAGATGCTGGCATCTCATTCAAAAGATTCAGTGCTCTCTCTTCATCCTCTCCTGCAATGTAAGCACGAAATAATCTGCAGCAAGAAAACTTAACTCAATTACCATCCTCAGCATGGTAACACCTTAACAAACATAGTTGAGTCTAAGGTTACTGACTTCGCACAAGACAGCTTTTGGCTCCTTACACAGATGTTGCCATACACATGTGAATGGAGCCATGTAAACTGTACCAACACATAAATCAACAAAGCATAGCATTGGCACTGGCATCAGTACCCACAGAACCTACCATTAATCACACACAACATGACAGTGTATGGCTTAACCCTTTGACCATCACTCACAAAGCATCAGCATTTCATCTCCATTCATATTGTCAAGGACAAGCTGCCATCACTCGCTACTGACTTCATGAATTGTGTGGAGACAAAACACACAAATGAATTGCTAAATTTAATGGGGAAGGCATCAGTTGATACCTGATCATGGAGAAGATATTCAAACACAGACCCTCCTGCTCCATTTCCTGGACCACTCTTTGCGCTTGTTCAGGGTCACTCATGGCAGCGCATCCATCAAGAAGAGCTTCCAATGAAATTCGTGAAGGACGCAAACCCAACTCACGCATTGCAGCCACCACTGTAAACCCATCCTCCACATCCAACCAGCACATCTCGTTCTCGTCTTCTCCTCCGTTTGAGATGTGCAAGAAAATCTGATCAAAGAAAAGTGGTCCTCGTCAATCTCATGATACCTTGCATCAATTGAGGGTAAATTAGGGAAACTAACAAAAGAAACTGCTCAGGAAAGGATGAAGATTGACCTTTTCGAAGAGAACACCCTCATCTGCGATGCCCTCCTCCTTCACTTGCTTCAGAAATTTTATAGCTCTTCTGTTCCAATTACAATGTTACATTCATCATGAGTAAACAGAAACCTTCAGAAGTAGACAGGGAGTTCATAATTTCCAGTAGACATGTTGGGAGATGTGCTAAAATGAATGGATGTGTTAATCTGTTCAATTGCATGATCTGAGGACACCAGAAAGGAGGTTTCAGATGAAGGACAGTACCCAAGCTGGTTATTGCGGATACAGCCAAGCACCACATTGATGCAGCGGATGTTAAGGTGCTCAGCTCGCTGGCGTTGGTTCAAATTTAGCCATTGATTGTCACTACGGCTTTCCTCAAAAAGCTCAAACATTCGATCCAAATCCCCTGCCTTCCCTACTGCTGCCTGCTCATCACCAGAAGCCTATCCTGATGAGAATCCTTATCCCCAACCCAGGAATAGGCATGTGATTCCCTTTGTAATTGTGGCACCGGACAGCATTACTTAAGTCAAAAAGGAGAAGCAAAACACATAGAACATGCTTCAAAAGTTGTTTAAAAAAATTGTCTGGAAAGATAAGCTCAAGCAATGTGAAATGCAACGAAGATGCATACAAAGTGGACTGCTTTTCTAAAGATTCAATAAAATTCAAAAGTTATCAAACAGAGCACACCAATGAGATGTGCTGCTTGATGTTGAATCAAGTTGCACAGAGAAAGTTGCATAAAAGAATCCTGGGAGAGTTTGGAAGTGTATTTATCAGAACAGAGGAAAGTACCCACCACAAGAGTGCCAACAGCATATGCACGAGGAAGGACACCTTCTTTTTTGATCTCATCATACAAGGCAAAAGCTTCATCAAGGCGCCCAGCCAGAGCCAAGCCTGACAGAATGGCACTTTTTGTCTCAGTTCCTGCTCGCTCTCCACTCTTCTCTATAGCCCTCACCATCTGCCGTTTAACAAGTGAAGCGATAATATCAGATGGGAAACCCTCAAAACCAGCACGAAGACAAAGAATTTGAGAAAATAAAATCATCCTACTTACACAATAAATTACAAAAACGGAAAAGTTGGAAATCTGACCTTGATTCCACGATCAAGGTTCCCACACTTTGCGAAAACAGTTGCCATCACTGTGAAGATTGACTGATTTGGCTTTATTCCGTGCTCCTGCATCTCATCATATAACTGCAATCCAAAACAATGAAGTGAATGCACAATGTCTCTCCAGGCATGATATGCTCCAACAGGAAGACACCCAGCTGTCAACTATGTCCTTAAGTCTTTTTTGCAATCAAATCTAAGCCAGCATTGTGATTGACCAATAGTCATTTACCTGCACTGCCTTTTCCTGATTTCTTGTACGTGAGCATGCAAAAATGAGAAACCGATAGGTGGTCACATCAGGCTTCACACCTGCCAATTCCATCTCTTTCAGGACAGACAGTGCTCGATCAAACCTTCCCTAATCACCACAACAATACAAACATGCTCAGATTACTAAGGAGCAGACGAAAAGAAATACATCCTGAAGCCCCACCATGGTTAAACTTTGGTGCAAGGCTTCAGCAGATTCAGAAGGACAAAAGAGAGATTCACCTGGGTGGCAAATCCTATAATGAGAGGGTTGAAGCACTGTGTGTTTGTCACCACACCACACTCCTTCATTTCCAGGAAAAGATTATGTGCCCTCTCCATCTGTAGGAATAATTGTTAAAAACATGCCAGTGAGGTGTTGTACAACTTGGTGTACAATAGCCAACTTGCGCAACAAGGTCTCTAGTTAAACTGAACAACAGAGTGAGGAGACATTGATAGGAACAGGCACTGGGATGATGAAAATTACTTACGTCCCCAAGCTTTACACAAATTCCAATTAGGGAGTGGTATGTCACCACAGATGGCTGCACACTGACCCTGTGCATGGCTGCCTTCATCTCAAATGCCTGTATCCCACCAAATTCACTCATTTCATAGATGTCCAATTTCCTCTCCTTCTCTCCATCCACTGCAAATTGATGCATGTAAGAGGGGGTCCTAGGGGAAAATCTGAAAGACCCAAACCAATCATCTGTATCAAAGTCCCACTTCTAGTGCATGCCTTCATGAAGGCAATAGCCAACTCCATATTGCATTCCCTCCCCTCTACCTGACCCTCCTGCTCTTCTTCACTCTTTCTTGCTACAACCAAACTGGGCACAGGGTCTGTGCCCACAAGAGTATAGCAGCAAAGGTTTAACTGCACTCCCACTGACCATTTTTCTTCATCAAACTCTCCTGACTTGAGTACAAACTGGGCATGGGCTTAATGCTACAACATGACTCCTGGGAAATATCTAAAGACTCACACTCCCTTTCTCACTCATATGCATCCTCCAGGAGAATTAACAGGATTCACAAGAGCTTTGTGAAAGTTCTTTAGCATTCTGAAGTTGTTAATTAGTCCTTGGCAAAACTAGTTTTGTCACTTAAGCTTTTGGGTCTACAGGAGTGTTATCAGAATATTTTGCTTCTTTATTGTGGAGATGCACATGCATAAGTCGTACCTCTTCAATCATTGTCCACCGAGCAAACTCACGAATGAAAGGATTGAAAGAAAAATGTGATAAAACCAGTCCTCTTTGTTGCATCTCATCCAAAAAATCCAGACCTTGAGAAATCTGTCAGCATGGAGCAAGTTGTGAGCTCTAAATACTCATACATTTTCAAACAGCGCCATAAACAAATCAAATGTTTGCTTGGCCCGATCATTAGCATTTCTGTCTCAGACAAAGAAAAAGGTGTCCTACCTCGCCCTGCCTGCAAGAGAAATCAATGAGGATGTTAAACATAGAGGCTAGCGGCTTCACTTGAAACCTCTCCTCTACTTCTCGAAAAGCCTTTACTGCATCATCCAGCTGGAAACCAAGCCCAGCATTAGCTTTGTGCAACCTTTCATCTGCAGCAAAGTTTTAAACAGGATGGTGACCCATTCAATCATTGAGCCAAAGCACCTGCCTACGTATGAACTTGTAATCCCAAATACCTTATCTCTTTTAGTATAGCCAAGGATGTAGGCAGTCAAGACAAAGCTCCTGTCCTTTGCACTGGTACCTGTCCAGTTTCATCCATGCAATCACCATCTCACAAGGCACAACAATGCAACCCCTGTAAGGCACTTTCTCTCTGGTCACTCAGCTGAGAGGTTCATACACTCAGTTTTACAAATCTGAAGCCACTCATAATAAAGCAACAAATGCTTGCAGTCCAGAACAGTAGCCAGAAGCACCTTCTGGCTTCTAGTAAGCAATGCTAGAACAGAGGCCTGTCTAGATCTGTTTACAACAAGGACACAACCAGTGATTGCATACCCTTTTCTTTCAGTATAGCAAAACACTGTAAAGCAGTCTCATGCTGGCCATGCTTGCCAAGACAACGGAAGGCAGCACTGATGCTTCTGCTTGATCTTACATTAGGTAACACCTTGGGAAGTAGATCCACCACCACAGCAACTTTATCAGCTGTTGCAAACTCCAATATGAACTGGGCTGTCTCATCCATGTCCCCCCAATCCTGCCCCCCATCAGCAGGAAATTCTAAGCAGTCATCCACCCTAGAGTCCATTGAAATTGGAAGTGAGTTTGTTGGCCTTTGATAATGTGGCTGTCTGTGGTGAGTTTTGAGAGCTTTTACTCAAGAATGTATCAATTCAAGCTAAGATACTGAGTGAGAAAAAAACTGACACCAGGTGATGTACATTGTCAACTATATTACCTGGAAGCAAGTTCAACCTACCAAACAGGCCAAGCCATTGCATGTATCTGCACTTTGACTTTGATACCAATGACTCTAGAATAAGGTCAAGGGTTCTACATAAATAACTCACCATCAAGCGTTGTAACCAGTTGCACATTTTCTTTCTTGGCTGCAAGGTAGAGGCCTTTTGCCCTCTCAAGGTCACCAGCACTAAGAGCAAATTGAATTTCATTTTTTTTGAACACTCCATCTTGAGGGACTCCATCTTCATCCATGTACTTTGTGAATTCATGGTATAGTGTAACATTGCCTTTGGCAGCAAGCCATGCGATTATCGGCTTGTAGGTCAACATGTTGGGAACTAATCCTTTTGCCCGCATCTCTCGTAATAGTTCAAGGGCTCTGGTAGCCCATACTCCCTGAGCAGAAGTGGAGGACTCAGAGCTTCTCTTACCTTGCTATACACATCACAAACCACAAAGATCTGAGTAGAAACTTCGTTCCAATATTGGTACTACAGATTGAATCTGCCTCAAAAAACATAATTGATTATCCTGCAATTAGTGCAGCAAAGGAACTAACAAATGATCATCATCAGAAACCCTTCAAAGACATCCAGGAAGTGACACTTAAGAAATAGTTTCAGCTCACATTCCTAGTCATGTGATCCCAGGCAGAGGTCATTTCAACCTTTGTTTCCATCTCCATAAAAGCTTGTATAACAATTGTGTACGAAACCACATCAGGGGTAACCCCTGCCTGTAGCATGCGTTTGAAAATTGGAAGGACAGTTTCAGGCCCCAGCTCCCGACCACACTGAGTCATCAAGCGTGAGTATGTGGCAATGCTCATTTCCTTGCAGGCTGAGCTTTTTGCTGCTACCATAGCATCATGAGCCACTAGTAATTCATTAAACCTCTTCTTCTTGAGAAGGTTGAACAGTTTTGGTACATCAGTCACTGTTTCAACCTCAAACTTGGAGTTACACTTCTCCTGCAAACAGTCTTGTGGCCGTCCACTTTCTCTACTCTTCTGACCTCTTTGATGAGAGTTCTCATTAGATGCATCACCCCGCACTGCAACTGATTCTGCAACTGCTGTTGCATCATCAAGCCAATTCTCTGAGTCTGCACAGATTTCTCAGTCAAGGAAAATGATGTTAGAAATCTAGGACAATGAACGCTCCAATGAATTCTCAGCACTTTGCACAAAACCCTAAAACCTAAACCACAAATGCACAGTTCAAAGTATTCCGACACCCTAAACCTGGAGAGACACATAGATTGAGAATTGTCATTTCCTGAAGAAAGTTCTGCTTATGCAAAAAAAACCTGACATCCGTGGGCATTTTCTTGCTGTGATTCAAAGCAGAATTCAATTGTGCAGCAACTCACATTTCTTGAAAACCTAGACAACTGAATGGCGCAGAAATCCTTCAACACAACTAGTGGATTCTGTTTGGGATGCGTCTTACATATCAATAATTGTACTGAAAGGAAGATTTTTAGCTGTCCAGCATCCTTAAACCCTAAAAAAATGCCACGGGAAAAAAAAAAACAAGGACTGTCTACTCCCCCACAACTTTCCTAAAGTTACACGGTGCGAGCAAAAATGGCATCTACATTCACAAAGTCTCACAAGACGAAAGGAAATAACCAAAAAGCAAAAAAACAAAACAAACCTGAAGGCCAAGTTTCTGCAGCAACAGCAGCCAGGGAATGGGACAATCTTCGAGAGGAGAAAGACGACAACAAAAGAAGACGGCGCGATGAGAAGGTGATGATCGTCATTAGCTAGCGTTCCCTGTACGCCCACGCCTAGACCCCGTTTTGCATCGACACTACAGGAGCTCCATAGAACCCGCGGATAAAAGGAACAGACAGCCCCAAAGAAAAGAAAAGAAAAGAAAAACTCCGCCCCATCAGATCAAATCTTCTTCTTCACCGCCATCGTCAAATTGCGGAACTCTGCATGCCTGAATTCCCCGAAAGCAAACTCCGCGCAATCAGATCTCCTTCTTTACTGCCATCGCTGAATTTCGGAAGTTCTTGCACCCGAGACCCTAAACCCGTCATAAACCTTACATACTTACTAGTAAGTTCATTCATCATAGACTTACTAGCTTCTTCTTTTATTATTTGCTATCAGCCCCTAAAAGATCAAAACAGGTCGAAATTTTGCCCAAAATTTGCATGCATACCTTGTTAGAGCATCTCCAGGCGTGCTCCGCATGTGACCCTGCCAAAATATTTCTCACATCAAAGTTTAGTTATTTACTTTTTTCCAACACCGCCCATAAGACTAAAACGGAGGGTCTGCACATAGGTGGGACCTACCTAATAGCACACAATCTGGACCAATCATTGTGATTGGTCGATCAAAAACAGGGAGCAGAGAAGTCAGATCATATTTATTACACTCTTCTTTCGCAGGTGTTTAGGCTCTGCTGTGCCTGTTACTAGCCTCAGCAAACTCTGCACAAATGTTAGGCCAAAACCATTTTGCTAAGCCAAAGCGACATGTTTTGATTTTTCTTCAATCAATTTGAATTTGCAGGGTCACATACTGAGCACTGTTGGAGTTTACAAGTTTTCTAGGGTCACGTACTCAACTTCTAGGGGCCAGCAGATTCCGGATTAAGTAATTATGACAAAAAAATTTCAGGACTTTTGAGAAATTATTAAGGTGTACTTTTTACTTGCAATTCATCCAAAGAAGATTTAACCAAATTTGGGGTTTAACATACTTAGGGTTTAAGGTTGAGGGCTTGATGCCCCGCAATAATATTTACTAGCAAGTTTTTTCATCATAGACTTCCTAGGTTCTTCATTTATAATTTGGTACCAACCCTAAAACATATGAACTGGTGAAGCATTAGCAACATGTAAATAACACCACGGTAATAATAGAAACATACAATTATGCAGATTTATTATTTTCAATGCCAAGTGATCTATTAGAAGTTTATATGTATTCCATAAAGTTATCATCACCATGATTATGCACACTTATGTGAAAATAACCATCAGATTATTTTGCAATTATTAGCAGTTAGAAAATTTCCATATGGTAATTGTGTTGATTAGTTACCAAAATTATTGTAAAATTATTTAAGCATATGATTTCAGACTCTCATTCTACGTGGATTTAAATATAGCTCCAACAATGAGCATTCCATATAATTGTCATGATGGGTTGAAAAATTCCCACCATCACTAATTGAAAAATCTGTCCTTATAATTTGATTGGTTGATCATTTCAAAATAATATGAGACATGATTTGATTTGGGCACATTGGATAACATCTTTCCTCAAGTTCCAACTATAGCTTCATGTATAACTCTAAAAGATTGTCAAGTTTTCATATGTTTCCATTTACAAACATGGAATTAGGTCTGTAAAATGGACGAAAGTAGGTAGGGACACAACCTACTTGGTTGCAAAGGAGATAGGTTTGTAGGCTACAAACACATGAACAATTTTGTGACTATTGTTATGATATATTTTCGTCTCAAACACTAGTTTTTTGTGCTTTAATCTCATCGTTTGATCAATTTCATCCATATTATTGGAAGGTCATTAAGAGACTTGAAATTACTTGATCATGGAGCTCATCCAAATAAGAAGCATAAAAAATCTCCAAGAAAATCCATGCAGCCATTTGTATATAGAAAGCAATCAAAGATACAATAGGAGGTTGCTCTTGGGTAAGTTTTTCAAAGTTTGCAATTTGGGTCTTATTTGCAATTTGCACATAACAATTTGCACTTGTTTTGTGCTTCCCATACTTAGACCTATTATTCTCCAACACAAATAAAGGTGTCTTGTGATTTGATTCCAACGTGTGCAAGGAAGGGGGGATGGATATTAAACATTATCAAATGTGATATGGCATGAAAATAACCTTCATTAATTTTGGGAAGTCTACTGGTGTGAAATTTGTGGGCATTGGCAATTTTAGGTCAATGTGTTAGGGTTCATATTCCCACCCTTGTCAATTGGTGACTTGGTAATTCTATTGTTTTGATAACGATGACAAAATGTGTGGTGCGTTACCATGTGCACGCTAAAGGCAATCCAATTAGCTCCTGTTTAGTCTTTAGATATGATGGAATACGACTGATTCTTTGATGCCAATGAATAAGTTGCCAATGCCATGATGAAGGATCAATTTGGTTTTGCATGGAACAATTAAATTGAATTGTCAAGTGCTTTTTTAAATTTCAAAATGTGAAGACATTACGTTAATTTTAAAGTTTTTTTTTGAGAAATTAAAATGCAATTATTTTATTTTATTTTCTTTAATTTCGATCATAATTTTATTTACAATATTTAAAAATTATAATGAAATTAAATCCACATGTCTTTACTTTTTAGATAATTTATATACTATAAAATATTATAAAATTTCCAACATAATTTACTCAATTATAGTAATATTGTATCAACATTAATTTTTCTTGTGATGTGCATTATAAATTGATTAAAAAATGTCCTAGGTTTTAAAATATACATGAAATCACAAATTCTATTAAATTTTCATGTATTAATTCCAAGATTTAGGTTGTGTCAAATGTTTCTCGGAAAAATTAAATATGTAATGGAAAGAAAAGGGATACAAGGGTCTTGATGGAAGTGTAAATGATGAAGAGGTATATAATCTAATGGTAGTTGTATTAAGATTATATAACCACAAAATTGGTTATAGTTTAATGTTTTGAAAAATAATTAAAAGCATCATAGTATATGCACTTTGCATGAACCAATGAAACTAATATATTTTATGTTGTGCATGACGACATGTTTATGTCCATGTCAGAGTTCAATTAACATAAAGTAGTCATGCACTTATAATTAGGGTTTTATGACCTAGGGGCCACTTGTTTTGTCATGCAAGGTGACATGTTGACATCCATGTGACAATCCAATAAATCCAAACACTTACTAAAATTTTCCTCTACATCTACTTGTAGCCAATATTGTGTTAGACCACACATTTTTGACCTATCCAAAATTCCATAAGTAAGAAATCTTCTTTATAGTTTTGTAAGAAGGTAGGATCAACATAAACAACTAGTGCCCAAATCAATATTGTTCATGTATACATAACTAATTCAAATGTGACATTTGAAACACATAAAAAGAAAAAAAATGTAACATAAGGGTTAAAATGAAATTTCTTTTTGCAAAAATTGGTTTCACAGGTGCTATGGTTGTAGGTTATATAGCAAATAAATGTTTTTTGCGCAAATGTTGTCTCATACAAAATTTCAATTCATGAGTATCCTATACATTACATTACTAATTCACATAAAAAATTAGATGTTTGACATTAATGTTCAAATTCATAACCCAACGAATGATAATTCATTCATGTTTATTATTCAGTATAGCTTCAATGTAGCATTCAAAGGCATTTGCCTTGAACTTGGTGTCCATGTTTGTGTATAAGGCATATATCTTCCCCAATACACACTTTATTCATTGCCACAAAATCATATATAAACACATCCTTCAACTAATTGAACTTGATCAAATTATGGTCCATGGATTGATTGCAATAAAAGAAATATGGTAGCACAACAAAGTGAAAGCACACTACGGTGGCCAAAAAATGTAATCCTAAATATTATTTTTCTAAACTATGCAACTTTCAACTTCCACCAAGCCAATATGAAAAGAGGTTTCCATAAATTATACTTAAAAGGTAGTTCAATAGCCAAATAATGAAATTGTCAAAGGAAATTACATTTTTTGATTAATATGAAATGATTACAGAGTATATTTGTGAGAATTTATATGTTGTCACAATATATTGCAAAACGCAAATATATTTTTTAAATGATTCAAATAATTGCAAAACTTGATGAAGTACTTAGTCATATATTGATTATGAATTGACTATACCATCTCAATTATAATTGAAAAGTTTGATTCATGTGATTTCACAAAAAACATCTAGACAAGTTTTTCATTCAAATGAGCATAAGTGTGTTGAAAAACTATTTTCTTTTGAAAGATGGAAAAAATTATGTTGGAGGCCTTTGTATTAAAATCAATTTTATATGTTTATCAAAATGCTAGATGAAATCAAAGAAAAACCACCCCCCCAAAAATACCAAAAAAACCCAAAAATAGTACATTTTTTTGCTTAAAGCGAGCCCCCCATAGTGTGCTTTCACCCAACATGATTTGGACATTAAAAAGGACCTAAATGTGATTTTGCCTCATTGTTGCATGGGATGTCAATTTGGTCATTTTCATCAACAATGTCATGTATTTTAACATAACATATTTGGTTGGTGCTAACATATCTATATCCAAAACTTAAAGCTTCATGTATTTAAGATTTTAACAACTTTTGTTTCCATGATCTTGATAACTTTGAAATCTCCAAATGTTTTAAAATTAGAGCATGTGGAAAAGTATTTGTATTTTTTAAAAAACATTTTTTGTATTTTTTTGTAACATATGAAATAAGAAACTATTTTTGGTATGCTATGGATAGAATATTGCAAGACATTGTTAATGAGGATGAGCACTACATCCTTTGCAATGACAAGGCAAAGACATATTTCATAACAATTTGTACATAATGTTGATAATAGACCTTCATTCTACTCACCATCTGCAAGTTTGATAAGATTGGTTCTATGAGTCATATAAGGGACTATAATTTTCCATGGAGTGTGGACTCTACCCATCAAAAAATTGTCAAATAATATTTGATGCGAAACTTTAGAATATTGAAACCCCAATGTTTATGCCAAATTTCATTGGTTTCTTATTAATTATATTTTTGGATATGCCACCTTGATCCATCAATGCTTACATAAGCACTTAATTAAGGTTGTAAGCTTCACTTGGAATCCAACTAGCATATGTTGAAAGGAAAAATGATTAATATCCAAAACCAAAATATTGTGCATGTCTAAATATGAATTAACATTACTAGCTTTGATTGTCAATAGTATGTCTCATTTCATGACAAGTCAAAGAAATATATTGGGCCATTACAATAATAGATATGGTGGCATTTAATAATATGTTACCTGTGTTGCTATTAAGTCATAACCCACCTCATTATGTTTGTTCAACTACAAAAAATCAAATAGCTCCTTGTGAGCTCATACCTATGCACTAATTTACAATGCCACAAAGTGTGGAACAAAATGGCAAACTATATACATTTTCTATGTTTCTCCCCCATTATGACCCATTAACAATAGGTTGCAACAATGATTCCCTAATCTTGGTGACATAAGCAACCCCACTTTTGTCAAGCGTCTACAATGGACTTAATCATATACTAATCCCCTTTTGAAAGAGGTGAAAAAGTAGTGTAATACCTTCTTCACTTATTTCAAAGGTTTTTTTCCCCTAAATTTATTGTAAATCAACATGTTTGTATAACAAATGCCATTTAGGTGTCAACAAATTAAATCTTTTTTATGAAACTTAGAGTAGATGTTGAACTTGACAATGTGCACATAATTATTAGATCCCATTTACAATTCAATTCATTTAGTAGTTTGGTTACTCATGAAACTCATCTGTTAACTCATGGTAATAACATTTTTCTTTTGCTTTTGGTGGTGATAAGGTGTCGTCCATATGAGTCACAATTGGTGAATCAATGCCAAAAGATTTTAATAAAACCTAAAGGAATTAATGTTGTTCTCCTAGAATCATTAAGACAATTAGACAAACACAATATTGTGACCATGTCAAGTGCAAACATTAAAACATGATCCAACCCTACCCACTTAGGTGATTGTTTTACAAAGTAATGGGTTTGCTTGCCATGATGACATGTGTTAGCCAAAGTAGGATTGGTTGCAAAATGTGATGGATTAGAAATTCATGATTTTTGCAATGGTAAAAAATTCTCATGACAAAAACAAATATTATACTAATGTGTATAAGTGTCATTAGAAAATATCTTGTTTAAGGGGATGCAAGCTATGGTGGTTCACTTTTGGAATCATGGTATTAATTTTTGTAGGGTGCTTTTTGTTTAAATGCTTATGGTGAATAATTTAATATTAAATACATTAAATGATGATTCATTTTAAATTAATAATTTGATTATGAAGACATTTGCACAATTATTTTTTGAAAATAGTGCATTCATTATTAATAGTGGACTTTGAAGTTTAAAAATATGGATTGTTAATTGATTAGATTGTTAAGAAATTCAAAATTCATATTGAATTCCACTTCAAATTGTTTATAATGACTAAAATGGGTTGAAGAATGAAATCATAAAGTTTAATGTGAAATCTTTTTTTGTGAAACCTTAACCAAATGGTAGTTATGAACTTTGAAAGGTTAGAATTAGATTTTGGTTTCTTAAGTCCTTTTGAAATGAATTTTTTTTGTTTGTCAAAAATTTAATGCCCAATGGGTGCATAATTGAAATATCTAAATGGGATTTTATTCTTATGGATTTTATAAGTTTTTCTTTTAGGATTTTCGAAATGATTTCACCATACCAACTAACAACAACATTTTTCAATATGAGTTTTGACCTAGTTTTAAAAGGTTTCATAAGTGAGTGAAATTTTAGTAGTCAAAGATTACATTAATGAATTCTTGAAATTTAAAATCATATCCATTTGGATAATATATAATTTTTTTTTAAAGACTCATGTGAGTATTTTATTTATTAAAAATGAGCCACCATAACTTGCATTCACTCATTTTTCGTAATCAATACATTTGTGATTACATGCATTAAATATCACATGTAGCTATTTATGATTTTTTTTGCAACTACATTTGATTCTTGACATATTTATAACTAGGTTGTGATTAAATTGTAACTAGATGTTTCTATGACCTTTCAATATGATAAATTTTATTATTACTTTCATCCACCAACAACACTTTTCATCACATCAATCACATTTTAATTATATTCGAAACCAAATTTTGTTAACAATTATGATGTGGGTTTAGAGCTTTTAATAATACGAGTGAGGGCAACCCGTGGCTACGCCACTCTAGCCACCCATGGCACCTCGCCCGGCCCCCTGCAGCGGCTGCCCTGGCCTGTTTTTTCAAAGAACAAGAAGCAAGCGGCTCTTAGGGTATGAAATATTTAATTTTTAAAATTAATTAAAAAAAAAAAACAAATTCAGTGTTGGTGAGTAAAAGAGTGCATCCTCGTTTCAGGACCCTAACGATGGGTTTTCTCTTTGAGGACCTCGTTTCAGGTCCCCAACGACGGGTTTTCTTTCTGGGAACCTCGTTTCAGGTCCGTCTCGAAGTCTGGACCGGGTACTGAGAATCTCAATTCAGGTCCTTTATCAAGGATTCTGGCCACCTCGGTTCAGGTCCTCGAAGTTGTCAGTTGGGTGATAACTGTCACACAGATCGAAATTCCCAAATCAAGAAATTCTTCAACTTACCTGGCCCCCCCTCCCCCTTCTACAAAGCACACGACAAGGAATGGGTAGTGACTGGAATAATTTTCCAGGCACTGTTCGAACAGACAGACAAACAGACAGACACTATAGCTTTAATATATAAGATAATAGGATTTAATACATGTATATATACTTAATGGTACATTAAGTTTTTTTTTAAGAATTTGGATTTATTACCTACATATTAATCTACATAATTATTCAACTACCTACATAACCTACCTATTTTATTAATATAGGTAAATAAGTTAAATACTACATGTGTGAACCCATCCTTGGGTGGTACCCCTAGGAACCACCTCAACGAATGGTTAAGCAACCAAAAGTGGACATTAAAAAAAAATTGTATTCCTAATTAAAATGACCCTTTCAAAAATCAATAGCTTTAACTTTGAAAATCAATAACTAAATTATAATTATTCACTTAATTGCCTAATAAAAACCTTAAAAAAATGATTTCAAAATTACTTTAGAAAAAAAATTCACAATAAAATTTTCAAATGATGGGGTCGAAGCATGGTAAATTAGACCAAAAAATAAATCTGCCTAAAATCCCATTTAAAAATATGACAAAATTTCCCAAAAACACAAAAAAGTAAATTGAATTTTTTTTAATCTTTCATTTTGAAGACATTTATGCCTTATGGTAAGTTGAGTATAAAATTTGAAATTTTTTAGTATAATAAAAGTAAGTAACAAGTAGGTTTGAAATTGACTGGTAATTCTTTTTTCAAAGTTACTTTTACCCTATAAATTGGATATATTTTTATTAAAATGTGAAAAAGATGAAAATCCACAAGTACATTTTAGGGCTCCATTAATTAAAATTTTAAAAAATGTAAGATTTCATCTACTTATAATCTACTTAAAGGCTATAAAGTAAATTGTGAGCTTTGCAAGTGAATTCCCACAAATTTACTTAAACCTATTTTAAACATGTAGTTTTTATTCAAAGTTTTAACAAAGTTGAAGAAAATGTTCATATTAACCCTTGAATTAAATAATATTTCTAAATTCTATATATCAAAGCATACTTGATAACTACTTTTTCATTTATGTTGCAAGGAACATTTGTGGTCTAATTTACCATGCTTGGAGCCCATGTTTCAAATTTGTGGTTTTAATTAAAAAATTCAAGGAAAAGAACCAACATTACGTTCTTCAAACTTTTTCTAAATGTAATGATTAAGAACATCAAAATACAAAAAATTCTTGATATTATTAAAATTTCAAAATCCATGAAACCTAATAAATGTATTTGTTAAAGAAAAATTATGAAAATATTGTTAAGAATGTTTTTTTATGAATTTTCAAAGTTCAAGAAAATCAAGGTGTGATGTTCCTAGTGGTACCACCCAAGGATGAGTTTGCCCAAATAGGTGGGTTAAATGCTAAATAGGTAATAGATTAGGGCCCTAGGCTAGGTTAGTAGGTAACAGGTTAAGTTAATAAAATGATAAGTTGTAATTAATATGTTGTTATTAACTTATTACAACTTAATACCTATGAAGTTAGGCTAGATAAGTAGATAAGTAATTATTAGTAGATAGCAAGGAGTAGTTGTGATTAGGTTTCAACTATGTTGCGATTAGAAAGTTTAAATCCCATTTATTGTTTAGTCTTCCATTTCAATTTTGTAAATTATATAAAGAGGTGCACTAAAAATGTTAAGGTACAAGTGTCATTTGGGATAAACCAATTAAAAAAAACTTGACCATAAAAGCTAAACCCAACATAAAATAGGAATATCAAAACCTACCTAATCTACCTACCTACCTAGTCCTATTTATTTAATTAGGCCTACCTACCTACCTTCCTAACTTACTTATTTAAAACACATGTTCAAAATATTCATAATTGTGCCACATGGCAAAATATTAAAGGACACCAAAATAGTCACATCATAGTCACAAATTCTTGCCATGTAGGCGATATTTATATGATTTGGTTAAAGGATGAGATTGTATGCATTGATCGCAAAGTTCATCTAGAAGTTGATGACATTAGCATTGATGTCATCTTCTTTATGATTAATTGTTGCATGTGACGACTTGTTGTACATGATTAATTGAAGGAATAATGGCCATTTTTCATTCATCATCTACTATGTGGTAATTATTGTACATGATTATTTCATTTTAAAAACATCTCAAGTCATTTAAAACATGAAAAAACAATGAAAACATTAGGTATGTATGTTTTAGAATTGTTAAATTGAATATTTTACACTCATTAAATTCATTCCAAATTGGTCCAAATGTTTCGATGATATATTGAAAAAAATTCATATAAGAAAATTAAAGATTTGCAACATTAATCATTAAAACATGAAAAATGTAGTGTTACTTACATTTGTTGTGATACATGTTATTATGACTAGACCTTAAAGTCACAAGGTTATGAAAGATGTAAAAATAGTTGTAGTTAAAGTTCAAAAATACATCTTCTTGATTTTGACAACTTGTTTGGGGTGCAACTTAAAACAATAAGAATGCAATGAATTAAAGTAGAATTAGACTTGTGAGGCACATTACAATGACACTTTAACCTTTCAATGTTTGTGATTCATAGGTTGCATTTGAGTCCAAAAATTATATGTGTTTTGGATCTTGGGTTAGAAGTTTGATCAAAATTTACAAATAAAATGAATTTGAATAGAACTTTCAACTCATAAATAAGAACAATAAAAGCACAAAATATACAAATGACCATTAATAGTGACAACTTGACAAGATTCAAGATTGTTGAAAGTGAATACCAAAAAGATTAATGTTATGGCCTATGGTTTACCACAAATAGTTATAAAACAAAACTAGAATATATGCCCATAGTTCATGTCCTTGCCATTACCCTAAGCCAAAAATGGCAAAGAACACAAATAATCAAAAAAACTTCTTATAGTTAATGAGGTGAGGTAATTTGCACCCAAGGGCCCAAGTTTTTTTTCTTTTAGGGTAAGGTGGAGGTGTTGAATGTTTTTTTGTTCCCAATATGTTCTTGTGAAGTCGTCACTTTATTTCCAATGGGTTCCCAATAAGGTGAAAACATGGTCAAAGGAGCTAGGGGCACCAAGGTAAAAGTCATTTTTCAAGGACTACACTTAACACGTGTCATTTTTATGTTGGTTTATAACTTAAAAATTTGTATTTCAGGTACCCCCTTTAACATTGCATTTTAGATATAAATACATTTTGACTACAAATTGATTTTATATGATGTATATTATGCATTCATGCTTTCTATCACATAAACATGAACAACTTTTGTTAAAGACACATTTTCAAAATCCATAATTTCTAAGGTCATAAACATTTTTGAACTAAATGTGTTCAAATTGGATATATATATTAAAAATTCATTAGTTCAAGTCCTTTTTCCCTTTTAATATCAATTTAAAAATCCTCTCCAATTTTCAAAAGGAATGGTGAACATTTGGTAGAAAAAAAAGACATTTGAAAAAAACAAGGATGGTCCACTTTTGAGGTTTGAGTGCTTTGAACATGCAAAAACATTTTTGATTTGTGTCTAATTTTGAACATGTAAACTTTGCAATTAATGAAAAATATTCCAAAAAAATAATGACAATTTAAACTATTATGCTTCACTTGTGATCTTTCAAACATAAAAAAATGCAATTTTAAAGAGTGTCCATTCACTTGGGTGGCTTTTTTTATTTTGTTTTTACCCAACATGCTTTTCAAGTTTCCAATGTGTTGCCCCCCAACATGTTTCCAATAGTTCCTCACTTTGTCCCATGTCCTATACCTTAAGTTCTACTCTTGTAACGCATATAACCAACCCAAAGGAAGAAATTGCAACATATGTAATATTTTGGGACTATTTGAAGCTCAATTAATGTTTTTGGTGATGGGCCAATAAAAGTTGCCAATTACAAAAGAAACAAAATTGAATTTTGATGGTTGTTACAACTAATTAATATGAATTACAATATACTACCATTCACTTCTTGAATCTTGTGGCTTGCTAATGCCACTTCCTCTAGCCATTTCATGATGACGATCAAATTCAAATTCAACAAATCCATGTACCAAACTCAAAATTAAACAAACCACCAATGTCACAAAGTTCATGAACTAAGTTCATTAATCATAGTGCACATTAAATGCATATAAGAATTTTTTTGCATTGTTTATTCAAGAGTCCACAATTTTTGAACTAATGATGCACTGTTAATGGGTAGAAATTTCTAAGCTAGTTAGTTCCATAGGCCTTCTAATAACTAATAGTTACTAGTGGTAAACTTATCATCTCTTACCCAAGGGTTGAAGCTAATGGGATTAAGTAGTTCGGGTTAGTGAATGGTTGGGGGGTAATCCATTTAATCATCTAGGAGACTTTTAGGAAGGGATTAGGATAAGGGCCTTATTTTCTAGGGGTCAATGTGGGCCTTGTGTGGTGTATGGAGAAGGGGGATTAGGGGAGATGTTGGGGGATTTCTATGGCATTCAAGACTTAGGTAAAGAAAGAGGAGAATGGAAAAAGATGTATGTACTTGGTGTGTGATTTTGATGGAAAGGGGTTGAAGGACTTGAATAAGTTATGTTACATTTCTATGTTATTAAAAAGCGTAGAAGGTAGAATAATTGATATTATACAAGTGGAATGTTTTTTTGAATTGGTATTTCTGCATGTTTTTTAGGATAAAGAGTAACAAGGCATACCCCTTGGTAGCCTTTGGAATACTAAGTTACTAATTGTCATAGGAAGGTACCAATTAGTTTTAGACGGTGGAAAATAAGGAGGAAAAACCAGCAAAGTAGCTGCTTGCATATTGAAAGGTACTGCTATAGGCAGTAGGCATGGAAATGAGGGAAGGTAGTTGGCTATAAATAGTAGGTAGCAGAAGGGGGACCTCCAAAGGTGTTGCAGACAAGTAGAGCTAACCAAAGACTTGTAGGCATGGGATAGGAAAGACAATAGTGGTAGAAGGCTTATAAATGCCACTAGGCAACATTTAGGGTTGTTGAAGGTACTGTAAAGTCAGGGAGAGTAATTATTCTCGAGTTTTGATCATTTTTTCATGTTACACTTATTTATTTTTTCTTCCCTACACCTTAAAGTAGACCACTTAGAAGAAGGCATGTCTATTCTTGGACATCATACCTTACCTCCCTTATATTTTGTATGAATTTACTACTTGAATAGCTATAATAAATTAAACTAGTGAGAGTAGTTTCCTTTTGTGGTGTAATTAGGTGTTGACCTTGTTCTCTCAGTCTTACTTTTAAGAAGATGATAATGATTAGGGGTCACAATTTCACCCCTTTAACATGCACTTTTGCAAAGGGGAAATTAAGTGCAAACATTAAATTGAGGGAACAATGTTTATTGGACTAGTATTATCCTTCATACACATTTTTTTGTCATTCAATTTTTAACAAACATTAGACACATGCAACGAATTAAATGAGGCATCAATCTCTATGTAGTTACAGGACAATGCCTAACAAGAAAATATTTTTGAAATTATTTGATTATACTTGAATTATGATTCACATTTTAATTATCTTTCTAACACAATATTTCCAAGGAAAAATAAGTGGTATAGTGGTCAAAATCACCCCCTTCAACCAAAGGATTCAAGGTTCAATCCTTCTCTCAAATTCTTTTTGTTTTCCATGAAGGAAAATGATGAAACAATAAAGCTTTCCAACAACTTTTTCAAGCTAGATGCCTTAAGGAAAAATAAACTTTCTTTGAGGAGAAGGAGATTAATTACCTTCTCCCTTAGGGAAGAAGGGAGTTGGAGAAAAAAATGAGACTAAATTGCTTATTCCTAGAGGAAGGAAGAAAGTTACCTTCTCCTCAAATTAAGTTGTTCAGGGAGCAAGTTCCCAAATGTTTAATTAGAAAATACATGGGATAAACTTTGTTCACATCAAATGTTCTTTATACCATTGGAAAGTTCTTGAAGCATAAATGCACTTTCAATTTGAGGTTATGAATTAAAAATTATGGGAAAAAAATTAAAGTTAAATTTCCAAGTCCTTTCTCCTTTGGGAAAAAGGGGAGGGGCAATTTCCCTTGGAAAACAAGTTTTTGAATGTTTGACAAGACAATATATGGAGTAAACTTTGTTCAAATCAAACATTCTTTATACCTTAAAAAGCTCTTGAAGCATAGGTATCCAAAATGACCTTGCAATTTCAATTTGAGGCTATGAGTTTAAAAATTATAAGAAAAAGAAGAGTCACATGTCAATTTTTCGAGTCATGGGGTAATTTAGTCAAATTAAAAAACTTAGAATGTCAAAGTTATAAATTGATTTAATTAAAAAAAACTTTCAAGTCCTAGAAAAACTTAAATCAAATAAAAAAACTTAAAGTGTCAAAGTTAAAAATGGATTTAGTTAAACTTCCAAGTCCTTAACAAACTTTGTCAAAAATTTTAATCCTTAAACCTTATTTATCCTTGGGGGGGAAGGCAATTCCCTTCCTGCACGAAGGAGAAAACAATTCAGTCCATTTATTCTAAAGGGGAAAAGGCTATTTAATCCACTTTGGGATTTGAAAATTTGATTGTTGGCTTTTCTTTTTGCCATAATTTTTAGCTCATAGCCTCAAATCAAAATTGCAATGTTAGTTTGGACGTCTATGCTTCAAGAGTTTTCTAATGGTATAAAAAATGTTTAATTTGGAAAAAAATTATTCTTGTTCTTTCTTGTCAAACATTTGAGAACTTGCTCCCCAAGGCAACTTAGTCCCTTCCTCCCCCAAGGAAAAAGGAACTTGAAAATTTGACTCCCGACTTTTTTTTCATGCCATTACATTTAATTCATAGCCTCAAATCAAGAATGCAAGATCATTTTGAATATGTTTCAATAACTTTCCAATGGTATAATGAATGTTTTATTTGGCCAAAGTTTACTTGTATTTTCTAGTAAAACATTTAGGAATTTTCTCCCCATGGCAACTTAGTTAACTCCCCGAAGCAACATAAATAACTCTCCTCCTCCCCAAGGGAGAAAATAATTTAGTTTCTAGCATTTTCCCTCCTCTCAAGGAGAGAACTTGCAACTAAATCTCCTTCTCTTTGAAAAAAATCCCTTTCTCTCCAAAGCATTTAGCTTGAAGAAGTTCATGAGAGGCTATTTCTTTTCATCCACTTTGTTCATGAAAAAATAAATTGAAAAAAGGATAAAACCCTTAACCTTTTGGTTGAAGGGGGAGATTTTAACCATTGGATCACTTATTTTCCCTTGGAAATATTGTGTGAGAATGATGATTAAAATGTTAATAATAGTTTGGGGACATTCAAAAAATTTCAAAAAGATTTCTCTTGTTAATCATTGTTTTACAACTATGTCAAGATTGGTGTTACATCTAATTTGTTGCTCCTATTTAGTGTTTGTTGGAGATTGAGGGATAAAAAATTGTGTATGGGGATACTAGTGGTCCAACAAACACATTAGATTGAAGAACATCACGTCACGAAAGTCTAGTGGTGTAGATGGACAAGACAACAACCTTAGGCCTTCATTATTGCAAAATTTGATGAAATTGTTGATGCCCCTCCATTGGTATTAAGGCAACAATTTTCTCCCTTTAATAAATTTTTTGGTGATGGCAATTGACACCATGATCAATGTTAGGCAAAATATCAAAAATTTATCATTCAAATCCAAGCTTACATTACATCAAACCTACCAAAAAATTTAGACAAATTTCGCAATTTTTTCCAAAAGGAAAACACTTGTTCTTTATGGTGCTTGAGCAAAATGTCTTTTCCTTCCCAATTGGCATCTCAAAGCATAATTCAATTGATAGTTAGATCTACAATAAACCCCTTTATAATCATGCCCATTCACATTCTTGTTTCACACATTTTTTGGTAACCATTTGTTTTAGTAAGAAACACCATTTTTTTATAGTCAACTATCACACTCGTTAGTAGCACAAAATATTTGTAAAGCTTTCTTTATAAATGTGATTATAATGCGAAAAATCTAAAGAAAATATTAGGGTTGTGTAAATTGTAGTTCCCTTATGCAAACTAGTGTTGCTTTGTGTTTAAGTTGTGTAGACTAACTACAATGAATCTAGTTGAAGAGAAAAGAAAAAACAACTTTCTAATGTAACCAAACAAAAGATATGTGAACTTGCCCCCCCCCCCCAAAACCTTAAAAAAAAAAAAACTAATGAACAAACAACCAAACCCAAAAATTAAAAAACCAAAACTCAATA
>Ga0116229_10001691_pt1 | contig 34965 bp, 31 predicted proteins | sample S1TSphgellanicum_3_FD_87313 | JGI IMG/M metagenome (GOLD analysis project Ga0116229, IMG submission 87313) | Host-associated microbial communities from peat moss isolated from Minnesota, USA - S1T2_Fc - Sphagnum magellanicum MG | ecosystem: Host-associated > Plants > Peat moss > Unclassified...
GGAGTCCCGAAATCGCGCCAAATGGGACTCCCGGGACTTTGGAGCCCCATAACTTTGCGAGCACACCCCGGATCGTGATGCAGTTTGAAGCAAAGTTGTAGCTCTCGTCGAGAGCTTTTCAACGCCGTGTCGCACTCTCGAATCGGACATCGGGAAGAGGTCGATTCTCGACTTTTTGTGGTCGGGAGTCAAATTGGCAATTCGACTCCCGACCCTTCTTTTGGCCATAACTTGTGTTTCAGATGTTCAAATGAGCCAAGCGAGCCCATTTTAGACATCTACGCTCCAAGAGCTTTCTAATGATATAAAGAACGCCATAATCCATTGAGGTTTGACCCCTGCAATCGCTCTATGAAGTTTCAAGAGTCCACCGGGACTCCATCTCCCAAAATGGGAGTTGCCTTGGGAGTGTGAGTGTTCAGTCCCTCACATTCCCTCACACTTTCTTACACTCCCTGGAGTGTGATGTGACTCCCAGGCTTTCTCTTGCCTTGATTCCCGGGCTTGCTCTTGCCTTAGCTCTCGGGCTTCCTCTTGCCTTAGCTCCCGGGCTTTCTCTTGGCCCGCAACCTTACAACCCCTTTGTCTTTGGTCCCGGGCCCAAAGCTAGGGTTGTGACACTACCAATTCCCAAGTAACATTCGCATCCAAAGCTGCCATCTCTTTATCCATGGCATTGACCCACTTAGGGTTTCTGATCGCTTATTCAAAACAAGTGGGTTCAACCTCCTGTATAACTTTCACCATGTATGCGTAATGATGAACTATAAAGCCATAATATGTGAGTTTTTATACAGGGTATTTGACTCGTGTGAATCTTTGTACTCCATTGTTGTTGTCATGTGTTTTCAAAATTTTTTTGGCCATTCGAGCTCTAGGAGTAGTAACTGAAGTGATTCTTGATTCTTCACCCTCACTTTTTTCTGAATCATTTGATTCACCATCTACATGAAAAATTTTAGATGATGTTTGAAAACTACCATGTACAATGTTTGAAGATCTTAATCTTCCTTTCCATGGAGTGCTATTAAACCCACTAATTGAAGACTCTTGTGGTCCACTGATTAATTGTGATTCTTGTTCCACATTTGATGAAACATCACCATTTCTAACCTCTCCATCTTCTGCTACCTTTAGTGGTGAGTACCAACTAACCATCTCATCAAACACAACATTTTTACTCATTTGCAACTTCCGAGTGGAAGGATTGAAGCATCTATATCCTTTTTGTTCTAAAGAATATCCAATGAAGATACATTTCTCAACTTTTGGGTCTAATTTTGATCTCTTCTCTTTAAGAACATGCACGTATGGAATGCAACCAAACACTCTGAGGTGTGAGACATCTGGTTTCTTGCTTGTGAATTTTCCTTAAGGTGTCATGCCATGAGCTGCCATTATGGGTGTTAAATTCATGATATAGACTGTAGTTGCTACCGTTTCAGCCCAAAAGTAATTTGGCAAATTCAACATGGCATGTGCTATTTATGCAATGTGCATGTTTTTCCTTTTAACAACTCCATTTTGCTGTGGGGAATAACTACATGAATACTTCCTTTGAATTCCATGTTCCTTCAAATACTCACTGAATTCATTTGAAAAATACTCTCCCCCTCCATCGGACCTTAGGCACTTGATGCCCACACCCTTCTCCTTTTCCACCATTACTTTGAAATTCAAAAAATGTTGAAACACTTCACCTTTGTGTTTCATGAAGTAGACCCACACCTTCCTTGTGTGGTCATCAATGAAACTCACATAGTATTTGCATCCTCCAATGAATTCTGTCTTCGTGGTCCACACATATGAGTGGATCATTTCCAAAGGTTTGGAACTTACATGAGTTGTTTGTGCTGGGAATGGATGCCTAGCTTACTTCCCCAATTGGCATGCTTCACAAACTTCTATCACCTTTTTTGTTCCAAATTTAGGAAGGCTTCCAACAAGATTATGTTACTCCATCAACTTAAGACGTTGGAGATTAACATGGCCAACTCGCTTGTGCCAAATTCCAATGTCTCCAACTCCTTTTCCATGTGTGAATAACATGAAATTCACTTCAGGCATGTTCACATCCAAGGTGAACATTTGTCCATTCTTTTCCCTTTTTGTAATCAATTTGCCTTAGTTCTTCATGTTTTCCACAAAACTTCCATTTGGGTTGAATGTCATTTGCAAACCTTATTCCACCATCTGGCCTATGGAGACCAATTTTTTTGTTATGGTTGGAACATGAAATACATCTTTCAAGTATTTTGTTTGCCCATCTTGCATGGACAATGACACCTTGCCAATTTTTGTGATAGGATGTGTGGTGTCATCACCAGTTTCCACAAACCCTGGTGTTTTCAAATCTTTTGTGTCTCTAAACCATTCTTCATGACTAGTCATGTGGTTTGAAGCTCCAGAATCCACATACCAAACATTGTTGTCTAATACACTTCCTATCATTAAATTTGCCATGTGCTACATCACAAATAGTTGCTCATCACCTTGATTGCTAATTGATGCATAATTCCCTTGTTGTAACTTTCCATTTCGTGCATAATGCTCCCTTTGATAACATTTATTTGCCATGTGCCCAGGTTTCCCGCAATAGTAGCAATTTGAGTCGTTATTTGGTTGTTGACCTTGATGACTTCCACCACGACCTCGACGACTTCCTCGACTTCCTCTTCCTCCAAAGTTTCCTTGTCCACCTCCATGAGCTTGACCTTCATGTTGATGATGTCCACCATGCAAACTTTCGTGTCGACTTCGAAATGAAGCTTTACCACCTCTACCTCTACCTCTATTAGTATTTGAGTAGAAAGCACTTTATTGTGGTCCTCCATTAGATGAAGTACCAACAATTGTCATCTTTTCACTTATAAGTAGTGTTATTAAGTCTTGGAAATCAAGAAATGTTTTTCGAACTACAATTGAAGTACGAAACTAATTATAGTTTTTTCTAAGTCCATTCAAGGTGACGACCACTAGATCTTCATCATCTACCGGGGCTCCTATAGATGCAAGAGCATTTGCAAGGTTTTTCACCTTTGTAGAATAGTCACTGATGTTCATCTTGTTTTTCTATAGATTATGCAACTCTTGCTTGAGTTGCATTTTGCGGGCTTGTGTATTGGTGTTATACAATCTTCACCAATGTATCCCAAGCTTGCTTGAGTGATTTTGCATCTTAAATATTCATAATCATGGAATCAGACACACTCACAGAAAACCAATACAAGACTTTCCTTGTTTTTTCATGCCAAGTTTTATTGGTTTGAATTTGTTATTGTGTGGAGTTTTCTAGGAGAGGAGGTTCTGTCTCATCACCAGTTATGAATTCCCAGTAGCCTTTCCCCATCAATAAATTCATAATCCTAAATTTTCACACTTGGAAATTGTTCTTGTCTAGTCTTTCAATTGCAATTTGAAAAAGACCATCTGCCATTTTTCAAGGCAAAACTCAATGTTTTTTTGGGGTTTCACAATGATTTTAATTCCTTCCTTGGGTTTCTAGGATTGGGGTTAGGGTTTTCCTTCCTTAGGTTTCTAGAATTAGGGTTAGGGTTAGGGTTGAACAAGATTGACCTTGCATATGTATGTGGCCTTGAATATTATACGAAATTTTATACTATACATAGGTTTTACGTACATGTACGTATCTCGTATAATATTTCGTATGGTATTAAATACATGATTACATACCACAAATTTTGTATGAAGGTCTTGATAATGTATTTGCGCTTCCCAATCTTCAAATTCCTTCAAGTTCTCCCAAGTTGTATTTGCTCCACTTCAAAACTTTGCTTTGATGTCTTCTCAAAACAAACTTTTGTCACAGTAACTTTGCAAAGCTACACCACTCACATATGACATTAGATCGATCTAAAATTTTGGTGAAACATGACCAACTATGTCTACTAATTTCTCTCAAAATTTCAGCTCATTTAACTCCATAAAATGAGAGATCTTGCTACTTCCTTGAAGTCACCTCAAACTGGGACCTGAACACAAAATGACTTAGAATTCGCTCTCAGCAACTCCAAACTCCTTGAGATTTTGGGAGATACATTAGATATATGTCTTCTATATTTTCTCAAAATTTTAGCTCTATTGATGATGACCACAAAGAGTTATCACTTTCAAAAGAAGTTGATTTCAAAATTGAGACTGAAACTTTAGATGCTTGGTCTCTCTCAATACAGATTCAAATGACATGAAATTTCTCTCACATATATATTCCTTTATGATCTATATGATCCCAAAGTTGTAAATCCAAAAAAGTTCAAACAAAGGAGATATGACCAAAAAGCCAAATCTGGCACATAGTCTTCAAAGGTTCATAATTCTCACAAAACATATCCTTTTCTTTTGAAAATTTGAGAATAGAAGCGTCTTATAGTCTTTTATAATCTCTGCAAGTTTCACTTCAAGATCTTTTCACAGTAGATCTAGATCTAGATTTAAAGATCTGACTTCCACAACTTTGATATGTTGATCTCCTCTCACTTCTTTTCTTTTCTTGTCTTTTTCTTCACATTCTTTCCTTTCCCCGTTTCTCTTTTGCACTTGACAAATTCCTATGATGTTATTAGAGACTCTTAAGCTCTAGTTCTAGAGATTTTCTAGCTTTAGATCTCTTTTAACTTTCTCATTCAACAACCTGAGCTCTAATACCATGTTAACAAATAGGAGATTTACTCAAGTGCAAACATAAATTTTTATTGAAAGAAAACTACAACATGATGCTCACAACACGAAACATAACATCAAGAACTCCTCAAGGTTTTTGTCACATGAAATACACAAACTTGTGTAATGAAAAAAAAAAAAACGAAACCATCAACACCAAGGTATTTAACTAAAAGACTAAACTACAAATAACCAAACTAATATAAGTAAAGAAAGTAACTCAACCTTGTGAAAGTAACCTAATTACTTTCCTATTCCAGTAACAAATGAAACCTAACTAGTTGAACATGAATTCTCAACAGATAGGATGTAAATATTAGTGTTATCTACATATGAAGTTTTGAAATTATGCCCAAGTTATTAATATGATGTATTCTTTATAAAATTTTATTAGAAGGATATGCATAAAAAATAATTAGCAATGTATTTGTAACAACAAATATGTATTCATCTTCATTCTTTTTTATTTGGCAAATATAAGTTTGTTGGTTTTCAAACCCAAATTAACTACAAAATATGTACAAAGGTTAAGGATAAAATTTGGATGTTTGGAATTAATTTTTACAATTGCACACTTGTCGTACAAGAACATACAAATTTTACAAAACTAGTAACTTATGGGGGAATTGGACCCTAGTTCTTTAAAAAAAGTTGCCCAAATCAACACAAGCTTCTTGCCCTACCCACATCCACATACACCCCACCTAAAACACAAAAGCACCTAGCCCCACACAACATAACTAATAGTTATCACCCCTGTTGTTGATGAATTTCATAAGTAAAACTTGCATGGACACAAAAATTAAACTTTTTCAAATGCAAATTGTCATTAAATTTGAAATTCCCACAATATTAAAAAAGAACAATATAAAAATAAAATTTGTGATTTCATCTTATTAAACCTAATCATTATCCATTTTCAATTGTTCAAAATAATTTGATCCCAATGAAATGATAATTTTTTTCATTTAATAAAATTTCAACTTTGATAAAGTTTGTCAAAAAAAATTGTTGTGAACAATTCAAATGGGAATCATTAGGTTAATTTTTTGCCATGATGATGATGTGATTTAAATTTTCCACTTGTGACCTATAAGGTTTTAGAGTTGTCAATACACCACCAAGACTAAACACATGTTTAGTTTTAATTTGTGATTTGTTTGGCAAAGAAGCCAACATTTGGGAATTAACTTTTATGAATTTGCCACCAAGTTACTTAAGGGATCATCACATGTAGCAAGAGTCACATATAATGTCTTAAACAAAAATAGTTCCCCAACAACAAGTGCACACAAAGATTCTTCCACACATGTGCCAACACCTAGGATGTTATTAACGTTTTCAATAAAATCACCAAATCTAACAATTGTTACACATGTTTGATAGTAGGGTTTAACACTTCAAAAAATGTCAATAAAAGAGGGACTACCATGTTTGCATCATTTTAAAAAAAAATGAATATAATCCCCATATTCCACATAATTTTCCATAGCTTGCAAAGATTTGAAATGAGGATCAAACATAATGGTGAGCATATTCTAAACCTAATGTGGATTGTAAACTTTCAAAGATTACAAGAAAGGTTTGATCACCTTAACAACTTTAGCTTGCATGTTATTTTGAAAGATGAGGACTTCAAAATCAAAGGCATGAAGAACATCTATGGCTTGTCCCATCTCAACTTCCGAAGTAAGTGTCAAATTGATAGATGTAATGAAAACATTAGAAAATGACTAATAACCTCATGATTGGTTCATCACACAAGTATTGATAACATTGTTCAAAACATTTGTGAACGTTTTTGCAATTACCCATACTTTAGTTTCAAAAACTTTTTGTTACAAAATAATTATCCTTTGTCGCCCATCACACAAGATAATGATTTTTTCGATTTCTAATGTTTTTCAAACATAATCACCTTACTTGCAAATATAGTCTTCATTGGGGTCTTGAGTTGCTAGGTTGTAACCCCCTTTCAACACATGCCTTCTCAATTCCTACCTTCCTTTTCCTAATTTTTTTGTCCATTTGATTGTTTTTTGTATATTGCCTTGGGTAGCCTTCACATTGACATGTTTCAAACTTGCAATCACCTTCTCATCGTTTGTAGCATATTGGTAGGCTTTGGACATAATGTGACCAAAACATGTACTTTCATAAATCCACTCAATTTTGAAAAGGTGATAACCAATAATGGAATGTAATGCTATTGCCATAAACATCAAGTTGTTGCTTTCATCTTTCACCAAGGTAATCACACGATGCATCAAATCACACTTTTCAAGTAAAATATGCAATTATTTACATGGAAAGTCTTTTGGTTTCATGAATTTCAAATAAACTAATAATAACATGCATTGAGGCCCAAAAATCATTCAAATAATTAATTATTAGGGCAAATGTCTCCACATCGCCTTTGGACATTTAAAGATCAATGTTTCCACAAACGTAGTTGTTACTTCAATAAGATGTGGGAACAGATGCAATTTCATGGTTTTTGTGACCATTGTAGGAAACACCGCTTCCACCAAAGCAAAACAAGAAGGAAAAATGACATGAAAAACATTGTCATAAGACCAACCTTCATAGCCAAATATTTTCACAAGTGGAAAGGGCATTATACCCCTTACAAATATACAACACCAAAATTTCAAGAAAATGTTGTGTTTCATTAATTTTTTTGTAAGGATTTGTGGCACCAAAAAACTCCTTGATTGCACACTTGGATGAAAATCCTTTAAGGTGTACCACATAGGGCGAAAAGGGCCTAATCTTTTTTTACCTTATATTTTGATCCCCATAAAAATAATGAATCAAAAGTTGTCAAAAATTTCAAAAGGACAATATTTTAGATTATTACAATTCTAGATTCCATCTTAATCAACCGTAAATGTGTCTTTACATGGTAAAAATGAATAGGTAAAAAAGATAGAAAAGGGTGATGTTGTGACAAGATTTTGGTGCACCTTAAAAAATTTACACCCACTTAATTGGCCTAGCTCACTTTTTCCCCAGTTATTAAATATGATTTGTTTTAATTAGTAGTTTTTTCAACAGTGACAAACTTTCTTTGAACAACCAACCTTGAAGTACATATTCAATGTAAGTCTTCATAGGAATGATCCCATTAAGCTTGATGTATTTGATAATTCTTTTCATAAAGTAGAGCATTGGGACAAATCATTAGCATTTGCATATTTGTTTTTGCAAATAATAGATCACAACATTTTTGAGTTTTCAATATCCATAGGTAAGTTATCATTGACATAAGAAAAACCTTAGTAAATTGAACTAATAATTATATGGCTTTCAAGTTGTAACCTGCGCTTGTATAATTACAAGCTACATAACCTCAACCTAAATAGAATATGTTACAGTAGTAAAATGAGTTTTGGTAGTAAAAGAATGAGTTATAGCAACTTGCTATGCATAATAGAAATTAGTGGCATTCCACAATTTTCTTCAACCCCATTAACGCTACCAACAAACATTACTAAACATACATTTTGTTTAGCCATTGCATTAGTCATAAAACATAGATGTAGCACCTAATCAAGACAATGCAAAAGCAAAAAAAGTTTACAAATTACAACCCAAGTGTATGTGCATGGAAACTTACTTGAAACTATAATTGGTAGATTGTAAACATGCATGGAAACTTGAATCTTGTAAATTGCAAATTGTTTTGACAAAACAACAAAGAATTAAAAAAACCAAGAAAAAAAAGTAGAAAAACATGACAAAGTAAAAACTTGCACAAAAAATTCAAAGGAGAAGATTGAAGATTCACCTTGCAAAGTCAATTCCACTAAAAGCTATATTGAAATATTGAGATTGTCAAAAGTTGAAAGATTCAAAATTTTGAAGGTTGGAAGATTGTGATCACTAAAAGTTGTTGTAAAAGCACTTGATGAGCCAAACATGCATAAACATGATCCAAAAAGTGCATAAACAGAAACACAAAGTGAAAAATGAAGACCATAACATAGAAACCAAAAACCACAATGCATATAACTTCAAATTTTTTTTAATAACATACTTCAAGTTGAAGACTCTTGAGATGTAAAACTACTTCAAACATAGCAAGAAATTGCAAAGGCATTGACATTTTGTTAATGAAAAAGTTTATGACATGGACAAAACACAGTCAAGATGATTTGTTGTTTAGAAAAAAACACACAAAAATAAACTAAAACCTTAATGTGAGCTCCATATTTTAGCTTTAAACTCCAATTGCCAAATATGCATGATTGCCTTTTTTATCTATATCTGAACCTTTAATAACATTAACATATGGATATGAATAGTAGTAGTTATGTTTAAAATACATATATAGAAGTTGGTTATTATTTGAATTCCTTTTGTTAGATTTGCACAATCTCATATATAGAAAAAAAGATAGATTTTGGATATGGTTACCTGCAAAATCCAACTACTAATTGGATTCATATCCAAATTTTCCCATATATTTAATTAACATTGGTAAGTACATGGGTGAAAGTGTGATTGGGTGGACCCATTATCGATCACCTCAAGGAATGGTGAAGGAATTAAAATTGGCCAAATAATATTTTTGGGTCTTTTAAAAAAAAATTATTGTAGAATTTTTTCCTCATGTGTATACATAAAAATATATGGCCTTAAGTTTTCATTGGAATAAAAAAATTTGGAATTGTTAAAAATTTGTATTTGTAATTCTTATGGCCTTTATTAGAATTATGTTCTTGAGTTTTCAAAATTCATAATTAATTATTCATAATTAATTATTCATAATACTCAATTTTATTACTTAATAAAAAAATAAAATATTATGAAAATATCATCGAAAGTACCTTTGAAAATTACATCCGAAAAAGGACCCAAACCTTGTTTCAAAAGTGTTTTTGATTAAAAAGTTCATTAAAGAAATAATCATCATTACATTCATGTTCAAAACTTTTATAAATGTAATGAATAGAAACATATTGAAATCCAATATATGTTTTATATCATTAAAGTTTTAAAGTTTATACAACCTATGTCATAACCCTAGCCTTGGGTTTGCGACCAAGGCAAGGGCTTACGAAGGTGCGGGCCAAGAGTGAGCCCAAGAGTCACATTTCATGCTTTTGGGAGTGCAAGAGAGTGTGAGGGAATGAACCTCCACATTTCCAAATGAGCTCTCGCTTTGGGAGTTGAGTCCCAATGGACTTCCTAATTTCCAAATGGCAATTACAGGGGCCAAAACTCATTGGATTGAAAAGTTCTTTATATCATTATAAAGCTCTTAAAATGTAGATGTCTAAAATGGGTTTGCATGACTCATTCGGGTATTAAAACATAAGTTATGGCCAAAAAAAGGGCCGGGAGTCAAATTGTCAATTTGATTCTTGACCATTAATAGTTGAGAATTGTTTTGATTTCCTTGTGTGCAAGTGGCATGCAACATACTGTTGGAAAGTTCTTGACAAAAGCTACGAATTTGCTTTAGAACTCACTTCAATTGAAGTTCAATTGAAGGTTTTCACACAAATTTATATGCCTCCAAACTTGCGAGAGTCCTAATTTTGAGAATTTCGGGACTCCCACTTGGGAGTCTTGAGACAAAATGACATTTGGGTGTTGGTCCTGTGGCCATGCATAAAGTATACTATAAGGGAGAAGGTGGTGGCTTCCCCCAAGTTTGGTCCATGGTGAGTCTTGTGAGTCTGTGTTTGTTCGTGGTTCGTTTGTGCACCAAAGGTGTTTTAGTTACACACTAACTAACCTATTGTTTGGTTTGTGCATGTTTGTGTGAATAAGTGACTTGCTTGTTAATCTTCCTAGTGCCATCCTAGAACTCCAACATGCCCTTCTACCTTCGAAGTGCTATGAGCCAGGGAGTATGTTCCAATTCCCTTTCCTTTCGTTGTCTTTTTCTTTGGACTTGTGGTTGAATCCATCAAGGAGCTTGGGGGTGCGTCAACCTAGGTAATGTAGGCCATTAATTTAGGTAGGTAAGTAGTTAGTAGGCAAGTAAAACATCCACTTAAGCTAAGTAGGTAGGTTGGCCATCTACCTAGGTAGGTATGTAAGTAATTAGGTAGGCCATCAACCTAAGTTAGTAAGTAGGTGTGTACATAGCTTGATAAGCCTCCTAGCCACCATGTACCTACTTACCTACTTACAATTGAAAAACGCATTACCTACCTTCTTAGCTATTTATAAATTTTAGTGTATGTAGTAAGTTTTGGAATAAATAAATTGACAAAGTTTATCACTTTATAAAGGTGTGGTGTAATTGTTAAACTAGATTTAATTTATCCTTGTTGAAGTTCAGTGTTAAAATCCTTATACATGCAAAGCTAGGGGCTAATTTAAACTAGGGTAGGTAACCTAATAAGTTAAAATAGTTATGTTAGGGTAGACACATATTACCTATTTACCTATTATTTTACTTAAGTAAGTTGAAGTAGGTAGGTTTCTTGCCTAGTAGGCTAGTTAGGTAGGTAGGTAGATGTAGGAGGTTAACTAGGTTAAGGTAGCGACTTATTACCCACCTACCTATTATTTTACCTAAATAACATAGTAGATAGATAAGTAGGTTAGGCTAAGTAATTAGGACATTTAACATCATGTGACTATCCATAATGTAATTACAAATTTAGTTCCAAAGGTATGTTCCATGTAGGCTACATGGGTTAGGTCATATTTATGTTCATCCATGGTAGTGGATGAGGAAATAGAATGTGGTCGTCAGGGTTTTGTGACTAGTAGTGCAATTTCCATGTCATTTGGTGTCTTTTGCAATGAGTTGTCTAATGACATTTGTCTAAAGTGATTAAAACATTTTGTAGTTGCAATTGTCAATTACGATTAAAACCCAATCATAAAATGAATTATTATTTTCAAATTTCTTCTAGTGAATAGTAATATTTATTTATTTTCCCCTAACTACCCATTTGCTAAACCAAGATGATTTCCATACACATCTTGATGTTACCTAAACACACACTGGGTCTGATAATGTGATGCATGTTTTCATTTGTAATGGACACTAGGTAGATGGCCAACCTACCTACCTAGCTTAGGTGTCCATTACAAACCCAAACCTTGCATAACATTAACCCAAAATATGTTTTGGGCATCATTTGTGTTTTTTGAGAAAAAGATGGATATGGCCAAGGGGTAACAAGGAAAATAAGCAATAAAGACATGTTGTTGATTTAATATCTTCCATTTAATCCACATGGATGTGCTTGCTCAACACACCATTGGAAAGATTTCCTTCTTGTGCAATTAACCAACTTTTTTTTCCTCAAAAACACTTTATATATTGTAGTACCTTGGCCACTTTGCACAAATTATATTAATTTAAAAAATGTAGAAATTCTCAACAACTTATTTTTCAAAGACCAAATTATTGTGAAGGAAAATGAAAATTTTGGGGAAATATTATGGAATATTCTATTTTTGAAATGAAATATTAAAAAATAAATAAATAATTTGACAGACATGTATTGAAGCTGCCCCTGTGGTACAGCATATCCCATCCAGACTCGTTTAAATATCTAGGAAAAATCCTAGATAACCTCATAGGCGTTTTAGGAGTGAAGATAACCTCATGTAGCTGTTTTCTTAATAACTGCTCAACACTCTTATATGTAAGGTCCCAATCTCAGCTGCCAATGTCAGGTCCCACTGGACGATGCCAGGTCCCAATCTCAGGTCCTCTTATCCCATTGTCGCTCGCGCCCCACTGCGGATGTCGCACGGCGCGCGCGCATGGGGGTCGTATACTTCCACGTCCTTGGTTTCTGCTCTGAAAAGCAAATGCATGAGCGCGTGCATGGGGGTCGTATAGTTCCGCGTCCTTAGTTTCTGCTCTGAAAAGCAAATGCGGATCCTGCCCATTGCCCGAGCTAGGATTTTGGGCGGAAGCCAATGCCCGGGAGCTGCAGCTTCACGTTCCCAAATTGGGAAATTTGGATTCTGCCGCAAAAAGTTGAGATTGGATTACAGGAAGGGCAGCAGTGACGTAGGAAGAAGTGGACGAAGCAACGTGGCCAAGCGGCGATTGTCGCCATTGAGAACCTCGCTTTGGATGTGGAGAGCGGTGTTTTACAGTTCTTTAGTTTTGATGAAACCGGGATTCCGATTCCATTTCATAAAAAGTTCGGTTCCAGGTCCGCTTCCGGAACCAGTTCCAGAAATCAGATCCGCCGGATCTGGACCTCTACACCTGGTAACCGCCCAACACTGGTCAAGAGCTTGACTCTGGAGCAAAACCAGGGAGCGTTTTGACTGACACGTTGCAAGAGGAGCTTGGTTGTTTACTCCTGCCGAGGCCGCTCCAACTGAGGACGAGAAGATGGCGAAATTCGACCCATGTTTTAGGACCGAGGTGCGAAACTCTGGCCCAGATCGCCGTGATCAAGGACGTCACATCGGTCACTAGTTTGGGAGTTAAAGAGGCCGAGGATTTCCTTCATTGCTCGTCGTTTCCCAAGGAGGGCCATAGCCAAAGAAGACTCGGCGGATTCGAAACCAACAAGACTCTCGAAGCTGCTGCAGTAAGGTGCAGCGTCCAGTAAGAAGGACCCCCTCCCTGTTCAGAGTCTCTCCAATAGACTCTAATCCAACGATTCCATAACATTCACCCTTGCCCATTCTGTGCCTAAATTATGGTTGTGTGTTTTTTTAGGTTCGCAATGAGACACAATGATGCCTGTTACCGCAACGAACTAGTGAATTTAGGTTAGACTCTCTCTCTCTCTCTCTCTAAGGTTGTCCATAGAATTCTTTTGAGCTGTGAGCTCACTTATGATATTTGATCCCATTTCAGTTGGCCAGGTTTGAAATTGCAAACCCTAACCCTGGTTCTTACACTGGACAGGAATCTGTATGAATGCTTCTGGCTCATGCTGAACCCAAGGCTAACCCTGCAAGTCTCGCTTGATTTGACTGCTTGTCTACCAGGATGAAGTGAAATGAAACCCTAGATTTTTGCTTACAAGTCCATAAGAGATGTACTCTCTTATGGACTTGCAGAAATCCAACGAGTAATTTTCAGTGCTGTATACATCACTGTCTTACTCATAGAAAGCTTGTCAAATCATGTGTTATTAGTTAATGGATGTTAGCTGGACATTTTATACATAAGGATGAGTGGCAAAGTCATATGAGACCATTTAAATTCATACTGTATTCAACTCTTATGGACAATATCGGATGTAATCTTGTCAGGTTAGATTGTCACCAGGTTCTCACACCTGGTCTGAGAACATACTCAGACCCAAAAAACAACTTAGCTTTTACATATAGGTGAATTAACATCAGCAGCAATTTTTGCACAATGGGTAGTTTGGTGTAATGGGCATTGGAGGCAGGATTCTCAACTGCATAAGGTACCCATAGAATCTGGACCAGCTACACCCCAAAGAAGACTAAGTAGTCTATTTGGAAACCATCTTTTGAAAGTCATTAGGCCATAACTCAATAACATGGCTTGGAAACTAAAAAGGGAAGAATATGTAGACAACATATGGCAGGCTTGGGAAGATGACTTGTGCCAGTAAGAAATTTTGTTCAGTTTGCATCAAAACAGTGGGAAAAATTAATAGTGGATACTGAATGGTCATAGGACAAAGACTGTCTTTCACATAGACAGTTTTGCTGCAGATGGTCCAAGCATTCTCTTCCCAGGTCTTGAATTTTGGCTACCAATCAAGAGTAAGTGAGAAGGCATGTTTGGAAAATGGGACATTAGTGTAGCATGGTAACTGAATCATGTGCATACTGCTGTGCATTGTATTCATGCATATTCATTCTGACAGAGAAGCCCCTGCGATGTTTTGTACCTCAATCATTAAGCATGCAACTTGAAATATAGGGGGAGTGAGAAGTAGAACAAGGGTTTCCATGCTTTATGTACCGAGTGTTGGTGGCTTCTTCTTGATGGAAGTCTGGCTGGTGAGTGAGGTACTATGATGGCCAAAACAAAATAATGTGAGGACCACCTGACAGGTCTGCAAAATCATGCAACACAGCTGAGGCTGACAGAGCAACCGACCACCAGTTGTGAGGGCGAAGAAATTCTGAGTCATTTTCAGAACTATGATGGGACATACAGATTCTAGTTCTTGAATGACACTCCACATTCTTGCACAGTTCCACCTATGTGAGGCCAATGTGACACTTCTAGTTTCCACACACAAGAAGTATATCAGCTACCCTTCAATAATAATTTAAAGGGAAATCATTGTGGAGGTCAGGATCTACTAGCTCTTCTAACCAGATGCTGCTGCTGAGGATGCCTTTGTAATGTAATTTTCTTGACTATGCGGTTCAGAGATGTCAACAGGCTGTAACCCTGAAAGAAGCTCAAGTATACAACACAAGAACTCTAAATCTTCCAATAGAAGATGCCCTGTCATGCAGTTTTGGATGCCATATACCTGTCCAACAATACAGCAACCCATGTCAACAATGGAATGCATTTCTAGAACAGTAAGACCAGAAGAATTGTTTCTCTTTCAATCAAAGACAAAAGAAAGATAAGATTGCCCAAAAGCTCCTATCACTCAAGTTGAAATGAGCTGCCTTTTTCCTCCTCCATTGGTAGCTGCTTCAACTAACCCAAATTCAATCAACTTGTGGGAAGGTGAATACAGACAAGATCTTAGAACAGTTTTGAATTCTGGTTGATGATTCTTGGGTTCGAATCCCTGTGCAAATGCCAGGGCTCTGTTCCAATGTCCCCCATGTGGTCTTCATTCTTTGCCTTCCCATCCAGTTGTGCTATTAACTTGTCTGCACCTTTAGGCAGCAACCACATGACCCATTCAGCTTATTCATCATCAAAGCATCTTTGTTCTAACTCTCTTTGGCATACTCATGGAGAGGCTGAAACATGCTGGCACAACTGCTTGCTAAGTTCCAGCAACACACATGCAAATCTGCCCTTCAAATCAGAGTGACTACAAACTTCTCATGGCCAAACAGATTGTCCCTTGACGACAGCAGATTGTTTAACAACTACATACTGTGCAAGTGAGAATCAGTAGTGTCATTGGGAACTTGCTTCTCTCTGTCACTCTCAGCCTTCTTTTCATTAATTTTCTCTGTGGAACTTAACATATTGGTTGTGTCAACACTCCTGCTGTTTCGGCTTGAAAAGACTGAGGAATGGAATAGGACCTGCATGTTGACACAACCTAGTGGTTGACATAGGATTAGGCTCAATAACTGCAATATATCCTTTCCAATGGCTACTACCAGAGAGTTGCACAAAAGCAAATGACAGAAACTAGCACTCCCCATTATTGATGCCAAGGAAATCATATACATTTATTCCTGGTTCAATTTCAGGCTCCCTTTTTGGACACCTGAGTTTTGATGGTTGCTTGGGTGCCTTTCTGTCTGTTATCAGGCTGCTTCTGACATGAAGGGCTTTGGAAGCCAGTAAAGGAGTAAAAGCATTTGCATCATCTACACCATAAACTTTGTTTTAGCACATCAGATTAACTGGTTTGAAGGTGAAGCTGCTGACTTTCCTCAAACATTTGCACATGATTACAACGTTTCAGTAAAACAGGATTTAAAATCACGACGGAGACAGAAGCTGCAGTCATGGTGGGTAGAAGTGCATCTTGTTACTACAGTTGATCTGAAGCTCCTTTTAAGCTTAACAAGATTACTGTGAATAATTTGGATGTTGTTGTCAATAGCTGCACTTAAGGTTTGCTCTGAAGTGAAGTCTCAAGTTTTGCACTGATCAGAGTTTAATAACCAAAGCACAATTTCACAACCCATATATTCACAATTTGAAAACTAATGCTCCTGCATCAAAATTCATAAAACAAAATTGGTTACAAGTTAAAGCTCATCTTCTCACACATTCAAAGTACTGTATGAATTGCAGCTTTTAAATGTAGTTCAAAGATTATGAACATCTGTTCAATTCTTCTGTGTGAAAAGAACCTGAAGGAAGTAATTTACAAGGCGACTCCATCATTGAAGAAGACAGAGTCATTCAGTATGAATGTAGTTTGCAAAGTAGACAATCCCCAGATGGCTACTTTCAGCAGCAAAGTATTTGATCATGGGACTGCATCAAACTTGACCTCAAATGCACATCCTGCCAAGCCTGCCATGTTGATCCCTTCTGTCTCCAGATTGCTGGTTTGTGCACCTGCTGGGAGTATTGATGGCAGTTCTTGCCATGTACAAGTGGCTAAATCACACATTGAAACTGGGAATTTGTTGTAGAAGAGTGGTGCAGTAGCACGGCATTTCACAAGGAGAAGGACTTTCTCATTACCGACCACAAAACATTTACATTCCTGCAACAACTTGTTGAATGGACCTGGAACAGAGGATACCTTCTTCCAGTCCAGCTGCCCTGCACTTGGAAGCTTGTATATGTCAACTGATTGTGGTAACCAACTGAATTTGACACCGTATGCCAGACCCTGAGAATTTGAGTCATTTGGGGCCTCCATCCAATCTGCTTTTGGGGCAATGTTGAGTGGCTTTGGAATAAGGCGAAACACTTGGTTCCCTGCACCATCAATTGCTGCCATCACAGCTGCTCCACTAGGAAAGAGTCTGAAGGATTTGTTGTCCAGTAGACCAGGAGTCAGCTTGTCCCTACTGCTCCAACAATCAGTTCCTGAATCATAAACAGCAAAGCTGAAATGGGATGCATTCACCTGCTGCTCACACAGAAGTGAAGTCAAGTTGGAGCCTTCTGGCCATGGCTTCCGAGTTAGGGCAAGTGTGAGAGTGTAATGCTTTGTGCTACTGTGAGTGATCTCCATCAAAGCCATGGTCAGGAACTGGTACTTCCCACAGTTGGAAGCATCTTGGGGGAGTTTTCTGCAAGCATTGGTTACAGGATTCACCACAAAAACTCGTTCTCCATATATGTTACTCAAGCACACTAAACCTCCAGCTGTTGCAATGGGGTAAACCCCTGTTGAGATAGGGCCCAGTGCTGAGAGTGGGAAGTGATGCCATTCAGCAGCTGGGGTGTCAAAAACATGGAAATCCCAACAAAGGGAACGAGGTCCCTTGATCAACTGCGTGAGAAGACCAAACCTTGCTGAGGAAACTTCTTCAAAGTTTTGCTGGAAGAAAGAGCTGCGGATACACACCTTCCAATGGGTATTCAGAGTTTGGAGGCGAACAATGTCCTTGAGAGGTAGCCGAGCAAACACCAGCTCCAATGCAATCTCTGGCAGATTGCTCCACAGACATGCATCCATTGATCTCAGCAACTGCTGGAGTCCTGGTGTACTAGAGTCAAACTCCCAAGTCTAATGCAATAGCAAGCCTTGCCGCTTCAGACTCGATCAAGGCATATGTGTGTTTATCTATCCAAGGATGATCACGTATATGAATTGTAAAAAGGAATCTCAAATCTTGTAATCTACCAAACCACACAGAATCCAAGGCCCCTCAAGAGCAGCTTCAAGACCCAATTTCAGCAGCACCGACCAACCGTTCACAGTGCACTAGTCTAGGAAACCTACGTTCTAGGAAGAACATTCAACAGAAAGTAGCATCGCAGAATCGGAGGCATAATATCTCCAGGTATATCAACTCCCATGGTTCCAACTGTGCAGGGACTCAAAAGGCAACTAGAAAACTACCAACCCAAACACAAATATTGCACTCTCAGAGCCACAATCGCAGCAACAGCAGAGAAGAAGACCTCAGAACAACGGGTATCATATCCATTCCTTGACAAGCTCGTAGCTACTTTCCTCCTCCTTCCCCAAAAACAAGCTGCTGAAGTTCCCTGCCCTCTGTGTGCACTGCAGTTCTAGACTGTCAGCGAAGCCTCCCCAGTGTGCTCAAGATCCAACGGCAGATGGAAACCCTAAAATCGGTACACAATGTTGAATTTCTTGGATGGTTTCTTCAGTCCTTCAAGTGGGATAACAACAAACAAAACCACTCCTGCAACGCTTCCCCAGTGTGCTCAAGATTCAACACCAGATCGAAACCCTAAAATGAGTACACGATGTCGAATTGCTTGGATGGGTTCTTCGTCAGTCCTCAATCCGTGGTAACAACAAACAAACAAAAACCACTCCTGCAGCTACACACCCAGAAATCAAAACCTCCACTAGACTTATGGGTCCATTTACACGAAGACGAATGGCGATGAGCTGCTGCTGAATCTTCTTCCACCAAAAATCCGCTCAAAAACAAATAACAAAAACATTCTCAGATCAGTGGGCTAAAGTAGAGAAATTGCTACACTGTTTTTTTTGTCATTGAAGAACTACTAGCACAAGGCTTGACGATTTCTGTCACGAAGAATCAAACCAAGGAGTCCAGCATCAAACAACTGCCGTGCAAGCGAGAGAGGAAAATACAGCACACGACCGTCACCCCCAAATTCACGAAACAATTGCAAATGGGTCATTCAAATGAAAGCAAAAGACTGAAGCCGATTTCTGAACGAAGATCGCAGATCATAAGCCCCACAACATCTTCTTGAGCTTTCGCCATTTATAGTAAAAAATAATTTGTTCTGCAGATTTTCGCCCCGTCGTCGAGTAGCGTCCGCAAGATGCATGCGCACTCAGCAAAGGAGGAAAATATCTTCAACAGGAACTCGCTACACGAATACGTACATACGAATTCACCGTTTCAATATAGAAGGTAGAATACCGTATGATATATATCAAGATTATATATACACACACACTCTCTCTCTATATATACATATATTTTGTAGAGTACTATAACTGTACAAAAGAGATTTCAGTCTGTTTTTCAAATATGTGCAAAAATCGTAACTGCGCAAAAAAATACGATGAAAGACAACTCGTATTTCCAGCAAGGAAAAGTATATGTACATTATTGTATTATACTATTTGAAGGATTTGTTGTTGTACAAATCTTTACTGTATTCCAATCTTACGACCAAGTGGCATTGTTGGTGGTGTTAGATAATTGTATACGTGGCGCAGTTGAATTTGGACATGTGGTAAAATGACTCTTGTCCTGTGGGGGTGTGGTAGTTGGCGAGTTCGAACAAGTGGTGCATTAGTTGTGCGACATGTGCACAGTTGAAATTAGGATTAGGAAACTTTTTAAAGACCACTTTTTTGGCTCTTCTTTTTGGTTGTTTTTTTTTGGCCTGTTGAGTACCATGACTCGAAACTTTTAAGAACCACTTTGTTGGCTCTTTTTTTTGTTCTCTTTTGTGGGTGTTGCACAGTGTGACACGGTTCTTTGAATTTTTAATAACCACTGCTATGGTAGACTGATTGGTGATCAAACACTTAAGCACCCAGGGCAGGCCGGATTCAAGGGGAGGGCTCCACTGTTTCTGGTGTCCAAACAAAACTTGAACCCCTTCTCTTGGGTGCATCTGACACACTAACAATTGTCGAAAACAAATTAAAAATGAAAAAGTTGTGACCCTCAAAGCAAAGCGATAAAAAATTTAAAAAAAAACCATTGAACACTACAAAGGTTAACTTTTGAACACTCCAAAAATTCTTTGTATGTTGTTATGTTGTTATTAGAGTTTTAAGATAATTTGTAAAACTTCAGTTGGCGTTCCTATAGCACTCTAAATCATTTAAAATGAATAAAAAATAAGAAAGTTATGAGGTTTGAAAATAAGAGAGGTTCAAAAAGAAGAAAAATAAAATAAAATGCATTTAGTAGGTTGGAAAAGTTTAGTTTTTTCTTGTTATTTTTAATATTCCTTTTCCTTTGCATTTCAAAAATGATTTTCAGAGCTTGAGGTAGCACTCCCATAATATTTTAAATTACTCAAAATGAAACACATATGATGAAGATATAAATAAATGTTCGATCATAAGCATATGAGCGGTGATGGGCCAGTCTACCCTAACAGGCATTTGAAAAATCAGAATTGAAGAACTGCTGGTTCCAGCATTTGAAAAATTAGAATCAAACAAGCACCAGTTCTAAATGTTTGAAAAAAAAATCAGACTCAGAATCATTAGTTCCGGTTATTTTAATACCCTGAAAGAATCACCCGGTTTCAGGGAAGAACTGATGGTTTTCTGAGAGGTCATTTGACTTTTTAAAAAAAGAATTCAAGAACCACCGTTATATATGAGGAACCGGGTATTTTTATTTTTGTTTGATAACTGTGATTACGTATCAGATGTAAGGCAATCGCTATTACCAACCCTAATAACCGCCCTCATACCCGGAGGGGCTTGATGCATTTTCTAATAACACTGGTGTTGAGTACCATCACTTTTTTCTTTTCACAAGAACAGGAAACGTGTCATTTATATTTACAAGCATTGAAGGAAGGAGCCTATGCAGAAAGTTCCACAATCAAGTCCAGTTCTCCACCAAAGGAGAGAGGGATGGCTAAATTCATTTGACACAAGGAAAAGCATTGCAGCTGATAAAATAGTTCAGCAGCAATCAAAGCAGCCATACTGACTGACTGACACACAGCAATTGTGTGCATTTCAAATGAACTCAGCTTCTGCACAAAAATGAAGGTGTGAGAAACTTTGGACTAATTTAACTTAGTTCAAGTCTCACATATTTACAGAATGAATATACATATTTGAGGCCTAACAACTGTGGGCTTCAATCAAAGCCAAGGAAAAGAGAAAAGTTAAAAACAGAGCACCGCTTAGAGCACCACCTACTTGAGCATCCCTTCATATAATAATCTACACAGTTTTACTATAATCTACACTACTATAGGTGAGTCTTGGGGTCAAATCAATTGCACCCAACAAGGCATAATCCCACATGGGAGCATGCCCTTCATATAATCCTCTACACCGTTCAGTAGAATCTACACGACCGTAGGAGAGTCTTGGGGTCAAATCAATTGCACCAACAAGGCAGAATCCCACATGGATACTTATTAGATGATCAAATGAGTACCTAGCTGGCTGCTGCTGCCTGCATCGAATTCCTAGCTGTAGCAAGTACTCTGTTGGTCAGAAGAGAAGCACTACAGTGAAGGTATATTCATCTCGAAATTGATCGAGTTATTAGGGCTGACCTGATCATGAGAGACTTCATTTCGGTACGCCCGGGCCTCCATCTTCTGCAGTGTTTTGGGTCTCTCTGTCCAGATAGAGTGAAGAATCATGTGGAAAATATCGTAATTCTCCAACGCATTCGACAATGGGTCGAGCCATACAAAGTGCCTTCTCACGTGCTTCAGTCGTCCCTGCATAGCGTGGTATGTTGCGTTTGGAACCGCGCTCAAGATTTTCTTCAAATTGGGTATATCTTTTTCAAGCACTGTGATGGAGAATTTGTTCCAGTCCAGTACATTGCTGAATGGCAGCACAAAGTTGTCGGATATGATCACGGGGACACACCCATTCAGAATGGATTCCACAAGTCGTGGGCTGTTCACTTCGAAGCCCTTGACACAGAGGCAGAACTTGCTGGATTGCATGTGCTGGGTGTATGACATGTTCATAGCCACAGATTTTGGCAGCACCTCGTAAATCCTCATCAGTGGGTCTTTACCAGTCCAGAACTTCACAAGGACTGGCCGCACAGGACCGTGCATCTGCCCCGCGAAGAAGGCAAGGAATGGTCGTGGCGCATGATCCAGGATTTTTGGCAGCCCTAAGTGTGGTAGATGCCCACGAACCAGGGTCTGCGGAAGTGAGACATCCTTGTGAACCTTGAAGTGGTGGGTCACATCCGCGTGGCACACCACCTTCATAGCATTTGCATGAAGCTCCTTATGATTTTTTGTCGAAGAGGGTGCCTGTACCGAATGAACGATAATCACGAGTCGTCAACTGCATTGCTCTTCCAAGCTACAAAACAGTAAATTCAGTTTCTGTTCAGAAATAAGCATTAACTGCACTAAGTATTTCAGAAAGCGTACCCAATCGTGACAAGATGCAAAAAAGTGGTCTCTCCCGCGAGTACGGTTCCAGAATGGGTACTTGGCAGCAATAGCTTCAACATAATTTGAAACGTAGATTTGAACCGTCCGCATGCTCCGTGCATGTGGGTCTTGAAGGTACTCCACCATCTGGCGCACGCTATAAGGTAAGAAGAACATGGTGGCTAGTGCGGGATCAGACACAGTAAACCCATTCTGCTCATTCTCCATCCGCTCCAGGAAAAGCCCCTCGGACGCATACGTTCCCGTTGTCTTGGCAGCATGCACCAGCGGTTTGAACCCTTCCTTGTACACGAAGATCCGAAAATTCTGCTTCATGATCTCATAGCTCCTGCAAATATTTTGGTCATCGTTTCTTCACAATGAAAACGCGCTTAGGGATGCAAGATGGTACGACTGCTGTGCCTTTGAATTAGGATTTTGAACATTTTGGTCTTCAAGAATAGACAATAATACAAATCATAGCAGGTCAAAGATTCTGATGGATCATGGTTACTTCTTGAATCCGTTGAGGTCGTGGTACACTTCGTCCAGGAGCTCGCCGGATTCGCGTTGAGCATAATAGACGCGATCTTCAATGGCCTGAATGGCACCAGTCGCCATATCCGGGGCAGTTTCCTTCAACTTCAAAGCTGGAACCTGCTGCAAACCTGCCTGCATATACAAGATACATGCAGGATAATGATGAGAGTCCCTCAGACTCTGCAAGATTCAAGGTTGTATATATCACTATATTGCAAAAATCCTGCATGCTTTAGATATCTGCGGAGAAGATCAGTAACGGACTACTACGTAGTTCTAATGTATCTGTCACGATCTGATGATGGCAATCCGCATTGCTGTCAAGATATTGCAAGGGGTTCATGTCAACAAGTCATGAGAAGAGAATAATTGAGCACGCCTACCGGTGGCCTTAGCTGCGTGAGCACGGCCTTTCTCCTAATTACCGAGCTCGCAGAATCTCCTTCATATGCTCCTCCCTTCGGTGGCAGCTGGACGTCAATAGGCTTACTTCCGTTGCTTGTAGGAAGCTGGAATTGCTTCTCAGCTGCTTCATAATCCACAAATGCCGGCATATTGTCATATAAACCGGCAGCGACAGCCGGCGTGATCTGCATCGCCCCCTGAAAACGGTGGATGAAGCTTTGAAGGACAGCGAAGTTTACAAATCCGAAGTAGAAGATCAAGACGACGCAGAAGGAGACCGAGATGGTAACGATTCTGTGCTTGATAGCTGCTGTCGGACGATTAGTATATTGCGTCGTCTGCTGCACACGAGGAGTAGTACTACGAGAGCTGCTGCATGAGCTTCCCGACATGAGCAACTCTAGTTCGTCATGATGCAGTGCCGTAAAGTCGAGTGGGTGGAAGTCCCTGGAAATGAGCCGCGGCGCGGCAGATCTCAAACTCGTTTCCCGATCAGCGATGTCGCTGAAAATCACGCTTTCAACTGCAGACGGCGGAAAATGATTATTCTTCTCCTGATGCAAAGCTGGATGATCACGAATCCCTACCATCAATCCGGCAGCTATTGCTGCCGGATGATCCGCTAGAAGCAGCAATCTCGCTGTCAGCGCCGCCGGCACATGCAGCTCCTCATCAAGCTCATGAACTGCTGCTGGTGCTGGTGGAGCAGCGGCTACTTCCATTATCTCAAATTTTCTTTGCAAAATCTAGCGCTTACCTGTTGATCCTTTGAGTACCGAATTTTTTGATGACAATAATAAGTCGAGTGTGCGCGATCGCGTACATACGCAATCGATCCTTCTGGAAATGATGTCGAGCGTAATTTCTTTCACTCCACTGCAAGGAATTGCACACAAACTGCAAAATCTGTTCTTCTTGACGTGAAGAAAAACGCACAAGCAAAAAAAACGCATCGTCCGCATGTTTCGGAAAACAGAAGCGCTGTCAAGAATACAAGACGGGGAGAAACGCCTCAACGCCGTGATCTGCGGCCAAAATGCACCGAGACGATATTCGGGGGGATTGATCTCAGCCGTGCCCAATTCAACGGCATACATTCCGTCCATTAACGGCCTCAAACAGACCATCGTTTTCGAATCGACGGTGGAAAAAATCCAATTCGGTCGGAAGTTTTCCAAAAATCCCCCTAATCAACCTTAGCCCATTTGAGCCCATATATGTACCCATATATCAAGACCTCGAATGAGACCTCAATATTATGTGAATCAGCGAATTATTGTTTTTTGGGTGGCGAATTTATAAAACTAAAAGAACCATAACAAATCTATCTGAAAATGAAGATTATTTTATGGGGCTTATGACACTTTGTCATTTTTTATTCTTCAAGTTGTGAAAAAAGATCAAAGCATCTACCCTCTAACCAAGTAAGTATATTGATCTAGTTTTTTCAATTTTTTTTTCCCTTTGTTTTATTTTTCAAAATTTTAACCTTAAACCTTAAATTTAAGGGGTGTGTGTGTATGTGTTGATTCTATGGTTTTGGTTGTTAATTGTCGTCCATTACTTTTAGTTAATTAATTTATTTTTGGTTGTAATGCATTCAATCATTGATCAAAAGTATCAATAAGTTGATTCAACAAAAGTAGAATCAACATGTTATTGAATTAGATATAGTTTCGGCAATTATATTCAATTATTTTGATTGATCCAAGATGTCATTGGTTGAAGATTATTGATGATTAAACTACATTGTAGGCGTTTAATGTTGGTTTTGAGAAATTTATCAAGAAGTTGGATGTTCTTTCAACTTTAAAATAAAAGAAGCGTTGTTTCAATTGATTTATCAATTCACCTCTTCATCCGGACTTAATTTGAAGATTGGTTATTTTTGCATGAAAATTTTCTTTATTTAGGATTATTCTCAATTGTGAAAGGTTGATATTGAAATTTTTTCCTTCATTTCTTTGCCTACTTGGGTGGTTTTGAAATTTTACCAGGGAGTTTCAAAGAATTGGCACATTGATGTTCCATGTTGTTCTACTACTAGTTTGTACAGACATGTTTTGAATTGCCATGTGGATGATGTAATTTCCATTTTCAAAAAATTTGCCCACAAGGGGCTTACTATTTAGCTTAATGATAATCTAAATTCTCACCTTCTTTTTTTATGCCCCAGACTTAAATGGAAAAAGAATGATAAAATCTAGTTCAATTTCCCCCCTATTGGCTATAATCAACTTTAGTTTATTGTTGATATTTTAACATTCAATTTTCTTTCTTTTGGTGGTGTTGTTTAATTGCACTTGCTTTAGCAAGCGCAACTAAGTCCTTTCTTTCCTTTTTTGCTTCATTGATTTAGGTTGTTTTTATTTATTTCTTTTTTTGTTTTGTTTCATCGGGTTGTGACTATTGTTTCATCACTAATTGTTCTAGTTTTTTTGGTGTGATTAGGTTTCATCAAACTATAGTTACTATTGTTGATCTTGTGTTGATCATGTTTTTTGGTGTGATCAGGTTTGCTTCATTGTTGTATTCTACTAGGAGCTTCACCTATAGAAAGTGTTGTTTGATTTTTTAGTCATGCATCTCGCTTTTATTGTCAAAAGCAAAAGTTTCATTGTTATCATTTTTTTTTGCTTTTGCCAAAAGCTAGTCCCACCTCCTACTTTAGTCGAAAGCAAACTTGTACACAGGTCTTGAGGTGTTTGAGCTTTATTGCGATCTCCATGGCTTCTATTGAAGTGCAGCTTCTTCTACATTATTGCTTTTGCATTATCAATTATTTTATGCCATGGCTATTAGCGATGACATCATTTTTGATATGTTTCACTATTTTTTTTGTTTTTTTTGTTTATGTTGTGCAATATGTCATTTTTTCTTTTTTTCTTTGTGTTGTTTGCAAGTTTTGTCAAATTTTTGTTTGTTTTTTTGGTTCATTTCATTTATGTTTTCTTGGTTTTCTACAATGTCTAGTGGTCCTCCTATAAGTTTTTCTTCTAGTTCCACTTTTGGTGCTAGCAATTTAATTTGGTCTATTAATGGGCCTGACATTTTTGTTGACTGTTTTGGAAATGATGAGTTGTTCATTGGTTTTTCTTTTGTTAGTGAATTTCTTGAGTTACACCTCCTCTTGAATGTAATCCTAACTTGTTTGATTTTTTTATAATCCCTACATCTATCTAAACGTTGAAAAGTTCTGCATTTTTGTGAGTCCATATTTTTCATTGGATCCTATTGTTCATCTTGCTACAATTGTTGTTATGTCTTTTACATTAGGGTTTGTTCTGTGTCATAATTTTGTTATTGCTTCATGTGCATATGACTATGTGTTGTCTCTTACAACTGATGTTTCTGTTTTTTTTTTCTAGTTCTAAGTATTATGCAACGTTGCTGGAGCTCGCAACGATGGCGCTGTTGCAATTCACTACGACGCTATGCAACGCTACTAGAGCTCGCTACAGCGCTGTGCAGCGCTGTTGGAGTTCGTAGCGATGGCACTGTGTAGTGTTGGTGGAGCTCGCAACGATGGCACTATTGCAGTAACTTGTTGCGGCACTGCTACAGCTCGTAACGTTACGTCGTTGCAACGCACTGCTGCAACTTGTAACGCTGCAATGTTGTGGTGCTATGGCGCTGCAGCGCACTGCTACGTGCTGTACGCACTGTGGCGCTACAGTTCGCGTCGCGAGAACGTGGCAATGATGGCACGCGGTGCTTAACTGCTCTGCATCAATGGCGACCGTCGCCGCTTGAATTTTTTTATTTTTATTTTTTTTAACTTCTTAGCCGCCACAAAAAAAAGAAAGAACAGGATAGGGAGGGGGAGCTTTGAAACTTGTTCAAAGATCTCGACTTTGTTGGTTGGCAGGAATGTAACACACAAGTTGCCTCTAGTACCAACGCAAGCTCCCTCGGGTAGGAGCAATATCAACACCTTCCGGCAACAGGAGCACCAACACTAACAACAGCAACAATAACTTAGGAACTTATAAGCAAAAGAAATTTGTGGCTTTCAACATGAAGCATAGAAAGTGAAGTTTTTATAGAATTGAGTTGCAAAGAAAGAAGGAAATGAAATGTATGTAAACGATGGCCGTGTAATGGCCGCCGTGAGCATCTAGAAATCCTAGCTTATTATGGAAGAAACTCCTAACAAAGGAATTCTAAAGAAACTAAAAGGAGAAAGAAAGGTTTGGGCCTTTTATACCGTCGCTAACAAACTGAAACCCTAAGTACCTAATAGCATACAGTCGCCTAAGACCGTACATTAACCCTAAAAACGCACATGGGCATGCCCGTAACTGGCCATCATGTATGAGGCCATGTACGGGCATGACATAGTCTTGCTGAAACTAGTTGTTGAAAATCGCAACACTACTTCATCACCAATAACTTTCATGTGATGATACCATGCATTAATGAAAATGTTAAACAAAAAAAAAGGTGTTTTACCTTATTTTTTCTTTATCAACTATCCAATACTTCATATAAGAACTTGGATGTTACAAAAACCAAAAACAATCAACAAGTAAACAATAGAATTCCTGCAAAACAAAAGATTTACTAATGGGAACAAATAATGAAAAGCCAAAAATCAATAAGGAAAAAATTAGGTTTAGGTTTTTAGATTAAAGTCCCATATCATAACAACTACAACATAAAAGATTGTTGCACACCGTATACAACCCATAGAACTTGAAAAAAAATGCAAAAGAAAAAATTATTGTTCTTTATGTGGAAAACACCCTACTAGATTTTCCGAACACAAAAACAGCAAAGGTAGAAAAAAAATCAAGAAAAAAAAGAAAACAAATTGAAACCCTTACATAGTTTGAGTGTCTAAGAAAATTCCATAACAACCTAAACCCTGAAACAAAAGTGAAAAAACAAACAAAACAATCAAATTGAAAACATCCAAAAATGTAAAAGTTACTTGCTTGGTGGATACAATGTGCCATCCTTTTTTGCAACTTGCAAAATGAAAGAAGAAAGCCAAAATCCTTAATAGAATATTCATCCTTTAAAAGATCAATAATTGATTTTGTTGTATCAAAACCACGAAAAATTCTCCATTCATCAAACGCATTTTTCACCCAAAGTTTAACATGTTTGTTGATTCTTTGACCACCTTTATTAACATTTTCAACTTCCTTTTCATTAAGATCCAAAAAGCAACTCTTTGAAACATCCGTAATAAAAGATTTAAGGTTTATCCCCTTTCCAGGTTTAGATCTAAAAACCATGAGATCACAACTATTGGAAACTGCAGTGAATTGCAGCAGCGGTGCACAACAACGCCATCGCTGCGAGTTCCAGCAACGTTACACAGCATCGTAGCGAGCTGCAGTAGCGTCACAGCGAGTTGTAGTAGCGGCATTGTTGCGAACTCCAGCAGCGTTGTAGCAATAGTAGCGTTGTGCGTTATAGTGCCATTGTTGTTGTAGCGTTACAAGTGACAATGTTGCCATTGTTGCGACCTTGGTTCGTCCGACTTTTGTTGGATTCTCGTCGGACGATTCGTTCAAGTTTCGTTCGTTGAACTTCCGTCCATACAGGGATTTACATTCGACGTTCGTCAGACTTTCATCCTGCACGTTGTTGTCCTGTGCCCTGCGTTTTGCGTCTTACGCCCTGCGCCCTACGTCCTGCACCTTGCGTCTTGCATCCTACGGTCGTGCGTCTTGCGCCCTAACGTCCTACATACTATTTGTTTTGTCGTCCTGCCTTTTCATCCAACATCTGTTTGACTTCCGTCCGACCTTCGTCTGACGTTTATTGGACGTTCGTTTGACCTCCGTGCGATCTCTGTGTGTCACGGGTCATTCCCAACAATGCACTATATTCTTCAAACTGTACGTTGTGTTAGAATTTTGTAGTTAGTGTTGAGTACTATCACAAAATTTTGGGGCATGGGACAACACCATGTCCTCGGATGATGAGAGCATTAACACTCAGCCGGACCCCAGGTATCAGCTATGGAGTAACACACAATCTTTTGAGCCGATTTCTTTAAGCTCACGATCTTCACGACAATACCATCAAGTGTCTACAACACCATCGTCGTCTAGTACAACTCCTACCAGGAATTCAAGCTCAGGTTACACTACATCAATGGTGCATCAGAGTCCATTTGGAGGGGCTCATTAGTGGGGTACACCTGTTGTCGCACCTATTTTCACACCATCATCGTATATCCCGTTGCAAACTATGACCTCAACACCCATATACACCATGGAGGTCAGTAGTTCGTCTGGGAGGATTGAGAAATTCAGCGGAAGTCCAGGTACTATTTCTTTGAAGGAGTTCAAGGCAACTTTTTCAACTATGGTTTGTGAATTGGAGCTCAAGTATGGCGCTAATTACACCGAAGCGTTTGCATTGAAACAATTGGTTCGTTATGTGCACTATGAGGCATTGGATGTCTACGAACAACATTCTGTAAGGATTTTGGGTGTCACCCACATTCCCAATCTAGCTTACACCATAGTCATCGCCACCGCCTCTCAAGCTGCATTGTAAGTTGCAATTACAGATCACGGGACTGTGCTGAATAATCTAGACCCGGTACCTACCTCAGTAAACCTTTCTCCTCAACAATTCATTGCTGCTACCGCAAACATTCCTCCCACCACTGATGCGCCAGCTTTTGCTAATCCAGTGGCGGAATTCTTTCAAATTCTTGAGCTGGAATTTCCAGTCAAAAGTTCTGAAAAAGTTCTGCAACTCGCCACCTTCTCTTAGTAGAAGGATGAAACCCTCAAAATGCTTTACAGGAGGCTTCTCAAACTCAAAGAGAATACCCAGAGCATCACAGACTTGGAAGCTGCCCACCGGTATCTTCGTTTGTTGGAAGGTACTCCAACACTCCACGCGCAGGTTTTACAACGAGTCTTTGCAGAATTTGGAGACTTGTACACTTTGCTTGATGTGTATAACATTTCCGAAAAGCTGGAACTAGCTCATGCACACTATGAGGCCAGTATTATGAAGCCTCCATCACATTCAAGGCCTCAACCTACACCAACTCCACCAACTAGATCATCACATTCTTCTTCGAGGACTAAAGCGGTGCACTCGGTTACACCCATCTTACCTTCTTGCAATTACTGTGGCAATCTTGCCCACAAAGCTAGTGAGTGCAACATTCCTTCCGAGGATCTCTTTTATGATTATTGTGGGAAAGAGGGACATCATGAATTTGTCTGTTTTGCCAAGTTCCCAGAGCGGAAGTAACTCCGACTACAACGGCAAAATCTGCCAGTATCTTCCGTTGTCCCTCAACCAAAAGCCAAGGAACCTTAGCCTTCCACTCAAGCTTTACCCACCAAGGGTAATTCCAACAAAAATGCTAAGAAGAAGGAACACAATGCTGACAAGAGGGAGGTGCTTCAAGCCCATGCAATTCAAGTTTAGACTTTATAAAATGAACTCGAATCATTGAGGGCTCAACTTGCTAATCTAAAAGGCAAGTCCTCCCAACCAGCTAATCATGCCCAACTTGTACAAGGTTCAGGATCATGAGAGGGACCTCCTAGGTCATTCTATGGCCTTCCACACGATGTTATGGTTAGGGAGTATGTTCTTTCCACTCCACACAATTCTAGTCTCACACCAGAATTTGCTATTTCTTTTTGCCCTTCCTATGTTGCGGCACAAGAAGCTAAAGTGGCACCCAGAGTTTCTGCCACTAGGCTGGTAATTCAAACTGATGGACTCGCATTTGGTTCAAGTCCTATTACCAGGGTTAGAGGAGTTCGAGCAGTCATGCCATAATCTTTTCGTCCTCTCAACATGGAAGAAGAACGCACCTTGTTGGTGAGGGGGGAGGAGACTACTACACCACAAGTTGTTAGAGCATCAGATTTTCATGTCCCAGGAGTACATGTACATTAGGAAAACACACAATTTTCCACTGATCAGCTTATGGAATGCTAACTTCAAATGCACGAAGTGGCGCAAAAGCTTGTGAGTACACCATTGTTTAGTTTTCAAGATTTGAAGTTAAGCACCAGGGACATAATTACAATCTTAGAGGATACCCTAAACACTACATCAGGTCCTCTACCAATCCTTGATCCACATGCTACAGAGGTCCCATCCAACACCTTGGAGAGACATTCGATTAACTCACATGTTGTAGATGGCGTTCATAATCTAGTCACTATAACTAACATGGCTAAATTAGTGGGCTTTCCTACCTCTAACTCTACATTCACATATCAGAAGGGAGTTCAGAACACCTCACTTGTGGATTTATTACTCAGCAAAGGTGTTGTGGATAGCCATTCTCTCCACAAAGTCTCTCACTCATTTCCGAAGGTGGTGCCTAGTGAGAGAACTTCCATTGCCACCAGAGTTGCCATTGTCAACAATACTAGGTCAGCAATCCAAGTGGGAGGACATACACCCAGAGTGATACTTCTTGACATAAGTGCCTAACCAGTGATTCTTGGAGTTCAATTCGCCAAAAAGATGGGCATGCTTGACTCCAAACTATGGAAATCTATGTGGCAAATTCGCACCACTAGTGGGAGCGTAGAAGAGGTACTTGGGAAAAGTTCGGATTTGATTGCACTTAAGTTCAATGAAGGTACAGATCAGGAGCTTTGCTTACATGTCAAATGTTTAGTCACCAATGCCACAAGTTATGATGTGCTCATTGGGCAAGAGGCCTTATTTCCACCAGGTTTCACAATTGACAACTGGTTCAAACATGCATACTGCCGAGTGGATTGGGACACTGATGGCCACCACCTGGGATACATACCCCTTGATTTACATGGGAACCATAGTCTTATGGCTCACCATTGTATGCTTAAGGAAACACACACCATTTCCTACATCTAACAAGTTAGCCACGAATGGATAGAGGGAGATGAGGAGGAGATAGCTTACGCTCAAGCTACTAAAAGTTTGAGGGTGGTTCCTATTGACATTCAACATGGACCAAAGGTTTTATAAAGGTTCAAAGTAGCCCACAAGCCCTTGGTCAAAGCTTTGTCTAGTTTTGATAGCATGGAGAGCCATGGCGAACCGATTAAGCCATTACTTCGTTAGCTAATCACCTAGACACCACCTAAAGAAGAGATTACATTACTAGAGCTCTTTGGTGGTATTGATATAAGTCTCGAAGCCCTACTATAGTCAGGGATGGTGGTTCGGAGGTATTTTTACGTAGACATTGATCCTATTGTAAGGCAAGTGGTGGTATCAAGAATGAAGGAGTTCACAATAAGATTTCCACAACAATTTGCAACCATCGCATGGAGGGTTAGTTTCACATTTTTGCCTTCTGACATACAACTAATTTAGAAGAAGCATATGGAATTACTTGGCCCTGTTGACCTCATCATTTCAGGTTGGGAGTGTTAAGGATTTTCAACAGCTGGATTTGGAAAAGGCTTGAGTGACACAAGATCTGGTCTTTTCACGGACATGATACGATTAATCACTTGGGCTCAATCCATTTTTCCTACACTTGGTTATGTAATTGAAAACACTCCTTCTCAACTTGATCAAAGGGAGAAAGTCTAGGAGCAGTACACACTGGTCAAGCATTACCTTGGAGAGTCGCTCCTACTTGATGCGGCACAATGCGGTTCCTATGCGCACCAGTTACGAAACTGGTGGACCAACTTGGCACCACTCTCAATTCTGCAACTAGTTTTGAAATACACTATTAAAAACCCCAACTTACAGGTTTCTCACATATTAGATGATCAAAGTTCTTGCCAACCAATTACAAGGCAAGAAAAACCTCCTTGGTTTCCTGCGAACATAATAGGAAAACCAAGAGGTGCTTGGCTCACCTTTGTCTCTTTCCCAAGAGCACATGCCTTTCAAGGAGATGGACCAGGCTTAGTGTATCGTCATGCTTTAGCCACTTGGGATGAACCAAGCCCAAAAGAAAGAGAAAGGGCTATGGGGTTCCAAGTTGGCACTACTAGTCACACTAAGGTGACTAGATTAGAGCGTAATGCTCTACTAGGGAGAGGCATGGACCTGAACTCCCTTACATGGTTGTTGGTAACTTGTGTATTCTTTCAAATGTACAGAACACCAACACTGATTCAATCAACTTGCAGTTCTAGCGATGCAACCACATGGCACCTTGACCAAGTACACTTGTATATCTTCAACACTCTACATTTCACTCTCAGTGTTGGGGGGGAGGAGGTACCATGTAATTTGATTCAAGTTGTGTCTAATACACCTGGAGCTGCATTAGCTTTTGGAGAAATAATTACAACCTTTTACGAATCTACGCTGTTGGATAGTGGAGAACCCAATACACCAAGTTCTTTAGACACATTTTCCAACTCCATTCCATGTGTTTCCAACTACCATTTCGTTATGGGGAACTAGCTCACCAAGAAGGAGAAAGACCAAGTCACAAACTTGCTAATTAAGTATGAAAATGTGTTTACGTTCTCAATGAAAGACTTAGGTAGGTGTAAGACCATGCAGTATTCTATAGACCTTATAGATGAGACGCTCGTCTATCGAAGGAGGCATAGGTTGAGCAAACATGAATGGGAACTGGTAGATGAAAGATGCAAAGAGCTCCATGAGGCCGGTCTCATTCAGCCATCAAGTTCTGATTTCGTAGCCGCTACAGTAATGCCAGCAAAGAAAGATTTAGCTGGATTATGCATTGAGAAAAGGATGTGCGGGGATTATAGGCCTTTGAACCTAGTTACACCGCAGGATAGGTACCCCATGCCCATCCCTGAAGAATTGTGTGATAGTATTGGAGATTCAAACATCTTCAAAATTATGGATCTGAGGCAAGGTTTCAACCAGATTGTGCTTGCTGCGAAGGATTGCAAGAAAATAACATTCCATGGAAGTAACAAGTTATGGGAATGGCTTGTGATGCCTTTTGGATTGAAGAATGCACTTGTCTTCTTTCAACAAATCATGGACCAGGTTCTCGAAGGGGCAAATTTCTTGAAGTGTTACATAGATGACGTCCTAGTGCATAGCAAGGGACTCTTGCAGCATTTGGCTCATCTTGAGGAGTTATTCAAGAGGCTCCATGAAGTCAATATGAAGATCCATCTTAAAAAGTGTGAGTTCGTTGTCACTTCAGTAATCTACCTTGGACATAGAATTTTGGCAAATGGTATTATGGCTCATTGGGCCAAAGTAGTAGCCATTTTGGAGATGCCCAATCCTACTGATGTTCACACGTTGAAGATCTTCATCGGACTATGTAATTACTATAGAATTTATGTCCAAGATTTTAGTACTATTGCTCATCCACTCTATGCATTGTTAAAGAAGGATGTTGCTTGGACATGGAGTGATGAGGCTCAGGAAGCTTTCAACACACTCAAGGAAAAGCTTTCAGAGTTCCCCATTCTGAGAAGACTTGATTTCAACAAGGTTTTCATTCTACACACTGACTAGAGTGCTCTTGGTATTAGAGCTATTCTTGGCCAACTTGATGAGGAAGGCAAGGAATATGTTATCGCCTATGCATCTCGAAGCAACAA
>Ga0116229_10001692_pt1 | contig 34965 bp, 27 predicted proteins | sample S1TSphgellanicum_3_FD_87313 | JGI IMG/M metagenome (GOLD analysis project Ga0116229, IMG submission 87313) | Host-associated microbial communities from peat moss isolated from Minnesota, USA - S1T2_Fc - Sphagnum magellanicum MG | ecosystem: Host-associated > Plants > Peat moss > Unclassified...
AAAAAAAAAAAAGAATGTTGTCCCCTTTTTGTTGTTGCTCCCCCCCCCCCCCCCCCCCCTTTGCCTTGATAGTTAGAATAATATCAATTAACATATTGGGATATGGATTACTACTTCTTACATCTTGGGAACAATAGGCCTTTTTATATTAACTAATTTTTTAACCTATTTAACCATAAAATTGAATATCTTTCCAACAAGGATGAACATGTAAATGGGCATCCTTGTCTAATTCTTATTTCAATCATGAATGACTTAATGATGTTCTTGGTGAAATAAATAAAAGTTTTTACATTGTTAAACAAACAGTGTCACCATATTAATGGACTTCCTAACCATACCAAACTTTCCCAAGGTTAAGAACATAAAGTCCCAACCACCTTGTTGTATGTTTTAACAAAATCCAATTTTAGAAAAACAAAAAGGTTGGTTGGAATGTTTAGCCTAGTCCAAGGTGTCCTATGCCAACATCACATTATCAAGGATGTATTGGAGAGGTAGGAGGTAGTTTGATCTACATCCACCACCTCCATGAACACTGGCTAGAACTTGAGTTACAATGCCTTAACAAATATCTTGTATGTTACATTTAGAAAGGTAATTGGCTTCTAATTATCGATTGTTTCCTTTTCACATGCCTTGAATAATAATGTAATCAACCTTTTATTGACCTTTTTAGGTGGATGACATGTCTCTTCTACTGTTCTAATCATATGGTGTAACCATTTTCCCATTAGGTCTCATAAATACGTGTAGAATTCTACTACCATTCAATTTGGGCCATGAGATTTCCCTTTGGCCATGGCATTTGCAACAACTTGCAACTCCTTGTAATGATTGGCATTTTCAATTTGGGGATCATTACCTCAATAAACTTCTTGGGCAATGTGTTACAGACATTGATTTTTAACTTAGTAAGATTAAGTAATTCTCTGTGGGCTTTATACAACTTGTAGAATCTATAATAAATCTCTTCTAAGTCTTTTTTTGTTATGATAATTCCCTCTTCACTTTTTAAAACTAGAATTTTTGTCATGTTAGGTTTCCTTTTAATTGTCGCAAAAACTTTTTTTGTATTAGTGTTGACCTTCTTCCTCCATCAAATTTTTGACCAAATTTTTTGCCCCATGATCAACCATACTTCATTTAGTTTTTTCACCTCCCATTTCAAGAAACCCCACAAATTGTTGAAGCTCCCCACCCACCATAACATTTTTAGGTCAATTTGTGTTCCTTTTAGTTTATATCTCAATTCCATTTTTTCTTTCTAGAAGTCTATTACTTTTTGTTTACAAAATCCTTTTTAAAATTTGATAATCTTGGTGAAAAAGGCAACCTTTTTCAGTTGATTATGCCAAATTTCATGTATTTGTGCCTTGGCAACTTCAAAGTGTTTTGTATTCATCTTCCAAAGGAAACACCTTGGAACAACCTTTGCTAATTCTAATATGTAGGATAATGGGTGGTGGCCAAACCAAATTCCATCCCCCTTTATTTTGTAGTAAAATAACTTCCCTACCTACCTTTCATTAATGCAATTAAAGACATAGGTTTTATTAATTTAACTATTATTTGGCCCATGATAATTTAATTATGCCATCATTACTACAAAATGTGGGTGTAGTTCACTAGTCCCCGTTCATTAGAGTAGTGAATTCATTACTTTTTCACTAGTCCCCATTCATTACAACCAGTGAATTTACTCAAAATCCAATGAAATCATTTGGCATACAAGGACACCTTTTGTTGTAATGCATGATAATTAAAACTTTTTTTAGATCTTACATGTTTACTTATGTTCAAGGCTAACTTAAAACCTTCCCAAACAATTTTTTTATAAAAACTAAATAGTTTTTAGGTACATATTAAAGACTTGTCCTTTTTCATCTTCACCATATTCCAATCTTCACACTTAATTATATCCCCTTGAATTTTCCCCCAACAATTTCCACAAGGTGAACCTTTCAATTGGATTGTTTGAAGCATAGACATTAATATTGTTTGTCTTTCCACAAGGTAGCCCTTTCAACTTCAAAACATAAACTTAATTTCCTCCTAAGGTCAAGTAATCATAAACATATCTTACCCATTTGGGGTCCATCAAATGCAAGTACCTTCATGGCCAACCTAACCTTGTTGAAATTTGGACATGTACCATTCATTAATTTCAAAAATCCAAACCTAACCCTTGGCCATAATTGTTCCCCCATGTTTATTGTTCTTTCCTTATGTAATTTATGTTCTTATAAACAATGTTGTTTATGTGAAAAAAAATTGTTGAAAAAAATGCCCTAGTCTATGAGCTTCCTCACATGTCTCCAAGCTATGGCTATTATAAAACAATAAGTGTATATTCATTGTGGATTTTGAATGGTTCTACTTGGACATTTCTCCATTTCTCTAACTTTCCCTTATTTCCCAAAACCTTATAGATTGTAAAATGAGTGTTGATTAGATATTTGGTTTTTTCTTGAAGGGTTGGAGCCTTTCTTGCCTCTTACAACCATTTTCATAGCCTTCATTGTATTTCTTTTTCAATGTTGTTATTCCCACTCATAGTGTTTAGGGGTGGACAATATTTTTGCAAATTCAATCTTGAGTCATTATATTCCCCATTAAGGTTTTTTAAAGCCCTTGGCTTATATGCCTTGCCACTATTGTGGTTTAATAACGTTTTGTTCCTCACTTGGTGGATTGGAGTAAACAAAGTAGTTTGGGTATCTTCAAGATAAACATTTGGGGAAATATTTTCTATGCAATCAAGGTGGTTCCACAATAATACATTCAACCTAAACACAATTGTTAGAGTTGCCAAACACAATCATTCATTTCATATTCTTTCTTATCACCCCTTTGTTAATTTCCCATTTTTTTTGGTTGGGTTCCATTATATGTGAACTTTCCTTTAATTTTCTTTTACTTTTCCTTCTTAAAACTTCTATGAATTCATCTGGTCGATTTGTGAATCATTTATATTGAGATATGAACCTTGAGCTTTTTCAATTTTAGTTTTTTCCTTTTCCTTACCTTACATAACTTGCATCTCTTTTTTGGCATCAACTTTTCCTTTACCTTCAACCCCAACTACACACCTTGAAGCATTTCACCTAGCCCATATAACTTGACAATCCCCTATTTGGTGTAATAAACTACCATAGAAGTGGCATCTAATAGGATATTTTAAAAAAGTTGACAACAACTTCTACCTCTTTTCCACTCACCCCACAATGCTTATTGTCAAAACCCACCCATGTTTAGGGTTTATCATTATGCAAAACCTAGGGTCCCATCTCTTGTGATTGTTTGGGTCTTCCCCCATGATATTTCCAACACAAGTTGAGATTGTATTCCCAATGGGTCTATATTCAAATGGCAACACCTTTAATGAACACCAAAACAAAATTTTCAAGCCATGTGGGACATCCAGGTTGAACATTAAAACCCATTCTTGGTAGATCCCCATATCCCAAGGTGTCATATGTGGGGTTACCATTAATAACTTCTTAGTCCCCTTGGGCACAAAGGAACTCAAGTACATGAAACATGTACTTGCATCCATTTGGAAGTTGATGACTTAAAATTTCATTGCATTGTTCATGAGCACAACCCAATCCACAACAAAATGAGTAGGAAGTTTGGTACCTAAGAAGTTGGCAATAATTGTGTGTGGAGTGTGAAAATTCTCCATTTGCAAGTCTTCATGTGGAACTTGCTAAAGTTCTTGGATTAATGGAAATTTGTGATTTTTTGTCAGTCTTGCCCCAAGGGATTCGATGATTTCATTTGCTTTTGCCATGTTGATTTATTTGTTTGTATGTGTTCTTAGGAGTTCCAATGCAATTGTCTGTTGTTTTCACTTTATAGGACCTGACACTTGTTGAACAAAGCCATCTTTTGTAGGCCCAATCCAGTTAGCAAACATCTACCACTAAACAAAACAAGCAATTATGAAAACTACCATCTAAACCTAATGGTTGCCACATTTCTAAACATGGTTGCGCTCACCATATTTGAGCAATTAGAGCTTGAGACAAACAAATTCTGAGCATTGCTAAAAGAGAAGACAATAAAAAATAAAATGCAAACTAAACATCCGTGATCACCCTTTCAAAACCTAGGACACCATCACCATAGATCTTCAAAGACACCCAATAGCGCTCCCCCACACTCAAGCCCAGCCAACTCACTAAGTGGGTATCTTCAAGAGACTGTCAGTCAATGAAATTTCAGGTTTGCATCACACTTGCATTTTGAGAATTTGATTTTCTAAAATCAAGCAAGAAACTGCATCTCCATCCCATTGCAGTGGCTAGTTGTTTTCACCTGAAGAAGAAGGCAATTGGAACCTTGAAGGCTTTATGGGAAAATTTAGGGTTTGGGGGGAGGAGGGGTGGGAGGAGACTGACAATATTTGAGTCTTACATTTAGTCCCTTGCTTTGGGAAACAAAAAACTCGCAGCCAAAATTATTTATGTTTGTGCTTCACACGAGTTTGATACAACTGGTGAGTGGTGACAGCCATTTATCTGGCAGTATTGGTTGTTTTCCAGTGGACAATAGGACCAACCCAGATTAATCATTACACTTTCTGTGCACAAATATGCCTTCACATTAAGTGAATACACGATTAGGTCAGTTTCCGCATTTAACAAAACGAATAATTATTATTATTTTCAAAAAATGAATTCGTTTTTAAAATTTGAAATTATATTTTTCCATAATTTATTATAATATTGTGACATGAATAGTCAAATTATTCAGAATGTAGCTTATGATAATTATGATGATTTTCAACATAACAACTTCATATTTTCACAAAGTTTTATTTCACTATTTTGAGGATTATTTAATGACGAAACTGACCTTAGGGTAAGGTATATGTAATTAACTCTGGTTTTAAAATTAACATCAATTCCACAGACCAGTATTTTTTTTGTCTCATTTTGCTATGGCTATTTGGCATACCTGAGCTTGCCAAGAGGGTCCCACAATAAACCCTTGCATCTGAGCTAGCCATCCTACATTGTCAGTTGCAAATTGCCTTGGAGTTATGGTGGGCAGGTTGGTCTCTTTTTAGGATTTTTAGGATCTTTATATTTCTGATTATCAATGTGTGGTAAGGTTATGGCAAGAGGCTATGGTGAAAAAAGGGTGATGAAAAAGACAAAAGGAAGAGAAGAGAAGACAGGGGTCAAGATGACTCTAGCCTAGTAGGGGTGGACTGGTTTATGAACGCAAGCAAAATAACTGTGTTAGTATCCATTGAACATCGTGTGTGCACATGGTTTTTTAAAATGTTAACATGCAAGGGTGGAAATTTTGCTAGTGTGATTGGCAGCACTTTGTTGGTGCTAGGATGATGTTAGTAGCAAACCCTAAACGTCAATTGTGGCCATACTCTTAGAGGAGAGGCCTTACTTAAGAATCTGAAGGTATGCCAGGTGCTTGGCTTATTACTACTGACTTGCGACAAATACATGATACAAGGCTTGTTCCATGACTTCCATCTCAGTAGACTAGTCACCCATGGAATTCTTTCATAATTCTTTATAATTTTACTTTATAAGTAGGATGGATACTTTGGGCTTAGAGCCATTTTAGTACAACTCTGGTTATGTCAGGGTTCAAAGTTGCATTTTCAAACTGAGGACATACTTTCAGCTACTCCAGTGGCAAAGGCTGTGTAACCAGGCGGGTTGGGAGTTCCAATCCCAACTGGAAACGACTCTGGTGGTTAGGGTTGAGGCTGTCACCAGAGTTATCAATACAAAAGCTTCATTTCAAACCAGGCTTCCAGTCCACTGATGTACTGGCCACAATTTTTTAAGTGTACCATAAGGCCTGAGCAGAAGAAGAAGGGGCCTTCCCAAGATGACAAAAGGGCCTGACACATGGTGATAGCCAAGGGCCAGAGTGAAGCAACAACCACTAGTGTACCAGGACAGATGGATGGATGATCCTTCCATCCTTCCAGCCCAGCCCATTGGCCCCCAATTCTTCCAGGGAATGCCCACCAACAGCCAGCAGTGCACCATGAGGGATGAATGGATGGATGATGAATCCATGCAGACAAGTGCATTGGCCCCCCATTCTCCCAGGGATTTCCACCCCCTTCAAGAATATGTACATGGGTGGGCACACCTTGTCATCTTTTGGGCAAAGTCTGAAGCTCAAGAAGCACCTCTCTCCTTGGCACATCCTAACTCATTAGAAGTAACCCATCTGTAAGGGGAATTGTTGGGAATTGTTTATTAGCTGCTTTGCATGCACGGAATAATCATGGCTGATGGTGGCTTGATTTTTCAGCTATGGACCCCTGAAAGGGTCCCCCCTTCACCCCCAGCCCTGTATTTTTTTGGGCCTTGTCTTGTGCAAAGCCCCACATGAGGGGCCCTACCCTCAATGTTCTTGATGATCAAGTGTCACCCACCATTGCAATCTCTTTATGTCATAACCAAATAATGTACCATCAGATGATTCCAGTGCTGACGATATGAGATCATAATAAAATGGATTAAAAAAAACCAGTCAACTCAGGACCGCTTAGCACAACCCACACAACAAGTATAGGAATGACTTGCAATCCTCAACATTTGACAAATTTGTTCATGCTCAATAACCCTCACACGTCCTAAAAGCTAGTAGAGTTCTGAGCATATATGGAACCCTTCTATTTGGTTGCCTGTTACCATTGAAGTTGGCTTGTGTAAACTCCACAAGAGGTCTCAAGATTGACGGCGAGTTTGCTTCTCAATCCAACAGCCAAGTCTATTCTTTCCTTTATATACCAACTACTCCAAAAAAAATTACCTTCTTTGGTGGCGATGAGCAAGTCTGAGGCAACTTTGGAGCTGAGCATATGAGCTTCTACAGGCTTGTCAAAACATCTCCTTTACTCCAATTTGCCTTTTTTCTGGGTTGAAATTCATTGAGGGGGAGCAATATATGCACCTCAACAAACAAAAATTGATCCAACTTTGAGTTGGATTAACATGATTATTTGGAGCAGGCAATATAGTTGAGGAGATAAGCCAAGAATTGGGTAAACATGATACAATATTCAACTTCAAAGTTCAAACATATTAGCTTCTTGAAAACAACACACATTGTTCAAGACAAACTCTCAATCACAAATGATTCAAGGCAAGAGGAACTATCAATCACAAATCATTCAATACTTTAGCCCCGATTGCTCAATGGGCTCATGTGTCCTTAGAGATTACAGAGGGAAGGATGGGGACTGTTCAAACCTTTTCTATTGGGGGCCCTACAGCAGGGTTGACCACATTCATAAGCACCAAAAAAAAAAGAATAGCTTACCTTGATTATTTTGACACCGTACAATGGGATTGATTTTTTTCTATATCTTTAGGATCAGCTGTATGTATATTAGTTTCATTACTTTTGTCACAACTCAACTCTTGCTCATCCGGCCCTCACTCTTATTTATTTGTTATTATAAATAATCCCTCCTCATTGCATTTACTCCAAGACTCCTTCTTCCATATAGCACTCTCTTTGCATAACCGACCCCCCAAAAGAGTTGTGTTCCAATCTTTTAACACACAACAAACCAAAACACAAAAACAGAAGCAACAAGTAAGCACAGGTACAACCCAAAACACTAAGCATAGTCAACAAGAATAACAAAAAAGCTGAATTTGATCTCTTACATATAACAAAAGCTAAGCACAAAACAGAATCAACAACAAAAACAACAACAAAAAGTTAGATTTGATATCTTGTACTTATACAGTCAAAACATCACAAACAAAATCAACAACAAACCTCACCTGGCTTCTTCCCCCTTCCCTTCCCTCCCCTCCCCAAATAAGAAGAACGTGTGATCTTACACAGACAGAAGGAACAAACCAAAACACAAAGCAGAATCAACAACAACAATAGCAAAAAAAATTCTAGTTTGCCACAAAGAACAACAACAACAAAAACAACAAATGCCAATAATGGGCTTTCATTACAGATCTGGATGAGCAAGACAGCCCCCAAAACAACAATTGCTGATTATTCCAATGTCTTGTGTTTTTATTCACCAAGTACACAGTACAAAGCTCTTACCACTTTCAGGTGCAGTCCATTTAATACCCACCTCACTGCTATAGCAAGCTAGCAACTTGCAAGCCACCTTCTTCTTCTTCTTCTTCTTCTTCTTTTCTCTCTCTTTTGTTTTCTTCTCTCAAAGCCCACCATTCAAATCAAGAAAACTAGCTAGCTAGCTATGTGTCTTGAATGTGCCCCATTATTTTGTGGTTCCTTTTATGTGGCCTAGAGATTGTTCTCATTCTTCTCCTTTTGCTCAACTTCCTCTTCATATAACCTTCGATTAAGTTAGCCCTTTTCCTTTCATTGTATAGTGTTGTTGTAGGCATCCTAGCTCTATCATCATCCATCTGTCATCTCTGTTTCTATTACAAAAACGGGGGGGGGGGGGGGAAATTAACCCCCCTTTAATTTAAATTTGTAAAGGATTTAATACCCCACCCCCCCCTTTTTTAAAAGGAAGAAGGGGGTTTTTTCGTTTTTTTTTTTTTTTTTATAAAAATAAGAGGGGGGGGGGGGGGGGGGAAACTAAGCCCTCCTTAATTATAATATGTAAGAGATTGAATACCTACCCAGCCTCCTTTTGAAAAGGAAGAAGTGGGTTTTTCTGGTTTCTGTTGTGTCTGTAGTATCTCTCACCTAGATTGTTGTCATTTCAGTTTGGTTTCTTTATTGTGGGTTTTGGGTTCTACAGTTTCCTCCTTTCTTAATGAATTTCTTCTTCTTACCACCTTTGAAGTCTTTAGTGTGTGATGTTTCTTTTTCTTTTTTTTTTGGGTGGGATGCAATTTTTTTGTTATTGGTATTGCATTTAGCCTTGGGTGGACCAACCAGCACCCATGTTGGTACCATGATAAAAACCCCCAAAATTCGTTTGGATTATTTCTGAATGTGACAAATATCCTCTTCAAAAACAAAATCAGGGTCTCTGAGTTCAAATCTAATATTTTTTGGGCTTAATATGGCCACTAAGAGGCCTTGCTCAAAAAGGCCAAGGTATCAAAGGGAGGGGGGGCTGATTCACCCTGGCCTTGAGTTTAGAGCAAAAATAAAAAAGAGGTGATGGTCCTTGTAGATACATAAACTCTTGTAGACTCTCTTGGGTCTTATTACTCCAAGTGTACATTGTGAAGAATTTTGAAGAGTTTTTGTGGGAGCCCAAGGATAGATTATTGTCATTTGAGTTTGGTTACTCTGTTATTATTATTAAAGTCCCATAAAGTTTTATTAAAAAACACACCGTAGATTAAAAAAATGTACAATGGAGTAAAATTAAAGAAAAGGGGGAAATGATAGGATGTCAAGTTAGTTCAAAGTAGGAGTGAAAATCTCTCTATGTCCATAATCGATTGTTTGTAATAGATCAGTCATATTTATATGTCAAAAATTGACGGCTTACAATAGATTAATCATGGTGATGGAAAGTGTGTCTTGAAGGGGTGGAAGTCAAGAAGTAACTAAGCTTATGGCTATTGCTTGATGTATGATGGAGGAAGCTTGCATCTTTTGTAATGTGATCAATTGACAAAGAAAAGCGACCAAGGTAAAAAGATTAAGGTCCTTTAGCCCTTTCAAGTTCCAAATGGCATTAACACAATTGTGTAAAAACACATTGGCATGTTTGTGTAAGTAATCATATATTTCAATTGTTAAAGGGAGGAATTGATCAATGGGGTGTCAGTTGCGATTGTTCCTTTTTTTGGCTTGAGCTTTAGTGGAGGCAACAAATCTTTGAATTATGCAAGATTGAAAGAGTAAATCCACTTGTGTTGGGTCGACAATGACAACATCAATTAGGGTGCAAATGTCATTTTTGGTAAGCACAATGTCGATTTGTTGATGAAAAAAAATGAATGTGATTGAAAGAAGTGCATGTAATTGTTCTTGTCCCACATGGAAACTAATATTTTGCACAATGATGATAAACGTGTCGCGAATTGCATCATGGGTTTCAATGTGTTCGTTGCTATGAACACAACATAAGAAATAGATACTTATAGGGTCAATGAAATGTGCACACACACATCAAGGAATGCTTGCAATTGAAAGATAAGGTAGTTCAAGTCATGTACAAAATGCTGTGAAAAAATTTGGAAAAGATAATTTAAAGGTTGGGAAGATTGATCAAGTAGTAAGTCAAATGTTTGTCCTTGAATTAAAACATGATAAAATTCGAACATGATAAGTGTTAAATATCCCATAAAAAACATGCTAAAAAAATATGATGATGTAAATGTTTCAAAATGAACTTTTGAAGTTGAACCATTTGTTATGTGATGAACTGTTCAAACGAAGAAAGATATGCGCTGCCTCGAGTGATAAAAAATGGCATGTCATTTTGAGATGTTGTTGAAAAGGAAATGTGTTGCTATCTTTTTAAAAACCTTTGTTATGGGTTTTGGGTTCTATGGTTCATTTTTTCTTCTTTTTATTTAATTTTTGATGTTTGTTAGTTTTAAAATTGAAAAAAACATTGAGATAAAATTTTGATTGTGGGTGTTGGTGGGTTTTTAACAGAAAAAAAGGTACAAAAAGCTTATGTACCTTGTGAAAACAGTAATTATTTATTTTCAGTCTTGGGTCTCATTACTTAGTGCAAATGCACATTGTGAAGAAGAATTTGAAGAGTGTATTTATTTGGGGTTTTGAAATTTTGATTCTTTTTTCCATCAATTTACTTGCTTACTTAGTTAGTATGTTTGGATTGCTGTGTCCTCTGTGCATTGGTGGTTTGTTTTTTCTCTCCAATTTTTCTTTTTGCAACAACAAGTGCCATTCATTCTTTCTTTCTATTAAGTGTCTGCAATCTCCTCTGCCTTTTGTGTCTTTTGTCCAGAGATTTTGTTTTGTATTTTGTTTTGGTGGGTGTGGTTTTTTCCCCCTCCATTGTTTCTGCAAGGAGAAAGTGGCATTTCTTTGTGTTGTTGTTTTGCAAGCTCCAGCAGAAGCAAAAGGCTTTCTTCTTCTTCTTCTTCTTCTTCTTCCTCATATCCAGCTCTCAGGGTAATTTTTCATGTCCAGTCTTAGTAGTTAGTGCCTACAGAAGTATTTTGAGCGGGTTTTCTACTTCCTTGTGAAAATACTAGCTCTTTTAAAGAGCTAAGAAGCTTCAGCCAGGCATTTCCAGAGTTTGAAGGAGATCTGTACAGAAGAGTGTCTGTCCTTTGGATTGTCTCAGCTCTTCTTCTGCAAGCAAAATCTTCTTCTTCTTCTTCTACAGTGTTGTTTGATTTTCTTGTAGCCATCAATATCTTCTTGTTCTTCTTCAGTTTGAAGACAGTTTTGTTTGCTTCACAAACTTTGGACATTTCCAAAAGCTCCCTGTTGCAAGCATTCCAAAAGGGGGGCCTGCTGCTGCATTGAGCATTCCAAAACTCCTAGCACTGGAAGGAAGCTCACTGTAGGAGGAACTCTCACAGTGTAAGTAGTAGTACCAGCAACAAATTCATGAAGCTCAGAGGATGATGCTGATGAATACTGAGAGGTTACATGAATTCAAGTGTAGGACTCAAGGACCAACAAGGATGATGATGATGATGTTGCGTTGCTGCTGTTTGCTGAAGAAAATGCTGCTGCTGTTTCTTCTCATCGCCATAGCCTCTCTTGTGTCTACATTTCTCCATCAAGCGTCTTCCATCACCACCACATTTCCTCTAGTTTATGAACAACAACATACCAGCTCCATAGCTCACCGGAGCTCTCACGATCAAAGCAGCTTATCTGACGACACAAGGAGCAAACCTGCTCATCAGTTCCAGGATCACCCAAAAATCCTAGCTATGCTACAGGCTCCCCTTGTCCGACGGAAGTTGTTACATCACCACCACAACAAGGCTTTGTTGCACAAGACCACTACGATGAAGAAAGAGAGTGCAGGAAATCAACAGGGTGGCGAGAACAAGGGTTACCAGCGCCATGGCGGGAGACTGGAGCTTCAGCGAAGAGAAGAGCGTTGTCATGAGCTGCTGCTGAGGATCCGGTCAAGCAGCAATGATCATCATCAAGCCGCCGCCGCCGATGATTTGCAGCGTCTCCATTGCGCAGTCATTAGAAGCTCTCTTAGGGTACAAGCGTTGAGGAAACGAGCTGTGCTGCGGTCGCGGCCTGCTGCTGCTGCTGTGGGATCCAAAGTTGTTGCAGCTGCAGGTAGTTGCGTCGAGCTTCTTCTGATGTCTTTTTTGTAGCTGGGTTTCTTTGAGCACCAGCCAGGGTTCTAAACTTTCTCAAAGAATTTTTGCAACTTCTACCACCACCATTGCAGATTCAAAGCTTCAGAATTCCCTGTCAGCAGCAGATGTTGTAGTAGGACTTCTTGTTCGGCAGATGGCAAAAGTGGGCAAGCTAACATGTAGGTAGCTGGTTGTTCTTTCTTTCTTTTGTAGGTGGGTTTGAGGCACCAGTGTCGGCATCAAATGGAGAGTATATCACCACTGTAACACTGGGAACACCAGGGCGGGTTTTCTCAGTGATAGTAGACACAGGGAGTGATCTGACATGGGTGCAATGCTCGCCCTGCTCTGATTGTTACCCTCAAAATCAATCCCTGTTCAGCCCTAGCATGTCAACATCATACTCCAAGGTACTACCTACACTATACAATGCTCTCTCTTGTTGTTGTGTTGATGCTTTGATGATGCTTGAATTCTCCTTGTTTGGCTGGTGGTTGTAAGGATAGTGAACCATGCATGCATACTACTGTATCTTCTCTGATTCGGTGGAAGGATTGATCGCTTGTTGTGCAGCTACCATGCAACAGTGCGCTCTGTACAGGTCTTCCTTTCCCGATGTGTAACAACAATAGCTGTGTATATTGGTATGCTTATGGGGATGGGTCTCTCACTACTGGTGACTTTGTCTATGATACAATCACACTCGACATTACCAATGGTCAACAACAGCAGGTACATATGAATCCTTTTATATGTTTTCTTTATGACAACCATAAGAAACAATTCTCAGTTGCTGAAGAAGTTCTTCTCCTTGTACGCAAGAGAATATGCATTTATTATATCAGTCAGAAGTGATGAACATATCAGAAGAGTTGGATATGCAAGTTGGTTGTGAAATTTTCCCTCCCAAGAACTCAACAGTGAGACCATGACTTTTGCTATCATGAGATTAGGTTCTTGAACTTTCTCAAAGATAAAATCAGGAGGACATGGATTTATTGGATACTCAACAAACCCCCTCTTTCATTTCCTTTCGGGGATTGGCTCAATCATTGGCTTCTATGGGCACATACATAGAAAGAAGAAAGAACTAAAAGTCTGCTATTGCACTTCATGTTGTGTGTGCAGGTTCCAGATTTTGCATTCGGCTGTGGGCATGATAACGAGGGTTCATTTGCAGGAGCAGCTGGGATCTTAGGATTAGGTCAAGGCCCACTTTCATTTCCATCTCAGTTAACATCCATCTTCCAAGGAAAATTCTCCTACTGTTTGGTTGACTGGCAAGCAGCCCCGAATCAGACAAGTCCACTACTGTTTGGTGAAGCTGCAGCTCCATTGCTCCCTGGTGTGACATATATTGGACTGGTGACCAATCCACAGAATCCAACATTCTATTACGTGAATCTCACAGGCATAAGTGTAGGGACTCAACTCCTTACCATTCCTGAGGGGACTTTTGACATAAACCCAGTTGGAGCTGGTGGAGCTATTTTTGACTCAGGAACAACAATCACGACACTTGCAGAGGCTGCATATACAGCAGTGCTGAATGCCATGAATACTTCAACCATGATGTATCCACGCACCGAGGCTGTTCCAGGACTTGACCTATGTTTTGCAGGATCAAATGCTCAACTGCCCAATGTTCCAACTCTTACATTCCACTTTGAAGGTGCAGATATGGTGCTGCCGGTGAGCAATTACTTCATATTCATTGAGAGTAGCCAGGCATATTGTCTCTCCATTTCTCAGTCGCCTGATATGACTGTCTTGGGCAGCATCCAACAACAAAACTTTCAAGTCCTCTATGATACAGTTAACAGGCAAATTGGATTTGTACCCAGAGTTTGCACTGGAGTCACACTCTAAATCTGCAACATGACATTGCCAGTGGTCACCTTCAGCACAGTTTTTCAGGCATTTTTCTTCAGACTGATATACTGATGAATTCCTGGGCCAATTTTGTTTTTTAGGATGCACAGTAGGACCCTGTACATTTGAGCAGTTTTAGATAACACTTGGGAGTTCACTACCCAGATTTTGATTATGAGGATTTGGTTTAGAAGGATGGGTAATAGTTAAATAGCTCAACAGAATACAGACAGCTTTGATATCAGTGCCGGGCTGATATATTTGCAAGGGGAAAGTTTAAATGACCACATTTTTTAGCGTTGCAAGTTCTGAGGTACTTACTTTGCAGGTATGACTTTTTTCTTCTTGTTGCTACCTTGATTAGAAACAAATGTGCTTCCAGTGTCCTGCAGATGTGGATTTGTATGTCTGTAAACCTCTTATGTCATAAAATTAGCTGCTGTAATGGTTTCCAGGCATCTGCCAAGCTGGAGATTTTTACATAAACTCTCCACTTGGAGGGAGTGGAAAAAAAATATTTCAGCTAAAATTGTAGAACTGCAACTATTGCACAAGAATTGTCACTCAATTGTTGCATCTTCTTCTTACAGATCTGCATGGATAAATCCAACTATTATGATCCCCAAGAACTCAGCATGGAAACTTTTGCTGCTGCACAACTCAAAGGTTTGCTGGTTCACAGGATTTAGAATGGCAATTTCACCATGATAATGACATGTGTAACTCCAGGATGCAGTTGTAGTTTGCACCAGCATGGTAAGCCTTCCAGAGAGAAACAAGCTAAGACATGAACTACCAAGTCCATTCCAGGGAACAAATTTCCTGCTCCTTAAGCCATGAGTATGATTTCACACTCCATCCTCATATGCTCAGTCCAGAGCCTGGTGAAAATCCAGTGCAAACCAGCAACTGAAACTTTTGTGGTCTGCCTCACCAATTGTTTGTAGAGCATGTTGCCCATGACCCACTTTTTGAGCAAAGGCACAAAAGAGAAGGGCAATGTGAGAAGCATTTGTGATACCATCCCAGTGAGGGAAGCACAGCACACATGCTTTCATTGCTTACAATTTCAGATCAGTTTGTGCAACACCTTGATTATAGAGTCTCTTCTGAACCCCCTGCATCACTGGTTTTTCAAGAAATGCTGCACGATTGATAGTTAATGCCTTAGTCCATTTTGTCTAAGCACAGTCTGCAGCTGTGAGGTTATATCATAGTTCAGTAGCAAATCAGCGCTTTTTGGTATGTCACCTCATTACTGGAGCATGATGATGGATTACTGTTCTGTCACAAACCTATGACTGATCTTTTGACATGCAGCTCCTATCATTCATACAGGATGTTTGACTCCTGCATTCAGCAAACGTGTCAATGAGGCTACTCCCCAGAACAGATGGGACTCCCAACAAGTTTGAATTGTCTGTTCAGGAACACACCTGCTGAGTTCAACTCATAAGCTAGCATTTGCAATAACCATCTGAACATTGCAAGGTATAAAATTTTACAACTTCACTTAATGGTTAATCACTATCAGATTTTTACAAATGATTTATTACTACTGGGTTTTTGACAATTCCTTTACCCCAAACATTAGAGTAACCAGGGCAGCATTCTACTTCTGGGAATGATTTCATTCACTTATGTACTGTATTATAACTACTCATGTAAATTAATTGAATTCCGCTTGTAGATCCTCATTTAGCCTTAACTACTTCAGTGGCACACATATACTACTGTCGCCATTAGCAACTTCATGGTGTTATTTCTGCTGCAAGTTAGCCTTGCTCATAACAGATACACGCTGAGATCACTCACTCTTTGCACACTTTCAGCAAGTAAAATAATTACAGAAGTGCCCCAAAGTACAGAGATGTGAGAGCGTCTTTGTTCTTCAGAAAAGTCCTTTTTAATACTTCCCTATGACTGCAGACAGTTACAACTTTCTCAACTGACAGTCCTAATCAGGAGGTGAGTTTGGCTACTTCTAGTTGTCCTTTATTTCAACAGTCTCATGGTTGGCTATCACCTTGTTCGGTTAACACTGGATCAACTACTCACTGATGGAGTTGGGCTAGCTATGTTTCAGGTAGCCGTGGTTCAGTTAGCCATGGTTTGGCTATCCTCTTCTGCCAGACATACTAATTCCTAACAATCATAGCTAGAAACCCCAGGAAAAAACACATTAGCAGAAGCCATGTTATGTTAGTTCTAGCCAAACAAAAACAAACACAAGAAGAATATCGAGCATAGACATAAACGTCATATCATCCACAATGTATTGGAGCATCACCATCACCAATGGCAGAGTGTAGCAGCCAGCAATCAATCCCCAGCAAGTGACTTCTTCATGCGCTTGTGAGAGTGCATGTAGCTAAGCAACAAAATATTTGACTTACAGCAAGGACTTCATGATCAGAAAAGCCTGCATGGGACTAAACCTCGTGGACTGTCTTCACAAACAAAGTCACAAAAGGGAGATGCGCTGCATTTGCATTCATTACACATACATTCTCCATTTTACAGTTTATAAATCAATTCAGCAATTGCAAGGCCTTCTTCCATTCACAGGTCTGAAGATCAATGGGATATGTGCACATCCAGAAATGGAGACAACTATCACATTCAATTTCTCAGTTCAGTTTTGCTCTACCCATGTTGTAAATCAAGGTTCACTTTCACCAAATTTCAAGCCTCACCACTTTTCAAGACTCATTACCAGGATTATGGGCCCCAGGATGGAAGAAGAAAGCCATAAGTTTGCTGAACGCCATAAGTTTGCTGAACGAGATCAAACCCAGAGCAGAAAAGAGGAGAAAGTTTCACACTCACTCAAAAGAAGTCCCAAGCAACACACCTTGAGAGTGATTCATTGGTGCAGTGCAAAGAAGCCACTGAACTGAAACCCTTTGGATTTGCACATCCTCTACAAATGTCACTAGTGTGGCAACAATAACAGCTTCTGCAGTCACTGAGCTCAACTTGCACTTGCGAGAGAGCTCCCAGCCAGATGAAACAAACAAGAACTTTGCATGAAAAGAAATTGCAAAAGAGTGCTTTACCAGACCAACCATACTCTCGGAGGAGGTTTCAAGACAGAAACAGGTTCAATTGCCAGCCTACTCCCAAGCCGCAGAACGGGTGATGAGGGCAAAGGATCATTGACCTCAGGAAGATGCATTGGCAGGTCAAAATCATTAGACCATTACATACTGGTCAGGATCAAGAACAGACCAGTGAAGTGTGTGATTCCCCAAAAGCTTTCGAAGCTCAGCCAGCATACTGTTCTTGTAACAGTTGCAGTGCCAGTCCTAGCTCAGCTTCCCTGTTGTTCAAGATCTGAAGCAAGGTTCTAATTGTCGTCGCTGCTCAGACTTAGCACTGCCTCATGGAACTCTTGTCCAGGTAGTTCCTCCTGTACTTTTCTCCAGTGAATACAATTTACAGCTGGAAACCCTTAGTTTGAAACACAAAAGTTGTACACATCAAACCAACAAGACTCAGCTCCAGGACAACACCTGAATAAATAAAAGAAAACAAGTTTGGAATTGTGGTATTGCTTGCTTCACAAAGACAAAGTACTGTTGTACAGAAGTGGCAAAGAGGAAAAGAAAGAGTCTACAATCAAATGCAGTTTTCTCAGGCACAAAAAAAATACCATAGCAAGTTTTGAGATGAAAACTATACAGAATGGCCCCAGAAAGCAAACTACAGCCAACTTGCAAGCACAATCAAGTCTCTATTGGATAAACTAGAATCCAACAAAATGGAAGCAAGGACACTTGGTATCAGAAACAAATGTTGGTTACAGACCACCAGGGAATGGCAGATGCCATCAGATCTTTATCAAAGATGATGAGGAGCTGCTCAGATCAACCCTAATAATACTACTCTCATTACAAGTGCACAACCAACATTAACAGTCCCCTAGGTAGCAGAGTTTCACAAAGTAACAAAGCTACCAAGCAAGCTTTCCATTGGTGGATGGCACTCATCCAGAAAACCCACAACCCTAAAGTCTTTGACATACATGCATACACTATCAATGCCTGAGCTAGACTGCACAAGGAAATCATGAACTGTATATAGAAGAGGAGAAATGGGCAACATTTATCCGCCTAGTCATAAAAGGCCACACAAACCAGTCTACAGATCAAATTCATCATCCTTCAAGGCCTCCTGTGCAGCTGCCTCTTCTTCTTCATCATCCAGCACAAAGTAGGGATTGTGCACAACAGGCCGGAACTTGTAGCCAGTGTAAATGTAGAAGGCCAGTGCAGCCATCTCTTCAGCAAAGTTGCTGGCCCATCTGTACTGATATGCCGTGACTGTTTCAAGTGCAAATACCACAATGCGTGTGAAGTAAATGTAGCTCACAACCACAATGTAGTACTGACGGAACAGCATCAGCTTCACCAGGTTCCTTGCTGCTTTGCCATCAGTCTGGGATGCCTCTCTCAAATGCTTGATTGACCACACAATGGGAAACAAAACCGCACAACAGCAGATGATGTCCAGGAGGAAAAAAACCTGCTTTAATGTGAAGAAATCTTTCTTGGATGGACCAGATTCATCATAAACAATAAAAGCTGCATTGGCAAAAATCTGGAGAGGAATGACAATCATGAGGAGCTTCTTCTCCTTATCTTGAAGGTAGGGTTTCAAGAAGGACCAGCCTGTACCGATAAGAATAATCACAATGAACAGCATCCCACCTCGCAGGAAGTTGAAAATGTAGTAGGCAACATCCCAGCCATGTGGTGTCCCCGTCCTCTTCACGAACTGCTTGTCCTCTGCCTCGCAGATCAGATTCAGGGCCTTGAGAACGATCAAGACGCCCATGAGAATGTGGATGCGGTGAACTGAGAGTCTCTGCCTCCAGCAAATGTAGATCCAAAGTCCTAGAAGTACAACATGCGCCAGAAAAAAAGTGAAGTAGAGCAGCGGCAGCTGGGTCTGACCCATGGGCAAATAGTCCGGAGATCCATTCTCTTTATTGTACATTGAGGTAACGACTTCCATGGTGACTGGCGCATGCAAGCAATTCTCAAAAAACAAGCTGTATTCATCCGAAGTCGTCACCGCATAGAGAGGCATTAGGTACAACGGAGTTTCCTCTTCTGGAGCTTGAGGCAGATCCTGTAAAGTAAAAAGAGCCCGAATAGCATCATTATCGAGTAGACAATCTATCTTATCGGCTTCCATACTATTGTAAATAGGAAGCAGATCCGCAAAAGTTGACAGAAAAAACCCCATTCTGGTTTTATCACCTTCCGGCAACTGCGCATCAATGATGGTGATGTTGACCACACCTCCCACCTCAAACCCAAAAGTCTCAAACAATATAAATGGCCGCGAGTCATCCTTTATCGTCAAGTGTTTAATCTCCGCGAGACAAGAAGGCAACAGATTCACCACCGAGAACAACAGGGTCACCAGCAGTACCGACGGCAAAACACCACCACCGCCACCCACTGCCATCGGGCCTTCTCTCTCTCGTACCCTTCTTCCACCACCAATAAGAAAAAAAAACCCTGCGATTCTCACTAGGTATCGTCCGATCTACTGATCCCAAAACGTAAACTAGGGTTCGATCCCACTCGCACCTAACAGCAAACTACACAGCTTCCCCCCCAATAGTAGATCAAGAAGAAAAACAGCCAAAAAACAAACGCATGACTACAAACAATCTCCTTCAAAAACAATCTCTCTCTCTCTCTCTCTCTCTCTCTCTCTCTCTGTGCCCTTCAGGTAGCAATCAACTAGGGCATTCCTAACACAAACAGGGATCGACAGTTTCCAGGAGCTGGAAAACAACCCAAGAAAGCGAAGAGGAGGAGGAGAGGAGGTGGAAGTACGCGGACAACAACCAGTTTTCCTTCCACCACCACTACTGCCACTACCTACCAGCACCAACGCAGCAACGAATGCGAAGAGAAAAAGGGAGGAGAAACTATGGCCCTAACGAGCAAGAAACAAAAACGACCAGAAAAGCAAGAGTTGTGGAGTGATTGTGTTTTTTGGCGAAAACGTTTCTACCGTCCTCTCCTACATGTAGCCAAATTTGGCTACATCCTCTTGTGGATGATCGCCAACACACCTGCCTCACAAATTTGGAAAAAAAAAAATTGTGGTGAGGGCAAAATGTTTGTGAAATGATTGAAGACGCAAATCAATCAACCCACTGTCTAAGTATGTGTGTGTGTGTGTGTTTTTGTGTGATTGATTGTTTGTGGCAGGTCCCCCAATTAGGTGCAGATATTTCCTCGTATTTTCCCTCCCTGTTTCCCCCTCTTATTGTTTATCCCACCTACCTCATGATAAGGGTCTTATTCGTGGCCACAGTGAACCAACAGCCACGAGCCCACCTTCATCCGTTGGAACCCTGTTTGTTGTCATGTCTCAGTTGTGGATGGATGGATAGATGGATGAATAAATGCCAAGTTCCCGTCTGCGATGATGCTGCCCGATTTTGGGCTTGTCCTTTTAGACTTCGTGCGTTTTTTGCACTAAATTGGGCTGCATGGTTTTTCATGTTGTGCATGTCCTATATTAAAAGAACATTATTTAATTTGTTATTCATGTTTTAATGCTCTAGGCCCAGTTTGAAGCCAACTCCTTTTTCAAGAAGTATCAACCAATAACATAGATTTGAGCACTCAAAAGGAGCAATCTTTTTTATAAAAAATTTAACACATGTGCAAGGTCAAAACACTCAAACCAAGTTATAAAACTAGGTGAGTTTGCTCAAGGCCGAACATCTTTGTTAAATTTGTGTGCTGAACAATGTCTGTTAATGGTGTTTAATGTTTCATGATATTATATGTCATGAATTTTTGTTATTTAAAAAATTGGGAAAAACTCTCTTTTTGGGGGTGTAAAATGTGCTCTTTTATTAAAAATTTGCCACTTTTGCCAAATTGAAAATTTGAAATAATAAATTAATTCATTTCATTTTGGTACCCTATCCTTGTTTCTTCATTATGAGGAGGGATTTCATTCCTTGAATAAAATTTTGGGTTTTGTTGGGCCATGATTTCAATTAAAGATTACACATTGAATTGGGTTTACAAAACCTTAATGTGAAAAGTAGCTTGTGTTTTATGGACAACAATAAGGGATGTTAAAACAAGGGAAGAATTGTTGAAGCTTGTGACATGATAAAGTCATGGTGTGAAAGGAGATTTTTGTTGCATATGACATGAAAAATGAAAAGTGGTAGTTAGGGTTAGGGTTTAAGTGTGTTTATTTGTGTGCGAAATGACGCAATTTCTAACCAAGACGTGTGTGTGGTAGAAGAAAAGACTAATTTTAACACTATCAAATTATGTGTAGGTTTTTTATGTCTTGGAAAAGTGATTATAATCCATTTTCTATTGCACACTAGACAATAATTTTGACTAGAAATAAAATGTTTCTTCTACTTTGATCATGATTGTAGCTAATTCATGGGGATGATGAAGATGTGGGTGCTTGCAAGTTACAACATACAACCTTTAAAGTCACAAAGTGACAACTTTTAATACATGTAGCACTTTGATGCATCATGGTGGATTTTAGGAAAAAACAATTTGATGAAATTTTGTTAAAGATCATGGGTTATATCCCAATGTGTCAATATGTTGTGGAATTGATACACATATTGATGATTTACTTGTCCAACAAAACATATTTTTAATTTGTAAAGTTTTAAAAGTTGTTGTAATTACAACAAAAAGACTAAGAAGGAGTAGTTTTCATATGAATTTTTTAATGAAATGTTACACATATAAAGTTATTAACATAACGAACAATTTTTTCCTTCAAAACTTTCAATTTGTTTTGAAGTCTTGGCGTTCAAATTAGATGACATTAAAATGTTCAATATTATATTCTGATATGATAATGTTGTTGACTATGATCTTTTTAGGTTGTAAAATGTTCCTCCATTGAAGATGTACTTAGGTTAAGTGTTTTTATTAATCATTTGACAAAAATAAAATGGAGTTTCAATTTTTTTAAATGGAAAAATATTTTCAAATTTAAGGGTTTTTTTTTAAACTTTATAAAATTATTGGTGTACGTTTACATATAGTCATGATTATGAATCAATTGCATATTCAAGTTTTTCATGACTTATTTTAGTTTTGAACCCAAAATCATTTATATGTGATCTTTAGAAAAAATCAAAGTGAGTGAAATTTTACACGTCACTACTTTTGATACTATATGTAATCCCGATTTTGCCTAAAATCATGTACATTATAACTTGCAAACACCTATGTTGAGGAAAAATCGACCCATTCATTTGGCTAAAAAGAGTTCTTTGGGATTCTCGATTGGGTTTGAGATATGGTCTTGAGATAAATTCAAGGAAGTCATTAGAGGTGAATACCACACAAACCATTCCTATGTTGTTTGTTGATGTCATAAAGATAGGCAATTAGGGTTGGCATTTCAATTGTCCTTGTTTTTCACTTTCTATGGCACATTCACACTATATACATGGCCTTTAAGTAAGGTAAAGTATTAGTTTACAATATTTTATTTCCACAAAAAAATGCAAAGAAAGTATGTTTGGACAACTTTGATAAGGATGATGGAAATGGAAAGCATATATGTTTTTGAAACTATAGTTAAGGGGGAATAAGGTACATGTTGCCCAAAAACTAATTGTTATTCTACATTTATTACCTGTGAAACCTAAACATTAAAAATTATAAATTGTTGAAATTGTATCACAACATCCATGAGCCCTAATGACTATTGTTGTGAATCTATTACAATTTGTACTTTTGGATTTGGGTAATAAAAAAGTTAAAACTGTATATGTTTTTGTTACATTATGTCATATAAACATCCAAACATATTTTTGTAGATGCATGTAAATTGTAATTCACCTATGTAACATGTCAATGGATGCCTCCAACTATTTCCAAGTATACATTATGTTTGGAATTCACAAATGTAAGAATTTTACATTCTCTAGCAATGTGAGCAATAACCTTGTTTTAAAGTTGTCAAAAGTACTTTAATAACAAGCTCTTTAATGTATAAGATTTTCAAATTGTAAAACCATGTCCATGTCACATTTGATACATTCATATAGTTTTAAAATTCAATGTCAAAAGATTTGACATGCTTTTAAATTTGGTTTTCACACTTTTTTTCGCACGATTGGTTTTGTTGCAACCTTAGCATCACGTTCACAACGATGCCTAAAACATGAGAAGAGAAGTGAATCAAGATTGCATCATGGGACTTTGACATACTCCTACAAATGTGGAAGTGCAAGGCCCAACACTCCTAAGTGGTTTTCCCACTTTGGGAATTAGAGTCCTGCAATGTTCTAATTTATTTATTTTTAAGTGAAAATAATAAACAACATCCAAATTGGGCCCTTTTTTTGCTATTAAAAATGTTTGAAATGTAACTATCAAAAATGGGTTTCACATTCTTCATTCGGAAATCTAAAGCAAAAGAAGGGTCAATAGTCAAATTGATAATTTGATTATTGACCATTAAAACACGAGAAATAAAAAATCAAACGACTTCTAAATTGAACATGTGATATGGATTTGGAAAGTTCTTTTCAAGGGCTCCAACTTTGATTTTGGTAACTTATCAATCAAAGTTTTTATGCAAGATTAATGAGTTTACAAAAACTTCATGAAAATTTTCAAGATTGAATTTTTTCCACTTTTATATGACCATTGCCATTAGTCACAAAGTATATTAGAGAAAAGAAAGTGATCAGCTCTTCCCAATTTCAAGTTGTGTTTTTGTGAATTGGATTGCCCATGGCTTGTTTGTGCATTGATTTGGCTCCAATTTGCATTAATTGCACTCTTCCTTGGTTTGTGTAAATTAACTCCACCTTGAATTTTCACTTACAAGTTTTTCTTAATATCCTCCTGAAATTTTCATTCCCCATATTTCTTTTAGGGTTAGGGAGTGCACCTTGGCTTTGCATTCCATTATAAAGTCGAAAATCACCCTTGATATCACTTGACAAACTTAAAAGTGCATCAAGTTTGTAATATTTCTCTAGCATGTTTTACCATGTTCAAACCTTATAAGTTTCCTTTTTCTATGCTTCAAATTGTATTCATGCATTGTTTTAAAATGCTTATATTTTTTCGCAAAAAAAATGATATTATGACCAAATGTGATTATAACTTTATAGCCCAACAAAGGAGGCAATGGTTGAAAGGGGTCAACAATTTGTAGCAAAACATTAGTAACAACCCATTACATAAAAGTGGGGTTACAAGATTACACCAAGGTGATGGCAACAATGGTCAAAACCAAAGTATGTCCACTATGCAATAACATGCATTGAAACAACAATATTAAAAATAACAATAGTAATTATGGCAAGTTAAAGCAAACAAAACAATAATGCATGATAAAAAACCAAAAGTTTATAAAATTAGTACATTTATCAAGTCATTCTAAATTTTGTAAATTGTCAACTATTGGAGATGTTGGGAATGACACACAAAACCATTAGGGAAAGTCATTATGTAATGACCATTGTTGGGTGCTTATTTAAAACATTTATTGTAATAATGACAATTCTAACAATATTAACAACAATAATATGAGAACCAAGTTATTCAATTCTAACTTGGTGAAACCATGGTAAATTAGACCCAAAAAGTATTTCGCCTAAAATGTATTTTTTAGTATGATTTTTTTAACATAAACATAAAGAAAGTATATTCAAAACTTTTATAAATCTCATTATGAATACATCCATGCCTTCATTGAGTTTATAGTTCATTGAATACAAAATTTGAAAAACTTTAATGTAATAAAAATAGGTGACAAATAGTCCCAAAATGGATTCATGAATATTGTGTTTTGATAAATTTTACTTTAACCTACTTTAAACACATGGTTCTTAAATATGATTATAACAAAGTCAAAGAATATATTTATATTAAACAATTAACTAAATAATATTTCAAATTTTAATATATGAAGCCCTACTTTTCATTTACATTGCAAGAATCGTGAGTGGTTTAATTTATCATGTTTTCATCTTTAAACATTTCATTGATGATAGGTTTGTGTTTGTGTTTTTTCTAGATGAACTAATTACACACAAGCCCAAAATTGTTTAATATTTTTTTAATCAAAGGAGATAAAGTTTTAAAACTTATATTGGCCAACGAATTCACACTTTCATGGGGTTTCTTAGCATTGAAGTTTGATGTGGGTCATATAACAAATAACAATTCAGCAACCACATATTATATATTTCAACTCAAACATGAAGTTGATGCCATCAAGGCTAAAACAATAGGTAGAGATTCTAGCTTCAATTTTTGTGTTCTTTCGGGTCAAATATTATTTTAAGTTGTGTTTTGAATTTATCATCATCTTGTATTGAAAGATGTGATTAGTCTTCTTTGATTGTTAGTAATGGTGGACCCAAAAAATTTAATTGGAATCAAGAAATGTGTTGTGGGTTCATGTTTTAGGGTTTAGAATTTAAGGTTTATGGGGTTGCAAAAGCTTTTCACTGAATGCCTTTGATGTAATATGAGTGAGAGGGATCGCATTTCTACCTTTTTTTTTTCAATTTAATTTCACTTGAAAATTTCAAGTCTTCCATTTCATTTGGGAGTGTCAAGTGATTTAAATGTTTTTAAGGTTTTGGGAGTCCTATTTCATTTTTCTTTTTGAGGGTTCATTCCACTTTCCATCTATGGAGTTCATTTAACCACATCTTGATTTGAATTCTTCTAGTGGTGATAAGGAGTTGCTTGAGGAAATTGCAATAGAAGATTCGATTACAGTGCAAGTGGCAATCGCTTGTGTCAACATTTGGGAGTATTTCACATTAGCTGAGTTGGATGAAGAAAGTGGCCAATCAATCAATCCCAATGTAGGTGTGCAAGACATCTTAGCGACCATGCGAGCCACACCAAGTTTGTTTAAGTCTTTCACCAATTTCACTTTGGGAGAATTTGAAAAATTAGCGCAACTTGTGATCCCAATCCTTGTTAATCATGTGAGGTCCATAGGGGAGCCACATCTCACCATTGGGTGACCATCCAAGTTGGCCTTGAAACAATGTTTGTTTTATTTCATCTTGTTCATAAAATATGATAATGTGATTAAGTATGATGTTTTCATGTGGAATTGGAACAAGAATGTAATAATTGATGATGGCATATTTATTACATCTTGCATCAATTATGCCATTGCCGACAAAATTCATTGGCCCATTATTGAGTAGCAATAGATTTTGGTGACATAACTTTTGCAATTCTAAGCTACATTGGATTTATTGATGAGACCTTCATCAAAATCCATAATCTTTGGAACAATCCATCCCATCATAGTTGGTTTAATGGGCGGAAAAAATGTATTACATGAACAACATAGTTGTGATGGACCATCGTGGGTTGTTCATTTATTTGGACCTCAGGTACCCTAAGTCATACCATGAGTATCTTTCACCAATCAAACATTCACAAATCATAGCGCTAGTATTTTGTCCACACAAATGAGTATTTTGAGTACTTTATTGGGCGATCCTTGTTACATGAGTGAAGACATGTTTGTGATGCGTTGTATCAGGAGGTGTGAGTTAGTGCTTAGAGTTCATATGGATGTTGTTAAAGTATACAACAAGATAGATGCATGTTTGACATTTCATTCCATTTTAAGGTTTGGTTTAAAGTTTAAGGTTTAAGGTTATGTTAGAATTTTAGGATCAAGGTTTAGGGTTAGGTTTAAAGTTCATGTTTAAGGTTTTACATATAAGTTTAGGTTTTTTGGTTTTTAAGGTAAATATAAGTTTTAGGGTTTGGCATTCAATGTTAAAGTCTATGTATAAGGTTTAAGTTTGAAAATTAAACTTAAAGGTTTAGGTTTTTATATTAAATATGAACTTTAGGGTTAAAGTTATAAGGTTTTAAGGTTTTAGATCTAAAATTTAAGTTTACATCCAAGGTTAACGTTGTAGGTTTAAGGGTTAAATTTATTGTTAAAATTTTAGATTTATAGGGTTATAAGGTTTTATGTTTAAAGTTAAAGTTCAATTCTAAAGTTTTAAGGTTTAAATTTAAGGTTTTAATGTTTAGGATTAAGTTTAAGGTTTTAAATTTAGGGTTTACAAGGTTATAGGGTTTTGTGTTTAGGGTTTATAAGGTTATAAGGTTCTATGTTTTAAATTAAAGTTCATTTTTAGGGTTTTAAGGTTTAAGTTTAAAGTTTTAGGGATTAAGATTAAGTTTGGGGTTTTTAATTTAAGGTTTATAAGGTTATAGGGTTTAAGGTTTTAGGTTTAGGGTTTTAAGTTTTAAGTTTTAGGTTTTAGGTTTAAGATATTAGGGTTTAGGGTTTTAGGTTTAGGTTTAGGGTTTTTAATTTTTTAATTTAGAGTTTCAAATTTTAGGTTGAAAGTTTTAGGCTTTCATGTTTAGGGTGTTAAGTTTAAAGTTTAGGGTTTTGTGTTAGGGATTTAGGGTTAGGTTTAAGGTTGCATTAAAAATTTCAAGGTTATAGGTTTTTTGGAAGGTGGTTGGACTAACTCACAACAAATTCATACAAGTTTCCAAGTTAGAATGGAATGGGGCATTGGTGAATTGAAATCCAAGTCGAGAAGGCTAATGAAACGTTTTGATTCAACAAAAAAAACAAACATAATCATTTATTTAGAACTATTGCATTATTGACTAACTTTTTACACAAGCATTACCAAGACTTCACAATTGAAGTTATTAGTAAGCACCATAATGACCCAACAGAACATGGTTAGGATGGTGACTATTGACAAAAGGTCTAACAAATCCTTGACCCTAGCCTTAAATTCAACATTTGAAATGACTTCACACTCTTGAACTACCTTTAAATTTGCTATTTTGAATTCAATTTTTTCCTATGTTAACATCTACTTTCGCCCTTAACAAAGCCTCCCAATTCCTACACACTAGCTACCAATTTGTTAATAATAGTGGCAAGGTTTTCTGATTGTGATTATAACATCTCCAACTTGGTCATTGTCCTTTCAATTGATGTACCCATAGATGTGGCAAGAGGTATAGATGATGACCATGTTATCTCATCTTATGTAGAGCTAATAGTAAGGTTAAGAAAAGGGTTAAGAGAGGAATGATAAGATGGACCAATTGTTCCTTCCATAAGATTTTGTGGCCTTTTTAATACATTTCGTTTTACATGTCCATTAGTTGATTTCAGTTGTGTCAAAACTTGATCACTTTACAAAACGACCCTTTTTGCATCTTCTTCATTAATTGTTCATGTCTTTAGCTCCTTCAATGTAATTTGTATTCTATCTTTTAAGCTTTCCTCTTCAAAAATAGAATTGAGGAATTAACTTGTAATTTACATAAATAACTTTCCAAACATGGATGGGTATAAGTTGTGTGACATTTTTTGTGTTCTGATTATAAAGCATAAAGTGATAGTTGTAGGAGTTGGCTAAGGAATCCAAATGTACAAAATCCATAATGCACCTTGAGGCTTCTTTTTTTAGGCACCTTTGTGGCCCTCTTACTAGCTAATATTTCGTAATCACTTTCTTGGGTCATGAGTTGGTCAAGGTCAATTTCCTCCATACCTAGTTGATCCTAAAATGCACTTGAATAAGTGGACATAGTTAGCAAATTTTGTAGTATTGTACGAAGGAGAAAGATTTTGGGTTTGGTAGCTTCAAGGTTTGACAATAATTGAAAGACACCAAGTATAGGGTTTATATTTTGAGACCATGCATAAATAAAAGTTGTACCAAAAATAAAAAAACAAACACAAAATTGGAATGGCTTAAGGTTTCAAAACTTCAAGGTCTAACATCAACTCAAAGAGACCATGTTTAGGGTTATGTTCCTTCAATGAATTTATAACCACCGCCAAGCATAAATAAAGGTTGTACCATAAATAAAAAACAAAAACATAACTCTCAATAATCCACAATATAGAAAAGAAATGGTTTGGAGTGGTTAAGGTTTTAAGACTTCAAGGTTTGACAACAACTCAAAAAGACCAAGTTTAATATTATGCTCCTTCAATGAATTTGTAATTGCCACTAGGCATAAACAAAGTTGCACCAAAAATAAATAGCAAAGACAAAATTAAAGTGGTTTAAGGTTTCAAGACTTTAAGGTTTACTCGCAATTCAAAGAAACTAGGTTTAGGGTTATGAAATTAATAATGGAATTTGTAATTGCCACTAGATGCCACTAGACATATATAGAGTATGTACCAAAATTAGAGAAAGCAAAGACATGATTCTAATTGGTAATAGGCATAGATAGGATATATGTGACAGAATTGCAAAGACAAAATTATGAAATTTTATTTCCATTCAATATTGTACAAAATTTATGCCATTTAAAACTAAAAAGTTACATCAAAAGAATCACTTTTTGAGTCATAGTATGTGGGATAAACTAGGTCACTGGGATCCAAACACATTTTCAAAGATTGAAGCTCAAATTCAAAACACATTTAGAGTGACTACCTTGGGATCCAACTACTAGCAAGTTGTTGGAGGTAGGATCTATGGTTAATTCTAACTACCTCCAATGCATTCCAAGGAAGACTCTTGCCTATAAACATAAACCATGCTTTATTCATTTAACAAAGATGCCAAAGCATTGAAAGTGTCAAGAACAAATGAGTGAAAATGTGTTGCATAACAATAGAATCCAAGAAAGGAAACAAGTTTTTTTTTTTTCCTTGAGCACATCTAGATTAAGTTGAGATTTTGGGTATACACAAGTTTATAGGATGTGCATGTCAGATTTGTTTGTACATGAATGTATGAAGTAAGTTTCTTATAGGACTGAGCTAATTTTAAACTAAGGTTTGTATAAATTCACACACCTTGCAATAGAGTGGAAAGAGACCACACAAAAGTGACGAAAGACCACACACACATTAAAAATAACTCCCAAATTGTGAAAATTTCCACACAATAGAAGACTTCATCATCTTGATAGGGTCTAACAACTATTGTCACCATGGCTCTAAAAGGCTTGCACCTCACTTGCAAGTTGACCAACTCCTCAAAGCAAAAAAATGACAAACTAAGTCTTAACCAATGCACCTCTTAAGGTTGACCTTGCAACAAACATGTATGCGAACAAACCATGGTAACAACACAAAAAAGAAAAACCTCATAAATAATATGCGAATAAACCTAACAACACCATGATGAAAAAAAGCTTTTTAATCAAAATGTGAACACAGCTTGGTAGCCAATTGAAGCAAAAAGACCTCACTAAGTTTCAACAATACCTTATAACATTGATGCAATTGCCACGGATCAACATCGACATTCTTTCTATTGATGCACCTCTTGACTTGTTGAATGACCTTCAAACATGCGACCTCAAGCTTTGCTCAAAAATGCACCAAAATCAATGCATTTCCAAATTTCACCCCATGTTTTTTTCCTTTGTTAACTCGTCACCTTGTGTTTTTGAATGTGCACTATGTTTTCGACAAACACAAGGTTCTCACCCTAACTTTTTTGCAATTTACAAATAACTATAATATGTGTCGCAAATATTTGAATATTCATAATTATCTTAACAAAAAGGTTTATTGAAAAAAATGCAAATTGAAAACTAGTGTCATGGGCATGAAAACTATGACAACCAAGTTATTTCAACATGCACAAGAATTAGAATAATTATAACAAAACACCCTTAAACCTAAATCCAACCACACCATAAAATAATCGAAAACAAGGTCTCAAAATATAGAAGAAAAATACTCCAAAACAATGTTATTCAAAGCATGGAAAGGTTGGAAACATGAAACAAAATAACAATGTCATGACTTTAGCTTTGGCCTTGCAACCAAAGGCTTGGGCCAACAAGGTAAGTGGGTCAGGACTGTGGCCAAGATATTCATTGATTGAAATGCATTTTCATGCCTTGGTGACATCAAGAATGTGATGGGAATTCTTTCATATAACCTTGTTTAAGTACATCCTGGAGCAGCTGCTTCTTTTCACCCTTAGCATCCACCACTGGCAAAAACTGCAGACCATATACCTGATGGAATTAGTCACTCATCCAGTATGAACTTTGATTTGAATGGAAACACACAATTTAAGCACTGGCAACCACACAAATAAAAGGGGTAAAGATACTGTCCTCATGTATTTTGACTGAAACTCCTACATACATAACCATAGAGCATGAGCAGGAAAGAATGCCCTTGAAATCAAATAAGGGGAGGCAGCAGAGTAGTATTAGTCAATCCCTTTACATGTAGAAAACTAGGAGACTGAAACACACCAACAGAAATAAGAATGAAATTCTTTTGCAGCACACATAGCGATCAAACTTTTCATGTTATAAAACAGAAGCCACAGTCCACCACCCTGCAAATAACCTTCACTCAAGGAGCATCTTACCATCAGATGCCTTTGCCTCAATGATAGGAATACCATTGTCATCATTCACACGCTTGTAACCATGTCTGCGCCACCACTCATCATTTTGCTCGTCAAACTCCAGTTTGCATCTTTCTCTTTACAATACCTGTAGGCCAGATATCCACCATAACTTAATGGTCTTTTCACAAGATACATTCTCCAAATGACCATGGAAGATAACACCACCACACAGTCCCTTCTTTTGGCTGCTGGTGCTATGACCCAGTACCCCCCATCAAGCTCAATCAGTAGTTTATCGCACTGTGACTATCTCTCACTGTTGCAGTAACGTATCTACCACCTTACCACAGAAACTTGGAAGTGAAGTTGTGCCAAAGTCATGAATGTCTCAAGGAAGAAAAAAACCAATGTGAAACTGAAGCAGCAGAGTTGGTGACATCTGGGATGACAAAACAGGAAACAGATGCAACAAGATTACAAGAGTGATGACCCCTGGCACTGATAAAATGCACAACTCAGAGAGAGCTGCAAACACTGAAGACTATTTTGGATCGCTGTGAATACGTCAAGACAGAAAACTCCAGACAGATGGAAAGGAGAAGGTTCAACTTTTGTTTTGGCAAATGTTTCCCACTTTGTTGGTGGCCTTGGCTTGGGTAACTGCAACAGAAAGATGGCAATGATAAATAACTTGCAAAATCCAATTTGGAATTGATGGTTCCAGATAGAATTAGGAAAAGCTTCAAGTGTCAATTCCAGTGTGCTGCCAACCAGCCTCAAGAATTTCTAAGAACCCTTCAGCTTGAAGAATTCTAAAACCCTTAAGATGCCTGAGGAAATCTAAAACTCTCAAAGTCCCCAAGCACATACCGGCTTCTCTCGTGGGAGCTGCATTCTGGGGCGAGGTGAGTTCACCAGCGAACCAACTTTGGCAAGAGTAGATGGCATGTTGAAGAGCGCATCTGCAAGCACTTGCACCGGTACTCTTGCCTGTTCTAGATATTCTGCATCCCTCTCCTCCCATCACTCCCACAAGCAAACCATGCATGTGCTGAAACAATGGTGACATGAAACAGAAGAGAAACTGAGTACAATCACATGTCCAGAATACACACACATCACAAGAATGATGACAGAAGAAGAATGATGCATGTGTCTTGCACACACATACATACATACAAAGATCACAAAGAATGGATGCATATCTACCTCCAACAGCATAAGAAAATGATGACGCTCACTGATGATACAAAAAAACTAGTCTGTAATTTGTAGCAAGCATAATTGAAAACAATGATGTCAAGGTATGCCTTTCCAAAAGCTTCACAGGGGAAGAAGAGCATAATACTAGGTACTCACTCAGTCATAGAAGAAGACAATGGAGGCGGGTCACGGCCATGGAAGATAAGAAGGTTTCCAATGTCCAGTTCGTAGTCGGAAGCCACACTGGACATGATTACCACCATCTTCCATTCTCTCTCGATTGATGATCCACAATCCTCCCTTCGCTCTGTGGAAATGTACACAACCGCAAAGCTCACAAGCTCACTTCCAAAAATCACAAAAAGAGATAGATAAAAAAATCAAAAAACAGAAAGACAGCGACAGACAGACAGAGGAAGAGATAGATAACAACGCACAGAAGAGAAAGTGAGCGACAGATATACAGACAGAAAAGAAGAGAATCATATGTAGGAGAGAGTGAAGAAGAAGAAAGAGAAAAGTCGTAGAGACCTGGGACCCGGAGGTGAAGACACCAAAGAGAGGAAGGAGACGATGCAGAAGGAAGACAGAAGCTAAGACTGCCGATGCCTCTGCGTGTTGTTTCCTCAAGGCGCTCACTAAACCCTCAATGCGCAAAACTCTAATGTCCAGGACATGCAAATCTGGTATGCTCTCTCTCCTCAATCTTGAAGATGCATTCACGATGAAATGCGGCTTCTGTGTAATCTGGTGTGCTCTGTCTTCTCAGCAGTTTACATGCTGCGAGTTGATGAATTGTTTTCTTGAAGAGAGAGGTCAGATGGATGGCATTCTTAGCCGCCAAGAAAGCTATTATTATTGTATCCTTCCCATGTCTCTCTCGACTTTGGTAGATTCAATCTGGACATTGAGAGCTAGGAGGAACGGTCTGATTATTGGTAAGAAATTGCTTAAAATGCATTATTAGTTTCTGTGCTACCTTCTTCTTCGACCATCACTGCAACATGCTCACATATCAATTGGACATGGGATTGTGGCTGATTGCTTGCACACATTTGGTGTACAAAAAGGGATTGTACCACCTCCTGCCTGAAGGCTAGGCTACATGTATCAGCAACAGACAGACACTGATACCTAAATGCAGCCAGAGGGTCGTTGTTGACAGCACAGAATGGGTCACATAAATCCAGATTGGGTTTTAGAATACGGGAACAGATATGGTGATAGCAAACAGGCATAACTAGGCAACCATTGGGAAGCGGCTTCCTTCAGATTGCTCATGATTGCATTGCAAACTGAATTGCCTGACATAGGGGGTGGATATATGGCAGCAAAAGTTCTTCACAAAACGATGGCTTTCACAGCCATTCCACCAAATGGTGCGCATCATACCCATTACCATGTGGCTGAATCCGAATATATTCTTAAACCCAATGAATTTGGTTGCAAGAACTTATTAATTTTGGCAAATCTAGCAGACTTATTATGTCTTCCCACATCCCATCCAACATTCAAACTATATATTAAACAAGAAAACATTCCATGTTTGAATAGTAAGCCTTTTAAATAGTTTGTATACCTGGTTTGAAAAGTTGTACATGGCATAAACTCCCTTTTGAGTTTATTTATTTAATCTTTTGAGTGGTGTTAAGACACTTGCAACCCTCTAATTACAACACAACAAGTTTGAACCCTGTGCCTAATGCAGAGGTGTGTGTGTATTTGATGGTACATATTACAAAATTACAATTACAAACTACATTTCCAAAACCTCTTTATATACGACATTCCACATGTATCCATCAGGACCCTGGTCGCTGAAAATCTTGATGTTTGCACTGCTTGTGACCCGTGAGATAGCAACATACAGCTGACCATGGGAATAGATTGGAAACAGCAAATATACCCCAACGTTGTTCAACTTGTTAGTAAGTAGTAAGTTACTTACTTAGTAGGTATCAATCTGTTGAAAATTATTTCTTTGTTTTTGTATGTTGATAAGTTCCAGTATCCGGGCCCTCTCCCTGTTCATAATGATTAGGGTTTCTGGTGCAACCAATTTTCACATGCATCATAATAATACCTTTGGCATCCAGCATATTATTATTGGCAAAATCGTTTTTCTGGGCAATCTGATCATTGCAATTACCAATATATCTATTAAGTTTGTGTGCTAAAATGGCAACTGACATCTATTGCCATTATTATTATGGCCAATGCAAGCCTTGAAATTGCCAATATCTAATAAAAGTGTGCTTAACGGCTGCTCGCTCTGGCATCCATTGAACTATAATAAAA
>Ga0116229_10001693_pt1 | contig 34962 bp, 25 predicted proteins | sample S1TSphgellanicum_3_FD_87313 | JGI IMG/M metagenome (GOLD analysis project Ga0116229, IMG submission 87313) | Host-associated microbial communities from peat moss isolated from Minnesota, USA - S1T2_Fc - Sphagnum magellanicum MG | ecosystem: Host-associated > Plants > Peat moss > Unclassified...
CTCGACCCTCTACCCCTTTCTAGAGTTGGAAGCCGGGAGCGTGCTACCAAGTTCAACTTTCCGCAACTTGACTTTGTGAAACCCTCAAGTGGGTTTCACCCCGTGACTTGGGAGCGCGTCAAAAGTAATCCAAGATGTGATGTCCATACATTAAAAAAATTATAATTGCAAAAAAATTATACTTTGACTACAATTTTTGGGGCTTACTAATGTACTTATGCCCTTAGACCTTGCTTGATTTTCAATTTTTAATTTTGGTTTTTTAAATCTAGTTTTCACATTTAATCTTCACATGTGAAAACTAGTAGCCCAATTTTCAATCAAAGCATCATTCAAGGTGATACCTTAAGGGGATTAACTGGGATGCCTGGGTGATGCCTGAATGATGCCTAAGGGTATTTGTAATACTTGCCCAACACTGGTGGAAACCTCACCAAGTTTTCTTCAATCTCTATACAACATTACTTTCAAGCACTATAACTTGATTTTTAAATGGTATTAAAGTAGGTTTAGCACACTAATTGGATTTTTAATGTTGATCTATGTCTTATATTCTAAACATTACCGTGATTAATGACTATAAAAAGAGACACAATATGGTATCGTACAACATAGAAGGCTTGTCACTATCAAAGAATTGGAAACTAGGAGGATTGTCCAACTATAGTACGTGGAAGTTTCGCATCTCTAGTTTACTACAAAGAGATGAGTTGATTAACCTAGTGGAACGCAACTTTAATGGTGATTTTCAAAATGAAGAACAGAGAAACTATAGAGAATTTTGAACATTGAAAGAAAAAGGCTTTGGTGATCATCAAACTATCAATGAAAGATGAAATCAAACTGCATATTGTGAGGATCAGATATCCAGCAATTATGTGGCAAACATTGAAAAACTTGTTTAAACAATCGAATGAAATGAAATGATTCCATCTAAAGACCAAACTCACTAACCTTTGATTCAAAGAAGGTGGCTCTATGACTAAGTTTCTAACCCAGATGAAAGAAATCATCAATCAATTGGCAAATATCAAAGAGACCATTGTTGAAAAGGATCTTATTGAACAGATCTTAAACTCTCTTTTGGACAAAATGGAATCACTATCAATTGCTTTAATATATCATTTTGATTTACCTACTTTGAATGACTTGACAGGAATATTTCTACATGATGAAGTAAAAAAGGAATTGCGAGGAAAGAAGACCAAAAATGAAGTTTTTTTATCAAGTACAAGTTCAACAAAGCTAAATTGCATTAGTTTGATAAGAACATGTGTAAGGGGACTTGCCATTAAACACAAAGGAAACTATAACTTCTATAAAAATCCAAACTATTGGATGCAAAGTTGTGTGGAGTTGTTAAACAAAATCAATGCCAAACATGAGCGTTTTAAAAACTTAGTAAACAGGATCGAAGAGGGCAATGATAAGGAAGTGGACCACTTCCATGATTACAATGAAGCTTTAAATAAAACTAATACCTTGGCAACAAAGGTATTGTAGCTGAATCTATGTCAATATTCTAACATTGCGGATTGGTTTGTGGATAGTGGTGCTTCTAAGCACATTACTGGGAATAGTGAACTCCTTACAAACATGAAGGATGACAAAGGACTCCCAAGATCAACACAATTGCTGGGACTACTCACCAAGTGGCTAGGAAAGGACCCTTGTGATCCCTATTGGAAAGAAAAATGAAATAAAAAAAGAAGTTTTGCATGTGCTTGGTGAAAATTCAAACCTATTGTTCATAGGAGTTCTTACTGATAAGGGGATGGGAGTGTTCTTTAACTCTCAAAAGGTCTTTCTACCATATTCCCAACACAACATAGCAACTAGCAATAGAGATCTTGTAAATGGGTTGTACAAGCTCATGAACTTTTGTATGGTTCAATGGTAAGTACTAATGACCTCACTTGTCTATGACATCAAAGACTAATACACTTAAATGTTCAAAGCTTACATCTCTTATTTCATAAAGTTTTAGTAACTAGCATGCCAAACATTTTTAGTAAGGGCCAATTTTGTCAAACTTGCACCTTAGGTCAACACAATAGGAAAAAGGTTCCTAAAACAAGTTTGCATCGCATGAAAACACCGTTTGATCTAGTACACACATATGTGTGTGGCCCTTTCATCAACACCTCTCTGTCTAGTGCTTGTTACGTCCTTAACATTGATTGATGACTGTAGTAAGTTTGGGTGCATCTTCTTCCTTAAGAAAAAGAGTGATGTTTTTCTTCAATTCAAGCAGTTTAAAGCATAGATTGAACTACAGTTTGGGAAGTCTAATGAGGCCTTATGTTCTAACAAGGGAGGAGAATATATCTCCATTAATTTTATGAACTTTTGTAAAGATCATGGTATAATTCAACAGTTTACATTGACTAACACCCCCCACTAGAATGGTGTTGCAGGGAGACGAAACAGAACCCTCATTGAGTGTGCTAGGAGTGTTCTTTTTGGTGCAAACATTCCTAATCGCCTATGGGCAGAAACTGTTAGCACTACTAATTATCTGATAAATCTATCTCCTACTAGGGCAAATAGTGGGATCACCCCCACCAACAACTCCTTGGGTCACCTCTAGGTTTTCGCCATTTGAAGGTTTTTAGGTGTGTTTCATTTGTCCACATAAACACTCACATAGTCAAATGATCCCATAAGTCATTACGTTGTGAGTTTGTTGGGTATGACCTTCTGTCTAAAGGGTATTGTTATATTTGTCTAGAGAAAAATAAAATCATTATTTATAAAGACGTCATGTTTGACGAAGATCATCTTGAATTTTCACCAGCCACTATGGTCAAAGTAGTCCCAGCAACCACCGAACCACGCATGAGCTTTCCAGTGGACCTTCCAGTACTTGAGGATCCTACACCAATGGAATCAGATGTTCCAAATGGACTGCTGCCACCACCCACTCAAGCTGAAGTTTTCCAAGATCCTTCATTGCTTGAACAATCACATGATCTTGAGACAAGTACAGCTCCTGTTCTCAATTCGGCTCAATTCAGTTCACAACCTAAGAGTAGTGACTTAATAACCAAAGGTATGACATTGGAGTCTAGCAACTCTGATTCCATTCAAAGCTCTGGAGTTCAACTTGAAGTTGTTCATGTTCATGAAGGACCACACACGCGTGTGGGGAGGCCAATTCATCGCCCCCAAAGGCTTCATGACTTTGTGCTGAAGGTGGCAGAAGTTGTTGCTGAACCCACCAGTTACAGTGAAGCATCCCAAACAACAGAATGGGTTGACGCCATGGAACAGGAAATGAAATCAATTCATAAGAACAATATTTGGAAATTGGTGGATCTTCCAGTTGGCAGGAAACCTATCACCAGCAAATGGTTACAAAATCAAGACCCATGCGGATGGATCTGCCGCCAAGTTTCAAGCGCGACTTAAAGTCCGGAGATTCCAACAGAGGGCAGGGGAGGATTTTGATGAAACTTATGCACCTCTAGCTAAATACAACACTCCTCGCACAATCACAACAATTGTAGGCCATAAAAGCTGGCCCATTTTTCATCTTGACGTCAAAACTACCTTTTTGAACGAAAAACTATCTGAAGAGGTGTTCATCGAACAACCTGAAGGTTTCAGAGTCCAGTGGCAAGAACAAAAGGTATGCAAGTTGTTGAAGGCGCTTTACGGGCTACAACAGGCTCCTTGAGCCTGGTACACAAAAATTGATGATTATCTTCAACATCAAGGCTTAACTCGAGGGCCGGCAGACACTAATGTCTACTACCTCAGGGAAGGAGACATGATATTGTTGCTCATCTGACATTGGTTTTGGAGTCAACATAGTCAGTCATTTTTCACACTAGCCTCAATTTCCTTTAGATGCGATTAAACATTTGCTTCGATACATCAAAGGTACTTTGGATCTTGGGACTTGTTATCGGTGAGGGGAGGATAATATCCTATCTGGATACTCAGACGCCAACTGGGCTGGTGACTTACATGATAGGAAATCCACCACTGGATACATTTTCAAACTTGGCTCAAGCCTTATTACTTGGCGAAGTAAGAAACAGCCGTGCACTGCCTAGGCAGAATACATGGCACTAAGTACTAGAGCCAAAGAAGCTATTTGGTTAAGGAAACTTCTTCATGAGCTGCAAATTTTGGATACAACAAAACCAACAGTACTTATGTGTGATAATCAGAGTGCAATCAAACTCTCTAAGAATCCTGTCTTTCGTGACTGCACTAAACATATTGCGATCAGACGCCATTTCATTAGAGAAAAAGTAAATGAAAAGGACATTGAAGTCATCCATGTAGCTTCATCTGACCAATTGGCCGATATCTTTACAAAACCCAAACCCAGGTCGAACTTTGTTTAAAAATCTCAGAAGTGAACTAGGAATGGTCAGCACTATTCAATCTTCCTAACCTTTGTAGTGAACATCATATGTTGTAATGGTCTGGTTGCTCATCTAAATCAAAAGGACAACCATCCATCTGAACATAGCTGGGGCATAACAATGTTAGTGGAGATTGGCTCACCTGGTAACAACTTAAGTCCTCAGACAGCAAGTATTTGAAACAGTTTACTTCAAAACTCAATCTAGCTATCTAAGTAGATCTAGGAATGCAATTGCATTGTACATAGAGTAGATATCTTGGGGAATCACGACACATAAACACAAGCACCACCCATTTTGGAGAGGTGCTGATGAAGTGATGCAAAGGCCGGTTCACACGCCTCAAGCGGCACAGCACTGCAAGATGGATCGACGAACATAACCAAGATCAAAAGTGATGAACAAATAGATCATTCGAAAGAGGCGGCAGCAGCAACTGATCGAGTTGTTTCAGCAACAACCACTCTGGAGGGTTCTTCAACCATTCTGGAAGTTTCTACACTTGAGACATCTTGAGAATGTTCTGAAACAATTCCCTCATCTATAGGTCCTTCATCTTGTTCAAGTGTCATTGTTCCGGACAGCATAAACTCTTGCCAAGCCAGTAGTCGTTCACATACCTTACGACCAAGAAAACAAATCATCCAGAAGATTAACAGTAGGGTTTGCAAAATTGTGAATTGCTCCATCTTCTCAACTCTAAGTGATTCCATTTCCAAGATCTTCATATTTTACAGTTTACTCATATCGAAAACAAAGTGCAGTTTCTGATGTTCGAGGGTAGGCGTTGAATATCTATGAATACTTAATCTGCATGGTAACAACCTAGTGCTGCAACCAAGTCTGTTAGAACATAATTGAGTTACAGCAGGTTGTTAGTAGTTAGTAATAACCACTTGCTGGTTAGTTAGTTTGTTAGGAATTTACTTAAGTTGTTACAAAGTTAAGTCAGATCGCAGAGCCGGAATGGCTCTTTGTAGTGTATAGTGGAGAACTCACCAAGTTTTCTTCAGTCTCTGTACAACATTACCTTCAAGCACTGCAACTTGATTCTACACACAGACACCCACACAGAGCTAGAGCTCCTAACAAAACACACAAAGAGCTACCGACAAGTGTTGTGAGCAAGCTATAATTGGCAAGCTGCTTCAATTGATCATCTCAGAAACAGATTGGTCTGAGCCAAAAACAGGAGACAAAATTTCTTCCTCTACAAGATGAGATAATGCTTGTTAAGACATGCTATGATTTATAACGTGAATTTCCTGTCAATTTATTTGAGATTTCACGGAGTTGCTCGCAATTCTTTTTTTTTTAAGGCCGATTTCTTGAGAATGTGAATCGGCCAGCCACTAGTGACTAGGGGCAAACCAAAGGGGCCAGAGAGGGAACCCTCTGTCCCACCATCCCACTACGCAGGATGGATGATGATATGTGGACAGGAAAACATTTTTTCGTTGAGTTCTTATCCCATTGAAACCACCACGTGTATTAACCATCCACATGTACCTACTAACCGTAGTAGCCAGTTAAGTGGCTTACTTAATTAAATACCGACACATATATAGTAACCTCTTACATTACTTGCCTAGTAGCTAGTAAGTGGCTAACTTACATAGCAATGGGATATGTGTGGTAATCCACTACCTGGCCAGGGTAAACTAGCACCCACTTTGGTACCTCGACCTTTTTGAGTGAGGCCTCTTAGTGGCCATATTAAGCCCAACAATTGTTGGATTTGAACTCAGAGACCCTGATTTAGTCTAAACTTGGGATATCTGTAATATTTAGATAATAATTTAAATGAATTTTGTGATTTTTACCATGGTGCTGACGTGCTTGCTGGTTCAACCAAAGTGGTGAAGCAGCACCCACATTGGTACCTTCACCTTCTTGAGTGAGGCCTCATAGTGGCCAAATTATACCCAAGAAATGTTAAATTTGGACAAACAGACAAAGGAAAATAAAACTGAGCTAATGATTGCCAGTTTGCCAAAAAGAAGCTTTTATCAAAATTTTCGTGTTTTTTATAAAATAATTGCCAAAAAATGGAGATTTTAATTTTAATTTTCTTAAAATTTGTCACAAATTTGTGCAATATGAATAGGTGCTTAAGATTTTTGTGTTTTCATGTTTTGAATTTCACCAATTTTGGCTAAATACTTCTTTATGATCACCACTTGAGCAACAACACAACATTGCAAAAACAAAATCACTCCTCAAATAGTCCAATTTAGTCTAATCATGGGATATTCATAATATTTAAAATTAATTTAGATAAAATTTGGGGGTTTTACCATAGTGTGGGTGCTGGTGCACCCAAGGCCCTAATACTGTAGCCACCGACATTACTTACCTAGTTGGCAGGAGGGTAGAGTGACCAATGAGGGAACATTTAAGTGCTCAAGGCAAGCCAGATCCAAGGGGAGGGCTCTATTGTTTTTAATGTCCAAACAAAACTTGAATGCCTCCTCTTGATGCACTAAACATCTTAACAACGGATTAGAAATGAAAAAGTTACCCCCACCCCAAAGTAAAGGGGGTCAAGAACTTTAAAAAACCACAGAACACTACTAAGCTGGTTCCCAAACCTCTCAAAAATTCTTAGTATGTTGCTCTCTTGCTAATAAAGTTCAAAGAATGATTTATAAAACTGAAGGTGGCACTCCTATAGCACTTTAAATCATTTAAAATGAACAAAAAATGAGAAAGTTAGAAGCTTTGAAAATAGGAGGGATCCAAAGAGAAGAAAAAAAAGTATTTTGTAAGTTGAATTTTTTAAATTTTTTTTGTGTGTTATTTTTTCATTACTCCTTTTCCTTTGCATTTCAAAGATGATTTATAAAGCTCGAGGTAACACTCTCATAACATTTTAAATCACTCAAAATGAAGCCCAGATTAAAAAGATCTAGAGAAATGTTGGGTCATAAGGTAGCAATCAGTGATGGGCAGTTTTACCCTATGTGCATTACTGGTTTACCAGCTTTTCTTTTAAGAACAAAATTTCATCAAAAAGTAAATGAAATTAAAATTCTAAAATGAAGTGATTCTGGAAGTTTTCAATTTTCCAAGACTCAAGAGTGAGTAATAATAATAATTGTAATTGTCAAATTTTCGTATTTGTGTTTTCAGTGTATAGCCAAATATAGAAAGAGTGATTAAACATTTGTACTTCACATTTTGATCAATAGTCAGATTTGGCTCAGTGATTGTATTTTGTGGCCAATTTTTGTCATTTTTTGAAAAATAAAGAATATTCTATCAAATTTCTTTGTTGTAATTTTTTTTTAAAGTCTCCAAAAAGTTGCCACAATTGAAACAATATGAAAAGGTAATTACGATTTTTTACTTTCATATTTTGAATATCACTTAATTCCTGAAAATAACCACTGTTACCTACAGTAACCATTTACAATACTTACCTAGTTGCTTATGATAAGAAGGAGAGGGTTTAGGCCGGTATGGGCCCCTACTTCCAAGGGTCCCGTACAAAGATGCACAATTTTATTATTATTAAGAAACCAGACCCCTTGAATAAAGGAACAGACCAATAAAATCTCTTCTTTATGGGAACAGGCCGGAAATGCACAAAAGGTCCCTAATAGGTAGGGTGTTATTTGCAAGTCGTATTAGCCCAGGCCAAAAATGGTGACAAACTCTTCTGAGAAAAAAAAATTCATGCAGCCAATGGGAAGGCCCAAGCATGCACTCAAGGTGTCTTGCGTTTTTTCCTTTTAAGTCTGAGGGGACAGGGATTTACTGCTTTGTTCCCAATGTGTTCCCAGATGCATTCCTCAAGATGCTCGCAATAGCACCTGGATTTTGTCCCATATGGTTTGCCCAGCGTTCAATTGCCCTGTATTTTAACTAGAAAGGCGATGTGCGGGTTGCAAATTTGCTTCTATATCACAACTGGGGGTTCCATGAGGTGCTTCTAGATGCTGTCATTGCCCCTATGCTTAAAAAATTTTTGCTGATACGCCTATTAATGTGGCTCCTTAAAAATAAAGGAAAACTTGTGAGTGGTGCCCATGTTCTAATAATATGAATCACACTATGTCCCCAGAATAGGAGAGGTGAATAATTAATTACCCCCAGTTTATAACGGGGGGTTTTATTACCCCAGGTTGTAAATGGTGACAAACACTTTTGGAAACAGATATTTGATGCAGCCAATGAGAAGGCTCAATGTGCATCCTTTTTTTTAACACGTATGTCTACAAACTTTGTGAGGTAATCTTTGGCAACCACAATGAATCGATGCCCTTTTTTAATCACTAGCAATGGCCCTATTAAATCAATTCCCCATTTTTCAAAAGGTCCCAAAAGTGGTATGAGGTGTAAAGGGCCATTCATAGTAAACCTTTGTGCATGAACTTTACATACATGACAACTCTTACAATAATCATGGGCCTCCTTGAAGAAGGAGGGCTAATAATAACCTACTTACAAAATCATTCTTGTTGTGATTTGTCCCACAAAGTGGCCTCCACAGAACCCATAATGAAATTCATACAAAAAACATGAAGTTTCACCCTTTCCAATGGTTTGTCACAAAACACCAGCCCTTCTTTGGAATTAAAGTTGGTCGCCTATTATCAAGTAATTTTGACTTTTGTCCACAATTCATGTTCGCATCACTTTTGTGGCTATAACTAAAAACTTCATGCCATCCAAATATTGAATGATTTTTCGATATTCCTCAAACGTTTCTTTTGCATTGATGGTCATTATTGCTACATTTGGAAAGTCATCATCCTCTGAAAGTCATCACCCACTCCTTCATATGCCCTTGTAAGGCCATCAACATTGCCATGTCGCCTTTTTAGACGATGGAAAATGTCAATGTCAAATTCCTCCATTAACAACAGCCACCGAACAAATCAATCACTTGGATTAAACTTATTAACCAAGTAGGTTAAGGCCTTATTATCTATCACAATTTTGGCCTTGTATCCTAACAATTAATGGCAAAACTTCTTAAGAAAGAAAATAACTTCAAGACACTCATGTTCAATCACAATATATATATTTTTTACTGAAGTTAATTGTCTACTAACAAAATGAATGGGATGGTCATGCCCATTTTCATCCAATTGGGATGATGTGCTCCCCACTGTTTCTCCAACTGCATCACAACATACTAAAAATGGTTTGTTCCAAATTAGAATCTAAAGGTTTAGTACAACTTGAAAAACTGATTTGAATTGTTCAAATGCATGTTTTCATGCTTCATCTTCCATTGGTGTAGGTGCATTTTCTCGTAGGAATCATGTTAACGGACATGCTTTTGTCATAAACATGTGTATGAACCTTTGATAATAACCCACCATTTCCAAAAAAACTCGAAGGGCTTTCTTTGTGGTGGGGAAAAGAAGCTTTGAAATCCTATCAAGCTTTTCAAAATCTGTGGCTACCCCATCCTTAGACAGAATGTGTCCAACCACCTTCCTTTTGAAAAACCAATTATGATTTTTTCAAGCCTCAAAATCACTCCTAAACCATCCAAGAATTGAAAAATTAACCAAGTTTAATAAGGTGAGGAGCTCTATCACTATAAACTTTAAAGTCGTCAATGAAAACTCGAAGGAAAAGGCCCAAGAATGGTTAAAGACCCTGTTCATCAAACATTAAAATGTCCCTAGAGCATTGCACAAACCAAAGGGCATTATTGTGTAACAAAATGTTCTACATGGTGTGGTGAATGTGGTCTTCAATTGATCCTCTGAAGCAATTTTCACTTGGTGAAGTTATCAATCTTTCTTAATTACTTTGTTTAAAGTTTTATAGTTGACACATACCCTTAGCTTGCCATTTTTCTTTAACACCAATACCACAAGAAAAACCCATTCAATGTCTCCATAGGTCTAAAGAACCTTGCCTCTAATAACTTATCAAGTTCTTCTTTCACCATCGCAATGTATCTTAGATTCCACCTTCCTTGCTTGGTCTTGACCAATTTGGCACTTGGTAATAATTCAATTTTGTGTTGTTCCATGGTGACTTCCCTAAGGTCTTTATAATTGAAAGTAAACAAATGGGTATATTTATGTAGTAAATCTTCATATTGTTTTTTTTCTTGAGGGCGAAAGTCTGGTCCTAATTGAATCTTGTTCACCCATTCCACAATTTCTCCATTTGTCAACACACATGGAGTTGATTGGTCGTTATCTCTTCAAACCCTTTGATATGCCTGGATTAAAATTCCAACCTTGGGGATTGCTTCCAAAGCATATAACCCTATTTCCTCTTCACTAGAATCATCTATGTAAATCCTTTCAGAACTAGAGCTTTGGTATGTTTCTAATTCATCATCATACTCATTCGTTCCTTCAAAACTCTTCACGAAATTTGTAAATGGAACTTTTTATTAGTTCAGATGAACTCCAATGGTCATGTATCCTTTGCCCCAATAATTCCTTCCATGTGACTTTGTTAACCAAAGCCTACTTAACATCATTAGGTGAGCCCCATCTTCTTCTAATACCACATGGAAATCCACAATGGCAGAACCTTCATTATAATGATTACAACACTACTAATTACTCATTCTGGCCTAACAATTCATTTGTTAATCATTTTTAGGGTTATTGAGGCTGGTCTATTAATTCTCAACCCTAAATACCTCATTGCAAGAATTGTCATCACATTAACTCTTACCCCTCCATCCACCAACACTTTGCATAACACTGATCCATTACATTACACATCAATGATCGAATCACATTCACATTTAGTTGCTATAACATTCAAAGGTGTGGGTACCTTTGGGACTTTAGGTGTTGACAACCCTTTCCTCAATTCCTTTCGAAATAATATCACCATTACCATCAATTGTCAAATGGTGATGTCTACCTTTTGTGATCCCACATCCTTCACCACTAAATAAAAACTAAAATATCTAGAAATTAAAAAGTCTTGGAATTCAAACCTTCGCCTTCAACTCTTTTTTTTCTGTTTCAATTTGCCCCATATGGTAGGAAATGGGCTTACGAATTCCAACTTGTTAGATGCCCTTTCCACCCACTGATGTTTTAGTTTATTATTAGTGGCATTAAATGTGTCATCATATATAATGTATTGACACTAATGTAATGTGAATCTTGAGGGCGTAACAAAAAATATATTTGTTAGGCGGAATTATTTTTCCATTAGGTATAATTCTTTCAGCTCAACTACAGATCTATTAAGGAGAAGCTAATTTAATCTGAAGGTGTTGATGTTTTTTTCTCTTTTGGGGCTTTGGCCATCTCCTTGAACTTCTTAACGCTTGCATCAAAATAAGAAGTGTTTTCCATCGATCATTTAGTTTGGGCATGACATCAATCACATCCTCAAGAATTTTGAGGTTCCTTTCCATACCCATTAAAGGTTTTTCTCACCCTTCATTCATCAATTCAATTAAATGTACTTGAGTTTTATCCTTCTTCTCTAAAAAAAACCTAAGAATAAAAGAACCCACATTTTCTTTGATAAACAAAGCTGGCAAATTTGGACATTTTAAAAAATAATGTCCCATCTCTTGACACTTGTAACATTGAATTGTTGATATGACCCTTTCCACATTTCTGCTCTTGTTAATCCTTGGTTGTAGTAGATGGAAGTTCAACTAATTCAATTGATTTATCATTTGTTCCATAACCGACTCCATGCGAAAGTTCACTTCTAGATGTTTTCGTAGCTCTGGTTCAGTCGAGAATTGAACTGTTTTCGCCATGGATTGTAAAGTTAGTTGTGGGATTTCCTCCATGCTCCCCTCCTTCTTTTCGGCCACCTCCATCACTTCATCAAATGTCTCCGCTTGTTCATATCTCACTTGTTGTTGTAGCTCTATGTCGCAACCCCACTTTGAGATAAATGTGAGGATGAAACTCACACCCCCAAAAGTGGGAAGTTGGAATCCTCCGGGACTCTTGAAAACTCAAAGCTCGAGTTCAAGGGTCAAAACACCTCGCATTGAGATGTTTTTTATATCAATGAAAAGATCTTGAAGTGTAGATGCCCAAAATGGCCTCGCATGTGCCATTTGGACATCTGCAGCCCAAGTTATGGGCAAAAGAAGGGCCAAGAATCAAACTGGTAGTTTGACTCCCAACCACTAAAAGTTGGGAATCAACCTCTTCCCGATGTCTGCTAAAGGAGTGTGACATGGCTTTAGAAAGCTCTTGAGAAGAGCTACACCTTTGGTTTAGACCTCACTCCAATCGAAGGTTGGAGCCAAGAGATATGAGCTCCCAAAGTCCTAGGACTCCAACCTAGGACAGTTTCGGGACTCCTCCTTGGGAGTCCCGGGAAAAAGAACCATTTGAATGTAGCCTCCACCGAGAGTTGCAGAGAATACTATATGGGGGAAGGTGGTGGCTTCCCCCGAGTCCGGGCCATGGTGAATCAAGTGAGTCCAAGTGCCTGTGGTTTGTCCCAGCACCCAAGGGTGTTTCCAAATGTGAACTAACCCTCTTATGGTTGGTTTTGGATGCAGATTCGAGTGAGATAATACTTGTCCCTCTTCCTAGTCTAATCCCGGGACTTCTAGCACGCCCCTATACCCCCTTTTAGTGCTGGAAGTCGGGAGCAACCCTCAAGTCTCAACTTTCCGCAATTCAACGTACTTGGACCCTCAAGTGGGTCTAGCAAGGGACTTAGGAACGCGTCATTGATAATAGACCAATGATGAAATGGTCTAACACTAATGCATTAATTCTAACAAAAATTGAATCAATTCTTTCATGACCATGTGCCCTAAGACACCTATGGAGTTTATTATGTAATGTTATTGTTCTCTCCTTATATTCTCTTAGTGACTTTAAAACCCTCTACTTTAATTGATTCAATTCAAATATTAAGTTTTGGTAGACATTCCTCACAAAAGATTTTTTCATTAAGGCCTTAGTTATATCATTCCATGATCCCTTCAATGCTTCTATCTGTCATTCAAACCAATGTGATGTTATACCCTCAAAGAACTCAAGAAAAAAATTAAGTCATTTCATAATTGTTCTAAGCCACATACCAATACAAGCTTTATTATATTCCCTTAAAAATACTTCAAGGTCTTCACCCTAAATTCCCCTAAAAATTATAATAATCATGTTGATTTTTATTTTATTTTATTGTCTTTTAAAAGATTAAAAAAACACACCAAACTAATTAATTCCTTTTGACCAACTATCATTTAGCTTTCATAGTCTCTAGTTTTCAACACCATTTCATCAATAAGCCAACATATTGCCAATAGGGGCATTCATATATTGCTCCATATTAGTGCTTGATAATGCTCATCAATATGCAAATGTCACCATGCTTCAAAATTTAATGTTATAGTCCTTCAAATTGACAAACATAAAAAATATAATGCACCTTATGATATGGATATCTATGAAATTGAACAAAATTCCCATTACTTTTACATTTCTCAATGTTATATTATTAATAAAAATGAAAAAAAAATCACAAAGACATATTCTTAACAAAGACTAAAATTTGTTAGCTTGTTTGTTTTTTCAAAATTGATGATGCAAGGTTACAAATTAGGTCCCAAATGGAACAAAATCTCAAATGAAATATCCAAAACTAGGTTTTAACAAATAAAATTAATTAGTAGTGGATCTAGCACTATGTGTGCTTAGGGACCTTTCCATTGGCCAAATTATACATACAACTAAACCCAAATGGACAATAGGTAGGTATATAATTAATATTGAGACAAGTATAAAATTGATAGAAGCTTGATATTATCTCGAATACCTATTAAACCAACGTTAATATAAAGTTGGTATTACTCTAATTCATATCAAACTAGTTTGTCATTTGATACTAATGTTGTGCAACTAGTGTAAATACACATATATGTGCCATGTAAAACTTAGTAAGTGTAAACACTTATAATATTTTTTTGCACTTACACAAGCCTATGTGAATGTTTGGGGTGTGGAAGTGTATATATCATATGTCCAAGTAGTGAATATAAAAATTTACAATCCATATTTTTTAGTTGTGAATGCATCCCAAAGTTCAATGTTTTTTGTAATGGGCCACTTTGATTGGCCCTTCATGAAAATAGAAAAATAAATTTAATGCTCCCCAAATACAAGCTTTTATTACCAACACAATCCTATTTAAATGGCTCCCCATTGGCTCACTTATATGCAATACATGCCCACACTTTTGGGCAAAGGGTACGGGACAAATGATGGTGTTATTGGAGAATATCTTGCACGCACATTCTTGAGTGCATCTTGGGTGCATGTTGCACTACCTCATTGCTGGAGTATAATTTTCATTTTTAACTTTGTTCATCATCATTTTTGGCTTAGGCTTTTACAAGAGCTTAGGTACCTATTGTGATTCACATTAATTAGTTTAATTAATTAAGGTGTATCCCAAGTTCTTCTTTATTCCCCATTCCCCCTTCCAAATAAAAGTTACATATTATTACATGACATTTAATATATTTGGACTTAACCTAGGTTTACACTTACACAAAGAGTAAATAATTTCCATTGTGCCATTATACACACACAAAATGTAAGTGCGTGATTTTTTTTCAATCAAAATTGGGCTAAACTATATACATGCAAAACACTAGTTCAAATGTTCAAATACTTTACAATGACACTAAGTAAACTAGATTACAAACATACAACATAACTTTGTCTCTTAGTAATATAATATATACCCTACATGTTGAAAACTCAAAAATTCAAAACTCGATGTGCCAAAGTCAAATCCTCAAAACATATTAATTATTCAGTAGTTCCATGCCAAACTCAATTGGAGATTGGTATTGATCATCTTGTCCTTCCATCACACCTACTACTCTCACCAATTGACATGTGTTGGTTGTTGACGTTCATAGCACATATCCCAAACTAATAGTTCAAAGCTCTCTCATGGTCTAAATTCTAGAAAGTTTCTTGCCAAAGTATTATATTCTAGGTGTACACCTAATCAAGAGGAAATCATGGAAGTTGGAAGTTTGAAATGTAACTAAAAGATAGTAGATAGGTATCACCAAATTGTATCTCCCTTCCAAGTTTGGAGTTTCCTATTACCTAGTGGATGTCTATCATGTTGTGGATGTCAAGGGAGGTGCAAATGGGGCTCAAGGAAGTCTGAACAAAAGGCAAATAGTTTATTTTGTGGCAAAATCATAGTTTGTCTAATGTTTAGTGACTCAACTTTTGTGGGTTTACAAACTGAAGGCCAAAGTAGCTTCATGCTGAAAAATGTTGGTAGAATTACGAGAATAGGTATGAAGTTCCATACATTTGAAATGCATGTTTACACTTAATCAGTATGAATTGTTTCTTGCCATATAAACAATGCTGAATGTTGCTAGATTGAGCTGCTAGTTCTTAAAAAGTTGCTTAATTTTTTCTAGTTGAGAATGCTTGAACCATCATCTTTACACACAATCTGCAAAGCATTAGACTAAGAACCTACCAGCACCCTGAATGGGCTTGCCACAAGGTCATGAGCCGAAGGCTAGGGACATGACATTGTATGTCAAAGTACCTTGCTCAAAGGTAAAATATTTTGTATGAAGGGAAGTACTTTTTGGGTGTCAAAGTTTTGGAGCATGATGTTTGTGCATCAAGGCATTTGTAGATGTGTACTATGCTTCAGCTTATAGATGTAATGAAGGCTTACATTCTAATTGAAAGTTGGAGGTTTTGACAATAAATTCATGCATTTCTTTGATTTTAGAACCAACCACAAGGCATGCTGAAACATAGTTCAACTGCAATTAACCGATCATCTTGTGGAGCAAGCTGATAATAAGTGGAAACTGTGTGGATATGTGAATCTGGTATTCAACATGAGCACAGGCCTTTCATTTGTTATGTAATCTCTGTTGGTGATCCATAATCTTGTCTTCGGATCTAATCACCATATTACTGAGCATTTTTCTAAGATGAACACGTTCTACAGGATCCATTAAAATGCAAAACATCTGGTCATTTTGTGTTGTACAACACTAATTGGATAGTATCATTGTTTCATTGTCCAAATTCTGTTGTAAAAGGCTTTTTTTTTCCTCAGAGATTGTTTCAGGGTCCTAGTGTCATTTCTGGGCTGGCAGGTCTACATTGCTGCACCTCTGGCTGATGGCACAGTTTGCTGGGATGTAACATGGATCGACCCATACCTCATGGTTGCCATACCCAACAATAACTCCGGGCCAGAACTGTCCATATGAAAAATTTATGGACATTTATGGCCCCCTCTGTTGATCTTACATGACCTCCATGCTGATGCCCACTGTTTTTTAAGCAATTTTTCTTTGTAGCCAAAATGGTGATTAGCCCTAGAAAGATTTATGCAAAAATATGGCTATATATATACCAGATATAAAGTACAATCCTTTTGCGGTCATCCTTGTATAGTTTTTGCTACACACTGAAAACCAAATTATATAGAAATATGTCGATTTATTTCCCCTCACTTTTGGTGCTTGAAAACCTCCAAAATCACTTCATTTTGCATGTTTTAATATTTAAATTTGCATTTGGGTTTATAAAATTTTGCCAATGAAGAAAAAAGAAAGGCTGCTAGTGGCAGAGAACCAAGATCAACAATTGCAGATCTTGCTTGGCCAGAGCTGCAAAACATCCAGTTTGGACTTCAGACATTGGACAGTAACTAAATAACTTACAAAAGAACAGCCTAACATGCTTTGTTGTACAAGAGACTTCTGAATTTATATTGAACAACTATCCATGCTACTGGTCTTTTGAGACATAGCATAAAAATTCGAAGGGAGAGAAAAAGCAATTGTTGGTCTTTTGCACAAAATAACTGCAACCCCTCCATCTTTGGAGTCATTGGAAGCGTCATATGTATAGCATGCATTGCAGCCTCGGGAGTGGTGGGCACCTATGCAAATCCATTCAATCCAACCTTTTCAGCTTTCATCCTCTGTGAAGTTAGAAGGCAGCAGAAGTGGCAGAGCGGCAGTTTGTGTCAGAGCCATTTGCTAGATTTGGATCCTCGTAGAAATTCTCCACGTTCTAACTCAGGTGGTATGTTGAGCATCTGAAACCCAGACATGATTCAACCCACCCACTCCCAATTTGGTGTGGTGCCATCTTTTCCACAGGTGCCATAAGCCTCCTCCTCAGTGAGGCATTAATTCATACCCCAGAAATGAAGTAACATATTCCCCACAAGCACTCATAAACCGAGCTCAGCATGGTAATCACTGAAAACATAAATGTACAAAGCATTCATCTGCTGTCAGTTTAACCCTGCAACACTTGGTTTTCACCTAATGCCTCATATGTTGTGTGTAGTAACATACACATGAGATTGCAGAGAACTCCATGACAACATTGCAGGTACTGTTCCGTCAGCTCAAGCCAAACTGAAACTAGAACTACAGGAATGAGTAGTCTTTATCCTCATGACTGGTCTTTACCTCAATGAGTCACTCACAAAGTGTCAGACTATCACCTTCATGATGATTGGCAACACCCAGCTGCCATAACTCCATCCCCACTGTCATCAGCTCCTAACAGTGAGTTTAGATAAGAATACAATACATGTTAAATTAAAAAAAGAATCACATATTTGGTATGTGAAACCTGAAATCCTAAATATTGATCATACTACACAAAGCAAGCCTGAAAACCTAAACTCAAAGCAAGAAACATTTTGCTCTAATCGTTAACAGTTCTTTGTTCTGTGGAAAAGCTCTGGCACAATGAATACAATAGTCTTGCCATGTCTGAAATCTAAGGCAAAATTAGACTGGAAATTGAAACTCATACATCCACCAATGCATACTACAAATTCATGCCAACAAATCAGCAAACTGAAATGTCTATGGAAAGCAATGATGAACATAAAATTCTGCAATAAATGTAACTGTGAGTAGAGAACTTTGCACTCAATCACTTAAGCAACTTGTGCAACAGTGCTGGTTTGCAAATCTAATCACAAGCAGAGAAAATTGTACATTCAACAATACATTCTGAAGATGTACTGCAATTGACTCCATTACAATATATAGCAATATTTTAAGGACTTGGGATCTGAAGGAATTGTTCCCCAATGAAGCAACAGGTTAAAAATTTGCATACAAGAATTGCAATATCTATGAACTTCTAAAACTACCAACTATCTTTGAAGAAAGCTAAGAATTGAACAATTTGTTCACAAAGTAAATCCCCAGTACATCTTTGAAGGAATGCAGAGGGCTTAGAAGAAAGCTTATTACATTTGTCATCATTGCCTTCTCCTCAAAAGCTTAAAACACAATACACCATAGCCAAGAAGGCGGTAGGTGATAGCAAAGCCCACCATGATAATCACATTCACCCATTTGTTTTCCCCAGTCAATCCAGATGCCGCCAATATATCCTCTCCTGAGAGTAAGCATCTGTCTGCATAGATGGGGCCAAAGCACTTGTCATTGCCAACACTTGTGTATTCGTTGATGAGCAAAGCTTCCAATGGATACTTGAACAGAGAAGTGTAATGCACGACAAGCCAATATTTGGGCATGTACTCCTTGCTTATGAAGTATCCAGAGAATAGAAAGAAAGCACCCATGAAGCCTGTGACCAAGGAATTGCCCGTGATGAAATCTGAGACCATAGAACTGAAGAAAGCCACAAATGAGTTGGCAGTTATTAGAAGAATCCAAATGACTAAGAGGAAAAAGAGAAATGCACTGTAGTTGGGTGCCAATCCCACGAGCCAGTACGAAGGAACCACATAGAGCGTGGCAAGCAAGAACAAGAAGGGGAGGAAGACGATAGTGTTGGCCAGGACATAGGAAGAGACGCGATATGCGCCTCTGGAAGTTTCCCTGGCCAGTATCAGGCGCTCTTCGAGAAACATTGGGAGAGCCTCGATGCTGGAAGTCAGAAGAAAAGTGAGGGTGAAAGCCAGGAAACCCGCTCGCTCCTGAGTTCCTCGTGTTCCGTAACCCATGTGAACATAAATGCTTCCGAGTCCGAAACCTGCTCCAATTGCTTGAATGGTGCGTGCTATGAGTAGCTGGCGGGTGCGGATTATGTTTTTGGAAAACCTGTGTGCAAGAACCATAACCTCCTTAGTACTTGAGTTGGCGAAGGTTACTTTGTCGGGCTTCTGATCCAGCTGATGGTCCCTAGCTGGAGATGGCGAAACTTTCTCTGCAGAGTCGTGCGTTGAAGAAGGATCCAGCTCGAAGAGATCCTGCAATGTCAGGTCGGAAACACTATCCCCCTTCCTGTTCAGCGACAGAATTCCGCTCTGTTCTGAGTTGAGGGAGTCGACCGCATCAATGGCGTACTCCAGCACATTGACTTGGGGAGGCACAAGGTGACCTGCAGCAGCAAGGCGCGAAGACAAAAGCTCCAGCGGCCCGTAGTGCACCACAGAGCCATGAGCGAGTAACAAAACAGAGTTGATGAGCTGCAGTATCTGATATCCTGGCTGATGGATGCTTAGTATTATGGTGCGATTGTGAGACACGGCCATCGTGCGCAGCATTGCTACAACGTGCAATGCAGCGGCGCTGTCGAGCCCGGAAGTCGGCTCGTCTAGGATCAAAACAGCTGGATCGTGGACCACATCCACGCCAATGGAAACTCTCCGTCTCTCTCCTCCCGACACGCCCCGAACACTCTCATTGCCTATCCTAGTGTTGGCGACATGGCTCAGCCCGAGCTCACTCATGAGCGCCTCGACTCGAAAGATTTTCTCCTTGGTTGGCACTGAAGAAGGCAGACGTAAACGCGCACTGTATAGTAGAGTTTCTCGCACGGTGAGCATGGGGAACAGTGCGTCATCCTGCATTACGTACCCCGAAATTCTGCGAAACCGTTGCATGTCCATGGGCATACCATTGACTAGAATGCTACTGGAGGGACTACTTGGCTGGATACGTCCAGCCAGAATTTCCAGCAAAGTCGACTTGCCCGCACCACTGGGACCCGCAACAGCCAAGATCTCTCCTGCTCGAGCTGTGCACGTCACATGCTTAAGCACGTATAGGTAGGTCGCCTTGCTCCTGTACTGCGCAATCTCCGCCTTCAAGCTTTCCAGCATTCCGTTGGGTGTTCCCTCCAACTTCACAATCTTATAAGACAAATCCCTCATCTCGATCTCATAGCTCTTGTTCCGTGAAGGCGACGGGGACGCCAAGCCAACCGCGATCTGCGACGCCTTAACATACGGGTACAACCTTCCGTAGTCTTTAGATAGTCCAGTACACTCCCCAGTACAACAACACACTATCTTACTCCGAGTGTTCGTCATCGGTGCTTTCCTTGTGTCCATCTCCCGAAACGCTCCCAAGCATCCCATCCAGCTATGGAAGGGTCAAACTCAGCTCAAGTAAATCCCCTAATCCCTCACACTACAAAACCCTGAACAACAAACTTATATGGACCTGCCTGCAACTACTAGAAACCAGATCGAGAACAGAATTAGTATTCACATATCCATTCTCAAGCTTCCAAGACGGCACGCAGCCAACTCTAGCTACAAAAAAGCTTTCATGACGACAATGTCGACCACTATGCACATACACACATACAATGTAATGCAATGCAATGCAATGCCGTCTGTCTGTAAAGACAACCAGGCAAAAATGTACAAACAAACAAACAAACAACAAAAAGAGAGTTGAGTTTCTTGACAAAACAACTCAACACTTGAAAAGAGAGTTGAGTTTCTTGACAAAATAACTCTACATTTGCAGCTGTTGCTAGCCTACATGCAGCTGAAGAAACTAACTCGCAAACAGCTCCCACTTGACTTCCGTGTATATTTTGAGGGATCTCTCCCAGCAGAAGAACCCTAGGGCCTTATGCAGGGGGGAGCTCCCCCAATTTTATACGTTCCCACGTTCCCATAGAAATATTTCCTTTTTACAAAATGAGAAAAAAGGTAGGAAATAAAACGAGAGTTGTTTACTACTTAAGGGGGGGGTTCCTGTGCTCATGCGTTCTTCTGAGGTTTGGGAACACGCTTGGACTCATGCCCTCTCGAGTGCCCCCTCCCTCAGGAGAACGCACTTGTATAGGAACCTCCCCTACAACAAAAACATAACTGATTGACCCCTGCCGAAGCACCACTACTTACTACGTAGTCTACTGCTATCAAGTACACAAATGGACACAATAATGTTCATTAATGGAAATTAAATAGCCGTAATAACTAACTAGCTAACTAATGCCTACCCTCCACCCCTCCTCCCCCACTCCGCCACCTTCAAAAAAAACCCAAAAGATTTTTATTTTTATTGTTTTAAAAGAAAAAAAGTAGATAGCCTATCCAGTGTGTTGCTACAGCTAACCTGAGGAGATGACAATTTTTGGGGCATTGTTATTTTGAGTTCCATAACAGTACAATACTCCTTAGTGTGAATTACAACACACCATAAAGCGCTTTGAAGTTTTGTCCTTTGTTATTATGTGAGGGGCATCCCCAAGCACAAATACTCTGTCCATCCCTAGGGTTCCCCAAGCCCCAAGGAAAACCCTCATGAGCGGAAACTTGAACATAATAGAGTTATTTGTAAAGTCGTCACCCTGTCTTCACCTTGTCTTTGGGCTTGCTTTCACCCCCTATCCTCTCTTGCAGTGGTCCCCGCAGAGTAAGGAAATTTTATTAAATCTCAGTAGTATGAAATGCTGAAACTCAGCATTTAATGCACAAGGTTCGAGAGGGATTATAGTAGTTGTACAGGTAGGAGCAATGAAAATATATGTAGCAGCAGTGGAGGCGCTCAAGAAAAAGCAAAGGCAGGATGAAACTCAGTTTACAACGAAAATTGGTGGAAAAACTAGTTTAGGTCCCTGTAATTTTGTTTTGTAAAATTTTCATTCCCAGTTACAGGTTTAATGGCCTATTATGCCAAAACTGGCCGTTCTCGCCCCCTAATAGCCTGACTTTACCGATAACTCAAATATTCCTCTAACAATATTTGAATTTGGAAGTGAAATGTGACATCGATTTGCACATCAATCTTTTCTTTTCTTTTTGGGGCGAAAATTAGCGACCAAAAGGCGACTCTGATCCAAATTTCTGGCGAAAAGTTCAAAAATGAGTCGCCAAATTTCACTCGGTTTTAAATGTTTTTTGGGAAGAGTATTGCCACAACGGACTGGCCTGTCTATAGGCTACACATTTAATGGTTCTGTACAAAACTGTCGCCAGTGAAGTTGAAATCTGCCGTGTAAGGCTCGCCACTGCTGCTACCAGGATGATCCAGCGTCCTTTCTTCTGGCGAAATTTCACTATTTTTCGACAAATAGATTGGGAAAATGTTAGAATTTTTATTTTCCGAGTGTAAATTCGACTAATTTTACTTGTTTTTTTTGGTTAAATTTCGCCAAATTTTCGATAAGAAAAAAATGAAAAAAAAAACACTGCCAGGATCTCGTGTATAAGATCCCACCCTCAGCAAGGATTTTTAGCTTAACCAAATGTCAGCTGTGGTAGACTTTGGTGAACCAGCAATGGTACCATGGTAGAGTCCAGTGTTAAGCCATTCTTTACTTTTATGAAACACCTCTCGTTCTGGTTCTAAAGAATAAATTAGAACCTTTTTTTGGTTCTGGTAATTATGACTCCAAATCCAGTTCTAGGTCCCATTTTTCAACAATAAATTCCAGTTCTGGTTATAGAGTTCAGACCTCAGAGCCGTCTGGTCCATATTAACCTGGACCAGAAACAATGGCAGTGGTTATCCTTTACATCAACTTCTGGCTCTAGTCACAACATTCCGTTCAAAAACATGTGTCTTAGGCTCACTTTAGACAAGGGCCCAGGGAGCTCATTGGTTTTCCTTCCAAAATGATGCCATGGAGGCTAAATCACAATTTGATTTGTCTTGGTCCTGAATCTTTGTCTAAAGGCCTTGGGACCGATTTAAAGCTCTTGACCAATAAGAATGCTTGATTTCATTGGACCCTGCTCCTTGGACCCTTGTTTAAAGTGACCCTTAGAACCAGGAACTCAGTTTCAGGTCCAGTTTTAACCATATTGTGAATATAACCAGGGCATAGACTGTGGCTAAAGCCAGGCCCTGCCCTTATATGAGCCCCAGACTTGGTCTTAGTGATGGGAGCAAGGACCCTACCAGTCTGGTGTTAGCTGAGGCAATAGGGGCCTTATAGCTATCACAGCCTGGTAGGGCCTTGAGGTAATATCAGCCTTGTGTCAGTTTTATACCAGTCTCAATACCAGGTATATATTATATACTTACTTCATATTGGTCAGAAATTGCTCTTTGAAACCAATATTGGGACCATTTTTGGTTTGGATGTGTGTGTGTTCTTAACAATGTCTTATTTTCGTGTTCATTGTTTGTGTTGAAATGTTCTCTTGTTTGTGTTACTAAAGTGATGAAAAAAAAGAGGTTGTTGGAGATTACTAGAAAAGAAAAGAACATTGTGAGTCTCATAGTATTGGTATTTGGATTGGTGTCTTTAAAGGTAACTTGAAACTCAACATGAGATGGCAAAGGCAAGCCTGATCATAGTCAAAAGTCAAGATGATTTTTAAGACAATTTTGTTAAAGAAGTTATGGGTACCATAATCCTGTAATTTGTGTTGAGAGGTTAAGTAATGCAATTTTATAGTCCAAGGACTATGTGTAATTCTACAAACAAGGAAATTCAAATTTAACCCGTTTCATTGGATGAGGTATTGTGCCTGGGCTCGAGTCTTGCATTGGGTTTGGTGAAGAGGGGTCCCCAATAGATTAATGTTGCATACCTATGCATTATGTGCATACCTATGCTCTTGTATGTTGGATTTAAAAGAACCAATTTTTTGTGAAATTGAATGTGGTGAATTAGGAGTGTATGACTATTGCATTAATGTTTTTGTTGGGCCCTGGCCCCACAGGGACAGGGACTGTCACATTGGATCCAGGTTTTGCTAGCTTTACTTTATAAAAATTGGTTTCACATTAGGTGAACTAATTTATTTCATGATAGTGTTTAGACTGTTCAGATTGAAATGGACTTTTTTTAATGTTTAGAATGTGGACAAAGTAGACGGATTAAGTGGGAAATTTCAGGGGTTTTTTTTTAAGCAGGAGAAGGTGGTGGCGACAACTTTCTGTGGTTTTGAACCTTGCCGTTGAGGTTCTTGTTCCTTTCTTGGTCAACATTGGTTTTTCCTAGGGGATGATGTAACATTTGTGTTTTGTGTATGGTTTCTCTTTTTCAAATGTTGTGGGTTTCTCCCACACGGACCAACAACGTTGGTTTTTCCTAGATGATGTAACATTTGTGTTTTGTGTATAGTTTCTCTTTTTCAAATGTTGTGGGTTTCTCCCACACGGACCAACAACGTTGGTTTTTCCTAGATGATGTAACATTTGTGTTTTGTGTATAGTTTCTCTTTTTCAAATGTTGTGGGTTTTTCTCGCACGGACCAATCCAGTGTCGAACTTAGCCTATTGTAATACCAAATTATTGTAGTTGAAATTTGCGCCTAGGACTTGAAGAAGAAGGTTGGCATTGGCGCTACTATTGCAACAATAGTAGCAGCACAAAGTGTTTATCGGATTGCCATCTCTCATGAACTTGGTGAATTATTTCAATGTTGCCGTTGTTGTTTGTCTTTTTTTCACATTTCCAAGTGCAAGTTTAATTGCTTGTCAGCAATGCCCAAGGAAAGAAAGCTTCTTGGTGGTGGATGGGAAAAACCTAGCTTAGTCTCTAGTAGTGTTTCCTTTCAATGCATGCTTGCTTCCGATGACCCATTACATAGTAGCTTGAACTTATTGTTGATAATGAGTTGAGTTTGTGAAGGATATGAGAACCTTTGTGAAACCTTTTTTTTGTTTCCAATACATATATAATTGTTTCCTAAGGCAACAAAAGGTGTGGACATTTGTATTGAAAAAAAAGAAAAGGAAAAAAAACAAACAAACAACCGAAATTCTTGATTACATTTTCTAAAATTCCTAAAGGTAGCTTCTCCTTGTTCAATGATCTTGTGGGTGGGCATGTTAGGGGGTGGTGGGTATGGCAATATAGTTGGACTTTTGCATCGGTTTTGGTGCTTACGATGATAGTTCTTGTTACACTTAGGAAACATGTGTTTCGAAAACAAAGTAATACTTAAATGCCTACCATTTGTCCCAACTTGTAGCATTTCATTTGCAACAACTTCACAACTTTCTTTCTTTTTTTTTCTCCCTCTCGTAGATCAGTGTTTGCATAACAGTGTCTATACCTTGCTGCTGGTGTTTCTACTACTATCTTTTGAAATAGGTTTAGATTATGTTAAGAGTGTGGACATGGTAGGTGGATCAAGCAAGAAAATTTAAAGGTTTCTTTAAAGCATGGGAAGGTGGTGGTGATAGTTTTTTGGGTTTTGAAATTTGTTGTTGAATATTAGGTTTGTATGGTGAACACAACTAGTTGTTTTCTTTCATGCAGAAACAAAAAGTTTGCGTGCCAACATTTTTGATCTCTTGAACTTCAAATCTTGATGTGGTTGCAATGAGCTTTTAGCAATTGCTATGAGCTTCATCTTTAAGGCATCAGATGAATGTCAATAATTACCTCATGCAGTATGTGCTAAAGATCCAAACCTCACATTCTTGTCATAGGTTGGTGTTGTAAGGAAGTGAAGCTAATTGCAGGAACTTCAAAAGTTGTAAGATTACTATGTTTTGAAATATTTGGTCCCTAAATATGTAGAAACAAGGGCCAAGGAATTGTCTTATTATGAGGATTTTTTTACATAAATTTGAGGTTTGGTCAAAAATTGATCAGAGTCTAATGTTTTCCATGCCGCATGGTGTTGGAACTAAATCTATAAAGCCCACATAATGGTCTCTTATCAAATGTTTGTAAACTAGACTAATTTCTTTCTATTGATTATTGTAGTTGCACAAAATTCAAATAAGCTTTCTCCTATTCCTTAGTCAACAAGGTTGTGTTATGGAAAATGGAAACTACATGCTCCTAGAAAACCATTTTTGAGTCAACTTTCAACACTTGGTAATGGTTTTTTTGTTCTAGAAATTGTTAAAACATCTATCTTGTTTTTCATGAAATTTTGCATGGCACTCTTTCTTACCAGGGTCTTTAGGATAGAGCAATTAGACTCAATTGTTATGGGTTTCAATTATTGCAAGGAACAATGCAAGTATAGGTAGGAATTTGAAAATCATGATTCCATTGGCATATTTTTTCACGTTGTTGAAACCTTCAGATGTTGATGGAATAATGACACCATCAAACATTAATCAGCTTATTTTGACACCTACAATGAATGATGTTGGGCATTTTTACAAAGGCATTGATCTCAAGCATAGTAAATCATCTAATTTAAGAGCGAACCTCTCGGGGAAATCAATAATTACCTACACAAGAGTTTATGTTGAGGGAAATGGCACCATCATAATTCTAAGGGTGAAGGATTGATGTGTACATAGGAATATTTTTTATCATGAAATGTTTAACCTTGCCTTTCCTACCTGGTTGCAAATGGTGGTTGTACACCTATACATTTTTCTAGTTTGAATTACTAATGCAAAAATCTTTTCAACCTAGTAGAGCTTTAAGTGTACCAATAAATGTGTGTTGTTACCATGAAAATTTAGAAGGCAAAAGGTTTAAAAGTAAGCTCATATTGCAACTAGAGTTTTAAGAAGGTTTAGAATCAATCAATTGTGACTACAAAAGATTTTTTTCTTATGCATGATGACTAAATTAAGATTAGGTGATATGGAGAATGAGCCTAGGCTTCAATGGAAGGTAACAATTTTTTTTTGACTTGGCCGAAATTTTAGGGCTACTGGCAATTGTGACCACATTATGTTTGGTCTCCATCCTATTGTCTCCTTAGCCTTGTGTAAATACAAAAAAATAAAAATCTTTTTGAACATTCAATAAGAATTACAATTAACTCAATGTCAAGCTTGTTTATGTGTTGTTTTAGTTGGGTACTATTGTTCATCTACTTGGGTTGTAATAGTTTGAAAAGAGCTGAAGGGCTATTGAATTGCTTCTAACTTTCCGGTCTTATTTGTAAAGTATGGTTGAGGAACAAATTCATTGGTTACTAATGTTCACTTTGTTATTGTAAGTTTTACCTACAGATGAAATTCATGTGAAATCAAACTTTGGTTTGTTTTTCTTCAACAACACAATTCTTTGGTATTTCTTTCATTAAAACATCATTTGATTAGGTCACCTCCCAAGATGTTGTGGGTAATGTTGATCCCATTCTAATTGATTCCATTTGGAGTATAGGCAGTAATTGAACAAGTGGTAGTTTTTCACCAATCATTCATTCACATAAATCCTGTAAGGTGTCATTTAAAAATTAACTCTATTGAGTGTAGATGCTATAACAACGTTTGAAGACAAAAGGAGGAGATAGAAAACATACCAAAAAAACATAAAGACCCACCAAACATTATTAGAAATTTTCAGTTTTGCAATTGTCGTTTGTAACTAAAAGTTAATTACATGCAACACATGTAACTGCAAATTCATGTAGTTGTTTAAAACAAATTGCACATGACATTTAATTGCATGCGACACTATGTATGCAACATGTATATACAATGTTAATACATGTTCATCCATACATACCAATCCAAATGTAGTTGCATTTTATGTGTAATTTTCTTTGCAACTACAATGTAACTAATTAAAATATGACACATGTTTAAAAATTGAACAATTTGCATTTGGACACATGTCACTTTTAAAAATTATTTTTGTGTTTTCTAAATTAAAAATTCATTGGATTAATTTCAATCATTAAAGATTATGCCATTAAGATGATGAAACATGGCACACCATGGAACGTTCAATGACCATTTAACACACATTCATTTTAAAACACTAATTATATGGTGACATGTGGTAATTAAAGCCCACCTATTTTTTTAAATTTTTAATTTTAATTAATAAAATCCAAGTCATCTAATTTAAGGCTGATAAGATATTGACATATGGTGCTTAAGTAGGTAGATAATTATTAAACCCTATTAAGTAGTTACGTTTATTTAGGTATGTAAGTATGTTGAAAAGTACTTAGGCTTAGGCTTAGGTTATATTTTTAGGTTTAACCATTTTATAAAAGTCAAGTTTTTTTTTATTCACTAATCGTCAATGGCATTTCATATTTGGTTAGTACATAGTTATTGCCTTTAGTTATATACTATGCCAAATTAAATTGGAATCCACAGGATATGGGATAAAAAATTCCATTTTAAACCTCATTAATCAACTTAGTTGCACATTAGATGCAACTACTGTATTAGAGTATACCAGCCTAGAAAGGGCTCTATTATTTCTGGTGTCAAAACAAAACTTAAAGCCCTCCTTTTAACAAATCTAACACACCAAGAATCATTGAAAACGGATTACAAATGAAAAAGTTATGGCCCCCCAAAGTGAAGGGGGTCAAGAACTCAAAAAAACAAACCATTGAAAACTACAAAGGCCAATTCATAAACACCCAAAACGTTCCTTTTATGTTATTATGTTGGTAGATTTCAAAGATGATTTATAGAACTTCAAATGGTGGTCCTATAACACTTTAAATCATTTAAAATGAAGAAGAAACAAGAAAGTTATGAGGTTTGAAAATAGGAAGGGTCCAAAGAGAAAAAAAACGTTTTGTAACTTGAAAAGCTTATTTTTCTTATTAATTTTTCATTACTCCTTTTCCTTTACACTTCAATAATTTATTTTAGCCATATTTAATTTTAGCTATAAATAATTTAGCCTAATTTAATTTAACCATAATTAATTTGGCATAATTTAATTTAACCATAGTTATTTTAACCTAATTTAATTTAGCTTAATTTAGTTTAACCATAATTAATATAACCTAATTTAGTTTAACCATAAATAAATTAACCTAACTTAATTTAACCATATTTAATTTAGCCTACCTTAATTTAATCATAGTTAGTTTAGCCTAATTTAATTTAGATTAACTTAATTCAGCCATAATTATTTTAGATTAATTTAATTTAGCCATGATAAGTTTTAATTAATTTTAGTATATTTTAATTTAGCAAAACTTAATTTAGCCACAGTTAGTTTTAGCCTGATTTGATTTAGCTTAATTTAATTTAACCATAATTAGTTTTACCCTAATTTAATTTAACTTGATTTACTTTATCCATAATTAATATAACCTAATTTAATTTAACCATAATTAATTTAGCCTTATTTAATTTACCCATGGTCAATTTTTGTTAAATTTAATTTAGCCATAATTATTTAAACCTAACTTAATTTAATTATGGTTAGTTTAACCTAATTTAATTTATTTTAGCCATAATTAATTTAGTTTAACCTAATTTAACCATGTTTAATTTAGCTTAATTTAAATTAGCTATAATTAGTGTAGCTTAACTTAATTTAGCCATGATTAATTTAATTTTTAGTTAATTAGCCTAGGTTAGTTTAGGCTAACCTTAATTAACACGGATTTAACCTTAATACTTGAGGTACATAATATTATTATACATAACTTATGTAGATATATTAAGTATACTAATTTAAGTAGGTATAAGTTTAGGCCATTATTTTTATAACACATGTCCATGTTTATACACATTTAGTTGCACACACAACCATATGACCCAAAAATTATATAATACCAAATTTGTAGTTGCAAGCATGACCAAGATAATTCTAAACAACAACTAGTTGTGTGTTAGTCATAGTGACTGGTTGCAAATGACATGATTTCTACTAATGAAAACTAGTGTTTTTCAATTGATTCGCATTCATGGCACACTTTACTAGTACAACTTCATTTTCATACTGTGCATATGTCATTACCCAAAATTGTTTGATTATAGGTATGACATTGTAAGGTATGTCATTTGGCTTCATTCAATTTGTCAAACATACCTTGCAATGTCATACTGTGGAATTCCCATATAATCCCATTATGCATTCTCTATACATTAAGAAAATTGAACATTTGTATGTTTTTAAAAAAAATTAAGTTAATATTTAATTTGAATTATTTTAAGTATTTGATTATGTGTCAAATGTAACCCTTGCCCCTATTTTTCTATATCCATGCAACTATTTAATAGGTCTTAATTAGCCATAATTTGTTATTAGGTCTAAGGTTAGGTTATTACTGATCTAGAATATTTTAAGGTTTAGCAAAGGGACAAGTGGCAAGGAACCTTGAAAATGTGTACTCTAAACCCTAATCTATTACAGACTTAAATCTAAACCTTAATCCACTACAAACCTAAATGTAATTACGAACCTCTATAACCCTAATCCATTACAACCTTAGATTAAATACAAACCTAACCTAAATCTAAACCTTAATTTTGTACACCTGAGCACATTTATTATAAAGGTGATGAATTATCATGGCTACTATATAATGTTATTTGGTTATGTTCCTCAAGCACTTTCTTTTACCATCTTGTTTATAATCTGCAAGTTTTGTGACATTTGAAGCACATGATTTGAACTATGTTTGTAGTTTTCTTTTTTTAGCTCATTTGTGGGAAGTTTATGAGTTGTTGGAGTCCTATTAAGGGTTTTTGTTTGTACTTTGACACATCACAACACATCATAGATTTGTAAGTGTTTCATGACTACATTGGATTTTAGTTTCATAAAGTTTTTAGTTTTTTGTCTCTTGTGTATATTATAGTGTAAAAGATAAGCACATTTTTTGTCTGCCATAAATATCTAAGTGTTCAATAACTACATTGGGTTTTGGTTTCATAAATCTTTTAGTTTTTGAGTTTTTTGTGTATATTACAATGTAGAATATAAGCAAACTTTCTATCTATTGAACATATTATAATGAAGAATGTACAAGCAATTTGTTTTGTTTGTATTCTGGTTGTTTTTAGGAATTTTGTGAACTGTATTGCACGACTCAACTAGTACCTAGCCCAAGCAAGAAAATAACTGCATTTGTGAATGTTGGCATCACCAACGTGCAATAGAAAATGTTGGTGCTTGTCTTGAAGGTTACATTGTCAATAGGTATGGGTCTACAAATGTCCTTGGAAATGGGTTCAAATATATCCATTGTGACTTAGCAAATCCATTTGGATACTTGACAATAACTTTGACTATAGGGTCCAACTTTGTACCTACCTTTTCCCCTCGCCTAAATGTGGGGTCCTTCATACAGGTGCTCAATTTCAAGGTCATTTTTAGAAACATATTTGAGAAAGGAGATTGGGAATTTGTATTGAGAGTTGGGGCTACTACAATCATTGAACAAATTGACCCTTTTCTTGTTTGCTTGCAGTTTGTCTTTACACATTCAATCTTGGATTTTATGCAAAGGGAAAATTTGGAGGAGTTAGGAACCATGGAGTTAGTGGTCGATGGGATATATGGGCGATTTGCCAAGGTTTTTATCCTAGTAGTTGCAAATGGGTTGGGCAGTAATGATGCATAGGCATTGTCATTTTATCTTGAGTTTTTTGCACAATACATGGAATTGGTTAAGATGTACAGTATTGGTAGCCCTGCAACAATGTTGGTAAAAAACATTGGAAGCTTTTGGTTTGGTGAATAGTAGTTGGTAGCTAAATATGCTACCATCTTTGTGATTCTTACTCCTAATGCTACAGTTGTTGAAAGGTTGATTGAAATCCACAACAAGAGGATAGAAGGTCAAAATTTCATAACCAACTTTGAAGTATGTTCAAATTTGGAATACTTATCTATTGAAAACTTTTTTTATTAAGAAATAAAAACAATGAAGTGAGTTATGGATGTTGATTACATGGCTTTTAATGTTGTGATTGTAGGTTGTGGGAACACCAATTAGTGCAACTTGCTTCAAGAATGTTTGTGAGAAATGTCATCTCCCATCTCTCACAAAGATGTTGGTTACTATTGCTAGGTTTGTAACTGTATGGTTTTTACTCAATCTTAGCCTCACATTGCTTGCAAAATCAAGTAGGTTAGCAGTGAAAAATTTGATTGCACATTGTGTGACCCATGGATAGAACCATTGTTTGGACACAAGCTCATCAATCCTAAAGATTTCAAATCAAAACATGGATTTTTCCTTTGCCTATTTAGAAAAAAAAAACCTAAAGGAAAATTTGTCTTAAGTTGCATAGCAAAGGTCGTGGGTTACTCTAGCTTGAAAAAAGATACAATAGGGAAAAGTGCAAAAGCAATAGAGGGGCAAGAAAAAAATCCAAAGGAAAAAGTGCAGAGGTTGAAAAAAAAGTTTGTAGTTCAAATTAATATGTACAAATGAAATTTTAGTTAGAGGATCACATTTTGAAACTTCATTTGTACAATTTGACATATTGTTGTTTTTTTGGACTAGAATTTATTGTACATATTTTGTATATACATAGTACACTAATTTTTGAAACCTACAACTTCAACTTGCAACTAAAACTTGAATATGTATTTATTATAACTTGTTTTGAAGTTGGAACTTTGTTTGAATTAGAGCTTGGATTCAAGAACTTATTTGAAGAACTTGTAAATTGATTTGAATTTGATTTGAACTCTCTCTTGTACTTGCATAATGGGCATGTTTCTTGGCCAAGACTAATTGGGGGTCTATTGGCATTTGTTTATGCGACTTAATCAAATACAAATCAAACACTTTCATTGATAGAGAAAATTCAAACAAATCATATTTAAGTATTGATATTTTAAGATATCGAAAGTTATAACTTATTTTGAAGTTGGAACTTTGTTTCAATCTATAACTTTTTGTGGAAATTTTTTGATTGAATATGTAATTTGATGATTCAAGAACTTGTTTTGAAAAAACTAAGAACTTCATTTGAAAGTCAAACCTTGTCATTGATAGTGAAATTTCAAAGTATTAATATTTTAAACTATCAAAATATCATAAAAATTTGAAAAAGTTGACAAACAAATAATCTACATAATTATGCTTCTAAAGATAATTTTTGAATTGTTTAGGTAACATTAAAAGAGAAGAATTGAACTATTATTGGAAAAAAATAATTTCCATATAAAAATAAATAAATAAATAATTTAATTACAAGAACTAAGAAATTAAAATATTAGGAAAAAATAATTTATAAAACATATATTGAAATTAAAGTTTAAAAGTGATGTACATATAATAAATATAATAAATTCTTAAAATTTAAGTGAAGATTTTAATATTTTGAATTAGATTATATATTTAAATTTTCATTTGGTTTTATGTCAATTTTCAAAGATAAATTTCACATAATGTTCAAAAATCAAAGTTAAAGATAATCAAATTGAAATTTGAAAATCACACATAATGAACATAGATATTGAATTGGCCAAACTTGGTTTGCAACAAGTTCAAAATTTTGAATATAAAGTAGGAGATTGTTTATTTGATTCAATAGCATATTTATTAAATTATTCAATAAGTTTAGAATTAATCTAAAAAAATAACATGTGTTATTTACAATAATGTTTAACAATTGGTATGCGTCAAACATTGGAGTGTTGTTAAAGTGATTTAAATCTAAAATTCTTGCATGATTTACATCATGGTGAAGCAATGGATGAAATTACTTATACACAAAAAATGTCATTACCTACTTGGAATGGAAGATTGTTAGGTGATTTCACTACAATATACTAAATATCAAAATATTTACAACTTCTAATTCATATTTGGAAAAAAAAAAACTATCGAATTATGATCAAAGTAGGAAATGAAAATGCAAGCCATGTGTTAAACATATTATATGCAAAGAACCATTTTGAACTTGCTATAACATGTGATCCCATGATAAATTCTTCAAAGATTCACACTTGCGATGCATATGACACAAAATTTAAAAATCATAATATCAATAATGAAATTAATGAAGTTCACCATAAAAAATAAAGATTTAATTAGAATTTTGAATTAAATAAAAAGTTGTTAGAAATAATAAAAATTCATCCTAAATTGTCACCACAAGATATTGCATTAACTTTCATCCAAAAATATCCTTATTTGGGTTTCAACACATCACAAATTAAATGTCATTTTAAACATCAAAAATTCACATCCCAGCAAAATAATGATCATGAAATTCATCTTTTTCAACCAAAAAAAAGAAAACATCCCTAAAATAATTATGGATTTTCTCCCAATTTTTCATCTAATTCACTAGTTGTTCACCTACTATCAACATGTGAAATTTTTTAAAATGTCAATTTTTTTAAAAAATGATGTCAATCAAATGATGTTAATCAAATGTGATAATATTGTTAAAGACAATCCTATTGATTTAACAAGTAAAAATTCTTCAAATCCTATTTTCATTAAACAAAAGATAACTCCAATTGAAAACATACAAAATAATAACAATATTTAACATAATATCAATGGTCTTTCAAGTAAAAGATATTCCACATCATGTTTTCAATAAAAAAAGAAACAAATATGGGTTGTGATTTTCCTAAGATATTTTAAAACCATTCAATGGGACTAGTAAAAATGAAAAACATCTTAATAATTTTGTCCAATTAACAAAAAAAAATCCAACTTCAACCAAAAAAAAAAAAAAAACTTTAACAAAAAAAATAAAAAAAAAAATATAATTAAATTTAATAAAAATTTTAAAAAAATTTTTAAACATAATTTTTTTTTTTTAAAAAATTTTTTTTCTAATTTTAAA
>Ga0116229_10001695_pt1 | contig 34959 bp, 31 predicted proteins | sample S1TSphgellanicum_3_FD_87313 | JGI IMG/M metagenome (GOLD analysis project Ga0116229, IMG submission 87313) | Host-associated microbial communities from peat moss isolated from Minnesota, USA - S1T2_Fc - Sphagnum magellanicum MG | ecosystem: Host-associated > Plants > Peat moss > Unclassified...
CAACTCATGTTTTTTGAGTATTCTGTACTCATTAGATTCATGTGTAATGATGTAGTATATTTTGAAGATGCAAGCTTTTACTGATCTAAGTCAAACAATAGCATTGGGGTTGGTTAACTTTCACCTTCCACCCTTAGTGGACCCCTTGACCATTTCCTCTCCCGATATTTCACATGATGTTTGACATAGTTGAGTGATGCTTTCTAATTTAGCTTTGGTTGTCAAAATTCTGAAATCAACAATTGAGTCAAGGTCAATCTTGTTTGTATCCACAATACTATGTTGTTTCTTCTACTTCACTTCTAGAACACACAAAATTGGATTGGAGATTTTTCATTCTAACATGATTTAGTTACTTGGGTCATAGGGGTAGTTGCACAAATTGCTCATTAAACAACTTAATTGATCACAACTTCAAACCCCTAGGTACTAATAAACATTCCCCCATTGGAGCACAATTATGAATAAATGACCTTGCATTGCAATACATCCTTATGCATCTGCTCTCTTTTGTAGGGAACTTTTTCACTAATCATGCGATTGTATGCAATTTAGCGTAATTCACTTACAAAAGTATTTTTCTTTACTCCACCACATAACGATTTCAAGATCTACTTCTTCGCATCTATTGTGTTTGTTCTTTCACCCAAATTAGCCCAAACAAATCTAATTCTTTGCATCTATTGTGTTTGTTCTTTCACCCAAATTAGCCCAAACAAATCTAATTCTTCCCAACCTTCTAATGTGCTTTCTACAAGAGATACAACATCACTAACATCCTCCTCCCCACAACCTACAGACATAACAATGCCAAAAGCCAAACGCTTTCATTGAATCTTACATCATTTCCAACAATGTTAGGTAGGTTGAGAGAGAATAAAGGCGTATCATGCTAGTTTCTTCAATCAAAACACAATAAAATGATTTAAACAAAGAAGAAACTAGATTTGTAACATTGAAAGATCACCAAAGACATTTTAAACACACCATCAATTAAAAAATTCTTAGAACTTGTTTACATGAGTGTTTGTTTATTCTACTTCGACTACTTCAAAAAAACATCACCATACCTCCTTGAAAAGAACAACTTGAACTTCAAACACCTTCACACCTTCACCTTCGACACAAATTGACAATGGGAGATGTTTCATAACATCTTCACAAAACAAGAATGTCAAAAATCAACAATGCCAAGCCACCACCTTATTTGCATGTTTGTCTCCATCTAATGATAAACAATTAACAAAATTAAAGTTAATAGCTTTGTAGTTGTCGCCTAGAAGCACCAAGTAACAAGTTTATTTTATAACAAATATAAACATAAACTTGTGACATGAGATTAGGTCCCATGTGAATGGGTCAACTTTTTGGATGAAGACCTAACTAGACGGATTTATTGTTGCTGATGAAAAGTGAAGAAAGTGCCAAAACAAGTGGTGGTTGATGGATAAGTCTCTATGGAATTGGAGAGATTAACATTTTGTTTGTGGTTTGTTTGTTTTGTTTGCTTACAGATAAGTCTTTAACGGTTTAACATTTGCAAAACTATGAATGCTTTCAGATGGTTCTGAGTTATGTGGGGGAGCTTCCACAATAAAATCTAGTTGTCAATATTTCAAAATGTTTACTGGACATAAATGATGGTTGAAGCCAAGGGCTTTGGGTTGTTCTCATGTTAATCAATGAAGTGTTGATGAAAAGACTCTACAATCAAGGAAAATTTGTGATGGAAGTTTAACAAGGAAGAGATGGTTGTAAAATAAATACCAAAATATATCTCTAGTTATGGTAGAGGTTTTGGGTGTGTTGGTTTGGTCTATGTGTGTGTTCAAAAGGTAGAAGTCGCATGCATTTGAACAATTTTTGGATGAATGCTTTGGATCATGTTCCTAGTTTTCTATCAACTTTTTTGAGATCTTTGTTGTGTCAAATTTGATGATAGAAGGTTAAGGAAGTTCATGTAGACATAAGGTAAGATGAAATGTGAAAATGATGAAAAACATAGGAGATTACCAAGTTGATCTATAGAGGCATGATAATCTCAAGAGGGACTATGCTTGTGAATAAGTTCATCTTGTGAGGATTGTACGGGTTGTTAGGGATTTTGCTTGGGTTGGGGGTGAATACCTATATCTACATGAATTCCAAGTGAAAGTTGCCATATGGATTTCATGGGTTATTTGTTATAATTATTTGGTGATTGAACCACTTGTCACAACCTTTAGTTTTTGGAGATGTGAGTGTTGGGATATTTGTGAACAAATTGATGTGACAATATGGGAATATTTTTGGTTGAACATGTTCAGTTATGTGTTTATAATGCCCACGAAAAGACCATGGTAGCTCATGAGAAAATTCGAAAGGATATGATCCACATCAAGTCCATAAATTAAAATAGAATAACTTGCATTCAACTTGGCTAAAATATATGTTGATATTTGCATCAATGTTTATGTAGTTGAAAATGTAAACATGATATCACCATAATGTTGATCATGTTGTAATGAAGATGGAAGGAGCGTTGCAATTAGTTTACTACCCTTCTTTTTGGTGACAAAACAACAAAACAACTTTTCACTTGACATTTTCACGAAGAAAAAAACATTGAAAATCAAGTACACAATCATCCTAGTTGTTATTGTCCCAAACAAGTAACTAATATTTCCATTCAACATGACATAGTCACACACACAAAATAACCATCCTAGTTCTTAGTGTTCCAAATAAGCAACCACTATTTTTCAACCATGGTCGACATCACACACAAAACAACTATCATAATAGACAACAATGACCTACCATCATCCATGAAAAAAATAATACCCTAATTTCCACAATTCACATTCACACACTTTTGAATCACAAACTATCTTTGAAATGATTTATCACATAATACCTCTACCCTTTATTACAAGTATCAAAGTTTTGAAAAACAAATTCATATGTTGTGACACTAAAAACAACACCACCCAATCCTCTTATTTGGACTTGTAACATTGTTTATTAAATGATCAAACATGGTGATACAATTGTTTCACAATCCCCACCCATAAACATGGGAAAATGAGACAATATAAAATGAAAAACTATTTAAATGCAAACCACGTAAGCTAATCGTTATAATCAACCACTCAAAAGATCAAATTAAAATCAATTAAGCTTGTGTTCAACTTTCAACAAGTTGAGTGTCCTCATTTTGTCTTGTAATAATCACCTTCAATCTTTACCTTACACATAAAATATGCATACTTGATACCCAAAAAAATAATTTATTGGTGAAATTAAAATCAAAATGTCCAAAAATGAAGTGATTTTAGAAGGTTTAATTTTGATTGCCAAAAATGCACCAAAAAAAGAATAAAAAATTGCTAGATTTCTATAGTTAGTTTTTAAGTGTAAACATGAATATAAAAGGTTGATTAATTTTTTTTTTTTTACTTCATATGGAGTTTATAACCAGATTTGGCTAAAATCTTCCTAGGGATAATATAGCCACTTAGGCTAGATTTTTAAAATCCTAAATAAAAAAAAAGAAAAAAGAGATATACATTCTCGTATTTCTCGTGGAAGAGGATTTCGGAGTCGACGCTGCAACGACCAAACCGGCGTCAAATCCCCGTCACGCGCTCCCCGGTTCTCCCGGCCTTGAATTCGCGGCACGCTGCTAGATCGGTACGTACGACGAGGAAGTAAACGATCGCTTTTCTGCCTGCGCATTCTGCCGATTCCAAACACGCTGATCGCGCCGAGCTTCGCAATTGTTGCCACTGTATATATATGTGTGTACTCGCGTGTGTCTGTGTCTGCGTGTGTGTGTGTGTGTGTGTTTGTTTGATTGTGTTGTGTTCTTTTATGTGTGCATTCGGTGATTTTATGAATTGTAGTTTGTTTGTAAGATCTTGATGCTTCTTCTCTTCTCTTACCTTCCTTTCCTCCGTTTTAGACAGAACGCAAGCTGACGCCGCTGCAAACAGCCTTGGTGGGTCATCTTGGTGTACGACATACAGATATACTTTCACTGGTTTGAATTTTCGTCTCCACGGTCTTGTTGCAGAATTGTTACTTTGGTCGAGAAGAAGAGGATTCCAGACATTCCTTCAAAAAATTGTGCGTGTCATTCTTAGGTCAAAATAATTGGAAGAAAAGCGCGACAGATTTCGGTCGGTGACTTGAGCTTTATGCAAAGTGGCAGCAGCTTTTGGGTGGTGAAGATTTGGATTCGAGAGTGAGACTGCATTCGCAACAGAGCTGCTAGACTTGCTAAGTTTCTCTTATTTGTGGATCTGCCGCCGCATTTCTCGGTCTCTCGCATACACTCCAAGGATTTGGGTCACCCCGTCTGGTCGCTTACTTTGTGTGCCAGGACAACAACAACAAGGGTAGCATTTGTTTTGGGTGTGCATCTCTCTGGATCCATAGCAGAAGCTGAAAATGGGTTGGTTTTTGCCGTCCCACATGGATCAGGGGCTCATCTTTGGGTTGCTAGGGATATGGCACATGTACAACACATTACAGCACTTCATCACAACACCCAAAGAGTTTCGAGCAAGGACGTGGTTTTTAGCAAAAGGATTACCGACAGTACTAAGGGGCATGGAGCTTTGGGTGCTCATGTTCATAGTGGTGGTGTTTGTGTGCAAGCAATTGTCCCATGCAGGCCAAGACATAGCTTCAGGAATCATCCTAGCTGAGCATCTCCAGAGATTCCAGCATGTTACATTCGCTGCCTTCTTCTTGATTTATGTGGTGGTAGGGCTTGTGACAGAGCATTTTCCAACAATCCTGCCTCTTCCTCAAGGAACAGTGCATGCAACTTTTGCTTTAGGGTTCTTGATGGAACTTGTGGTTTTCCACTTTGGACATCACCCTGGAACTGATCTTGAGAGCTTCGTCCACATGCTGATGCAGCTCATTCTCGTCTGTTTGGTGACCTTCATGTTTCTGGAGATTCTATGGCCTCGCAGCATTCTGATTGCAGTTGCCAGATGCATGGTGCTGCTAATGAAAGGCACATGGTTTTTCCAGATTGGCTTGCTCATCAACGTACCTTACCACATTCCTCTTGGCTGCAGCATTGGTGAAAATGATGACTATCCACTGTGTGCAACTAAGCAAGCTGAGATGCGGGCCAAATCTCTTCAAGTTTTGATCTTTGGCTGGCAGGCAGTTGCAATTGTATTGGGGACTTTCATCGGCTATGCATGTATGCTGCATTACTCTCATTACTTTTCTTCTAGACCAACCATCATTATTCCTGGTGTCACAACCCCAAGGTTTAAAGACCAGCAAGTCTACTTTGTGGTGCCAGAGGTCGGTGATAAAGAGGATCACGATAGTGGTGAATCTGATGGTGGTGACCTTGATGCTGATGGTACTCCCATCATTACTGACTCTTCCACAACTATGTCAAGACGATTGAGCAGTAGAAACCATGTCCTCTCCACTGACATAGTCTAGTTGGCATTGGCTCTTTTGTCACATGGATTCAGTATCAGAAGATTTCTCTCTCTTCATGCTCACAACTGTACTGCTGCTTCATCAGAGGTGGACAATTTGTGCCAGTGATAAGAGGAGGTGGCACTGTGTTGCTGTCCAAATCTTTACTTGATGGCAAAGACACTAGGTAATTCCTGATGTGGCTACCCACATTGGACTGGCTCACCATCACATGGGACAATTGAGTGATCCCCTGCAACAATCTTATGACCTGACATTTCATGACCTATTGGTGAGGTGGTAGTGCACTAGGTATCAGGATTGGTTTGATGCTGAATGAGCATGCTCCAAAACATTTGTTGGAGAGTTGTTTGGAGTTTGTGATGGCATGTACTTACACAATAGATCAGAAAGCTTTAAGAAAGAGTTCATCCTATATGGAGTCCTGCTGATCATTAGGTACTTGAACCAACATGTTAGCAGTTTTACTAGTTCCAGTATGGAACTCTCATCTTTATATGTCAAGTTGTGCAATTCAATTTGACATTGAAATTTTGTACTATAGCAAAGATGGATAGTGCACATGAACATTTGACAGTGCAGCTCAGGGAGAGCACTGTTTGTTGTTCCTCTTGTTCACTGCAACCTCCCGTCTGCCTCTAAGGGGAGAGACTATGGATTTAGTTTTCAATTGATCCCACGTATTTTAGGAATGTTTGCCAGGTGTTATTATAAATTATGAGTTGGACTGTTGGCTTCATATTCACTGAAAGTGGCATGCCATGCATCACATAATAACAAAAGCTCAAAAGTGAGGGAAAGTAGATGAGTTTGAGAGCAGGCTAAAAAGAAATACCTTTTCTGAGCACCAACACAAAGAGCATTTGCACTTGTCTTTGACACAATCTGCAAAATTAAAAAAGATCCAGAAGCTTGCCAGGAGAGTGGAGAGACAAATCCCTAAGCAATATGGGATTGAGAAAAGAGAAATCACAGATTGATGTCAAACAGACACTCTACAGGAATTGAAAATTCTTGGCAATCACAAATCCTAGTTGAGATTGTCACATTTAAGGTCTCTCCTGAAAACTGAAACCACAAGAAATAGGACCAATCCATGCTTGATAGGAGCAACCTGTAGCACAAATGTCCTAGTTGAATGCTTCAAATGAATAGAGCACAAGAAGGTGATCTCATGTTAACTTATTCCCAAACTTGCAATCAAAAGTGATTTTGTACCTTGTTTTCACAGGTATGGTACTGCAAGCAGAGCATTACATGGGTCAATGTATCATCAGAACCAATTGATAAGAGTCATATAGGACTGACTGGCTACAATAAAGTCTTGAATTTTATAACCCCAACAGTAAAGAAGGCAATAGCCTCTTAGAAAAGCACTTTATATTACAGGCCAGTTTACATACAGAAACTTCATGACACATTTACATGAACCAATTGCCTTAACATAGAGGAGGCAACTGTAGATTTGCATATACACACACTCTAACATATCAAATCCAGGGACTGCTGCAATCTCTAGATTCTTCAGATAACCATGATCAACTGAAAACCCTCCCTGCTGCTTTTCTAGATTCTATCCATGCTCCCAGAATCAATCCACAAAAGAGAGGAGAGAGATCTAATTGGTAAATGATCTCCAAGAAGGTCAGAATTGCAGATCAACTGTTAAAAGTTGGGAATGGAGTCATGGGTAAAAATTCACACAGTGAGAAAAACTTAGTAGGATTTTCTACATTGAAATTGGAATGCTGTAGTTTGTTTGAAACAGATTGTTAGTTTGTTGCTTCAAACATTTTCTGACCCATTTACCTGCAGTGATTGCTATCACACAAACAACAAAGACTGCTACTTCCTTGCTTGTTCTGCAGATTTTTGGTTCTGCTGAAGACCTCCATATATCTGATTGGGACTGCACCAACCACTGCAGAGCATTCCCATTTCTAAAAACTAAAACCCCTTGAGAGAACAACTACAGTCTCCAGATTTGAAACATTGAGCATTCAGGACCAAACATTGCTGCTTACACAGCATCATTCAGGCTGGGCTGCACACTAAAGTACTGTTCCATTCCATCTGGATTGCTGCAGGCAGGAGGATAACTCATTGGCAACATGTGCCAAACATTCTTCATGACCTCATAGGCAACTATAGGTCTCCTGAAATTGCTGATGAAGTAGATTGAGTCACATATCCGCATGCAATTTACAGGTGATGGAAAACCAGGAGTATCAAGATTGAAGTCTGCAAACAGTTGAGAAGGCATTTCAGCAACAATCTCCCATCCCATCGTCCAAAGTTTCAGTCGCCAAAGCCTGATGCCAACTCCTCTGATCAGTCCAGCCATCAAGATGCGCCCCTTGTGTTCCACAAGACAAGGAGATTGCAGATCCCGGCTTGGTAAAGGAGCTGATGGTGTGTGCCACTCACGATGGTGAATGTCATATGCCCTTACAAACATCCCTCCACGAAGAGGACCACCCTCTACCAAAAAGTACAGTAATCCTTCACAAACAGTGCTTTGCATGCTCTTAAAGCTTAGAAAGCTCACAGGGCAGCGACCGATCACAGTCCAGGTTGAATTTCTGGAATCATACTCCACAATTGGTCCTCTATCTGGCCATACTGTGATGATTTTGTAGCAAAAATTCTGTCGGTCATGCAGCATACCCATGATGGGCTGTCCAATTTGAGGACATTCTGGAGGCAGTGGAGGCAAACACCGCCATGATTTTGTCAAGAGGTTGCATACCAGAAGCTGGTGCAATGTACAATTGCTGTCTTGTGCGGCATATTTACCAAGAATGCAAACCAGTCCTCCTGCTGCTGCAGTCACAGCACGCTCCATCATGTTGTAAAGAGTACTGAGAGGAGAGTCCATCAGAGCCAGCAAGTGCCATTTGCTGGAGATTGGGTTGTACATCATGGCCTCACAACTTGAGACCGCAAACACAAGCACATGATCTTCCCCATAACAGAATCTGCAGTCATATCGCTGTAGGAAGCTTGGAGATGACAAGAGGGAGTGCCATTGCTTGCACACTGCTCGCATGCGGGACAAGCTGTGGCTGGGCAAGCAGAGCAGGACTTTGTCGAGAATGTCATCTGGCAATCCACTCCATACTACTACTGCTTCTTCATCATCCATGATGTGCACACCAAGAAGGGACACAGCAAGCTCCTTCTTCTTCTACATCCTTTTGAACACAAACAATGAGGCCCGATGTGCATGTAGAGGCACATCTAGAAGTACCCTTGATGCCACAAGAGCACGGCTGAACACACAGAGAACACTTTCTGGCTACCTCTATACTTCCGGAAGAAAGACATGCATTCCGGCTACCAATTCTTCGTAAACAAAACCTGTACAAGATATGCAAAGCAGCTTTCTTACATCACGAGCAAATCCATGGAAAAGATCCCTTCTCAACCAGCAATTCCAGTACAATCTTTCTTTGCGCGTGCTCTGTTACTCTGTAATCACAATATTTTCTTCACCGTAACAGGCACTGACTTGCTTCAGACTAGACGAGAAAATTCACCAAAAGAAATCTCCATGGAGATGATCCAAGAAAACAAAACAACAGTTTGCCGGCGGAAGAAGAAACAATCAGGTACGTACCTATAAAGAAGCAATTGCAAACAAGCTCCAACATACGTCGAGCAGCAACGCGGAGAGGGGCAGGAGGAGGGCGTATTCTTTATCGGTTGCCACTCTTTGTCTTCGAATACCAGCAAGTTCACCAAAATCGCGCAACAACTGGACGCTGGAAGAAGAAGCGGAAAAAAAGAAGAAGAATCGCGCATCAAACTCTCTCCCCGACCATCACCAGAGAAGAGGAGACAAAACATCGCTCAGAAAAACAAAAGAGGGATAGATGGAGAGACAGATAGTGCGCGGGACAAAGCAGGCGTTTGTCCTATTTGTTCGTGGGCGAACAACAAGCGCGGGCGGGGCGGGAGAGCAGGCGACGAACAAGGGTTTCGTCGGTTTCTTCTTTCGTCATGTTCTTCCATTCGGCCAAGAGTTCTGTCCTCGTCTGATGTGCAGCACGTGTGCAGCAGCAAGCCTCATTGCCTTTTCGTTGGCAAAGAATCTTAAGCGAGAAAAAAAGCTCTGAAGGGGTTTAATATGTCCTTCTGTTGTCATGCTCATCATGCTCAGCTTCTGTTCTCTTGTGCATGATGATGAGCTTGGGAAGTTTAGAAGGAAAAGTCTTGTGCAATAGGTAGACAGAAATCTACACTTGAAGCAAGTAGCTGCTCCTATTGCAGTGCTTGGCATTCAGCAAATGCAAAATCTGTTGACCCATATGGGTCAGGGGGGCTCCTTGTTATTCCAGACTTCTGCATTTGATGCTTGGACATCCTCTTTGTCAATTGCCAAATGCAAAATAGATTCTTTATACCTAATGGGTTTGCCTTGAAAATTTCCGTGGATTATCATCATATCCTTACCTACACCCACTGTCAGAAGTTGATGAATAAGTAGTCATGGGTAGTCATGGCAGCTGAGCTGATGAAGTCAATGGGTTAGCCATGGCAACAGCTAGCTTGTCACTGCTATTCCTGATGAAGGTGATAGTCAATTCTTTGTGAGCAACTCTCATAAGGTTTGGTTATGACTGCATGCATGTTACCTTCAAATTTGTTGTGGATGGTGATCTCTCTGCAATTTCATAGATAGTTCTGTCATACAATCTGACACTGCTCCTGCAGGTTGGCAACTAAGTTTAGAGGTCAAAGAATGTGGAGTATGTTGCATGGGTCATCAGTAAGGCACTTTTGACATTGTCAGGATCAACATGAAATGGATGGGGAAAGGGGGGTTTCTTTCTTAGAGAAGTTGCCATGGTCAATACCACATATGCATGCTCAGCCCAGAGAAAAGCTCAGAGTAATAATTCAACAGCTTCTTCTTACCTATCTAGAGCTTCTTCGCTTATAAAGTCCAGGACCATCAAGCTAAAGCTCAAGCTCTAGATAAATGCTCCAGATGTATATTGCAGCTGATGCAAGAACTGGCTTGATTTGGTTGGGGGAGCATATGAGCCTTCTCAGTTGCCTCAAGTGGTGATGATCCATCATCATCTGCAGATCTCCGTGTCCTCGTCACCATCATCATCATCATCATCTTCAGAGCTTGGTTTCCTTTCACCTTCTGCAGACAGCATCCATACCTGCTGCTGTCTCGTTTCCCTCTTGTGTCTGTTGGACTTCATGTTTCAGTTTTCTACAAGTTACATTTCTCTGCTTTGATCTGTCAATTGCAGTAACTGGTTGTTAATAGACTCGCCTTTGACAACAGCTCAAATTCCAGAGAGACTTGATATCCAGGACGAGGAGGAAGAGGTCCTTGAGCTGTTGTTGTTGCAACCTCATTGAAATCCTACTGCTGTAACCCACTCATTACCCCAGTTTGCAAGCCCAGTCCAGCAGCACTATTCACCCACCTTGCTTGCTTGCGTACTTACTGGCTTGCTTGTTCTCCTTCTACTGCCAGTCAATTACACATGCCTCCTTCTGACCCCCCCCCCTTCCCATCCATTCCTTCTTCCTCTTAAGAACTCTTCAACAAGTAGATCGCCTTCTCTCTTGTCCTGCAACAAATGACGACACAGCAAAATGTGTTCATCGTCTTCACGCAACGTCTGCATGAAATTTACCAATGATGGGAAAGAGCGTAACAAGGAAGCCCTGGAATTCGCTCGCGCATGCCATGGCGCTCTCTCTTGTACTGCATATCTTGTCGCCTTGTTCTCGGGAGATGGGTTCTAGGGTTGCTGCGTAAGGACAGCGTGATTAGGGTTAGGGTTTAGAGCTCTAGGGTTTGGAGTTTTAGGGGTTGGTGTTTGGGCAATTGTGCGAAGTACGTGCTGCTTGTATTCTCTTCGTGTTCCAGATAACTTGGAGAGTTTTCTAGTGATGGCGCGGACGAAGAAAAAAGGACATGGCGGCAAGAAATCGAAGGTAGTTATATCTATTTTATGCTCATTTTGTCTCGTTGTGGATGAATTCGCCTTGTGAGAGACCTGGTTTGCGTTCTGGCAACTTTCTCTTTGGAAGGCAGGCTCTTGTTGATTGAAGATCACGTTTTGTGCTTGTGCTTTCACCACACTGTTTCCGTTGGCTGTTTTTTTTGTTTTTTTTTCCCCAGAAGAAACAAACTAGCAGAGGTTTGAAACTTGCTGCAAAGTTTGCTGTCTTTGTATCCCTTCACTTCCTGTGTTTTTTTCGAGCTGCTGTTAGTCTCTCTTTTTTTCCTTTCGTTCCGGAAGGAAATGGCTCCGGAAGACTGCATTTTAGTAGTGGCAACAAAACTCAGGAAGAATGTGTTGGGGGGGGGATGACCAGGCCACCCGGAACGATGTCATGCAAGTGGGAGAACCGTCGAATGCCATTCAGCAGCCTCAGCAGCCAACCAAGGTTCACCTTGTGTCCTCTTTAAACGCTCCCCTTTGAAAGGCATTGGAAAACCCAGAAGCCTCTCTCTCTCTCTCTCTCTCTCTCTCCTGTGTGCATCGTATGCTTGCAATCCCATTTAGCTTTTGGTTGCTGATAAATGTGCAAAAAATTGTAATCTATGTGGCTGGGGATGTCATGTAGCATTCTCAATCTTTTTGTAGAATTCTCAATCTTGCCGTCCAGATTTGAAGGTCTTGAAGGATGATGGATAGAGTGTTGAAAAGGAGGTGTATGAGCGCAGGTGTGGCAGCCAGGTGTGGATGGAATGGAAGATGGGGAGGAGCTTCAGTTTGATCCAACAGCATATGATTGCCTGCATGCTTTCCATCTTGGTTGGCCTTGCCTTAGGTGCGAGAATTTTTCCTTCCCTGGTTTGGAAGGGCTAATGTAAAATCTTCTGAATGCTGCACAGGATACTAGGTATCTGGTTGAACTTGTTTGTGTTGAAATTCAGCCCTCAGATGGATGACCAGGGCATGTCCTAATTGTGTGACTTATGTGCATGGATCCAGCTTTGACATAATGCGAGATTCACAAGGAGTCTTGCGCACAGATTTTCCCCATTCTCTTTTCTGTGTTTCTGGCACACAGGTGGGTTTGTTCACACCTTAGGTGTAGACTTGGAAAGTGTTCTGCACTCAATGGTGTTTGATGCTTTGATACTATCAAAGGGCCATCTTGAGGTGCTTTGCTCTGTCAAAAGCTTCACAAGTGTAGGTGACCCATGGTAGTACCCAACCACAGGATGCTATTTGTAGTGTATTGCAATGGAATCCAGACCACCTTGACACCCAACAGGGCACATAACCAATTACAAGGACATGACACTAATGGTCCCCTGTCATGGCTCACATATCTTTTGCAGTGTGAATGGCACGTTGTGTGGTCTCTGTCTTTAACAAATTCAAGAACAATGACACTGCAAGTAGTAATGTTTTGTTGTGCAGGCAGATCAGCCGGCCAATAATGCAGTTGCTGTGGTGCGACTTGCTAATATAACAGGGCAGCGGCGTAAACCAAAGACACCATCTGCTATGGAGGAGGATGAGAGTGAAAGTGAAAGCGAGAGTGAGAGTGATGAAGAAGAAGATGAGAGCATGGAGACTGAATCCAACCATGTGTCTCAATCCAAGCATCCTGTATTGCAGGTAGCATTCACTCCCCTGTAAGCAGGACCCAAAACACCTATACCAGTGAGGCAATGACATACCACTGCAGGTGTGCTAAATAGTTTCCAATGGACTGATGAACAGTCAACACTTTTGTTTACTATTGTATTTTATGCAGGTTCGTTTTGTGGCACATCAAGGGTGTGTGAATAGAGTGCGGGCCATGATGCAACAACCCCACATTGTGGCAACTTGGGGGGACTCCGGCTATGTCCAAGTAATAATCCCATTTTCCCAACAACCCTGCTCACACACCACCCCAGTGACTGCTGAGGTTTGAGAGCATTGGGATAGAAGAGGTTATGGTGAATTGATATGCATGGAAATGTGATGAGCAGGTGTGGGATATGGCAGCACACATCCGATCAATGTCTGGAGGTATTCCAGATGGTCCAGGTCTTCGCACAACTGTCCGTCAGGCTCCTCTCCAAATTTTCACAGGCCATAAGGATGAAGGCTTTGCCCTTGATTGGAGCCCTATAACTGCTGGCCGTCTCCTTTCTGGTCAGCCCTTCTCGTTCAATTTTAAAGGGCCCAACAGATTGCGGTTGTTGACTCAACAGTTTCTTGATTGCTCCTGGCAGTTCTATCTTCCCTATTTTACCATTAGGGTCAGTGGGCATCACAATCATGTTCTTGTTTGCTATAGGGGATTGCAGGAATGCGATTCATTTATGGGAACCTACAACTGGTGGCAAATGGATAGTTGATAAGAAGCCCTTTCAGGGTCATTCTGCCAGTGTTGAGGATTTGCAGGTATTTCTTGGTAGCTGTCAACTGGCAGCAATTGAACTTACATTGTGCAGAAACAAATAAAAACAATTATATTAGATTATGTGACTTTGGTACTTTCATGTAATTGAATTTTGTTCTCTTATGAATCTTCTGTGCTGACAGCAAGGTAGTTGAGTATGTGCTGATTTTATGAATCTTTTCTGCTTCCAATGCAGTGGAGTCCTACAGAAGCAGATGTATTTGCATCATGTTCTGTGGATGGGACCCTCCGGATATGGGACACACGGCATCGGGAGCAATCAGCCATCTCCATAAAAGCCCATGATGCAGATATTAATGTCATTTCTTGGAATAGGTAGAGCCGATTTTCCTTTCAATCTGATCTTTGGTAACTCTTCTGCAGTTGATACTTTCCAAGTGTAACGACTTCCTTTGTTGTGAGAGTAAATGACTGTGAACACCTTTGCAATCATATGTTCTACAGAAGTAGGTTCATACTCTTTAGCAGTATATGGAATGCCCATGTGGTAGTTGTATCTCCAGCTTTACTTACTGCATTTGATGGCATGAAATTGCAGGTTAGCAAGCTGCATGATTGCATCAGGTTGTGATGATGGAACTTTCCGGATTTGGGATCTAAGGTCACTCAAGGTGTGTTACTGTCTGAGCTTCAGGAGCTTCAGTCTCTTCCATTTGTTTGAATGATAAAGGGGATTTTGGACAATTGAGCCTGAGATGTTATTGGCAATGTTTTGAATTGCAGGAGGATGCATTTGTAGCTCATTTCAAGTACCATAAGGGTGCAATAACATCCATTGAATGGAGCCCACATGAAGCATCCACCCTTTCTGTAACATCTGCTGATCACCAACTGACGTATGAACTCTTCACCCCTGTAAATTATTGTGAACTTCCACAACTGCTTAGGGTACACTTAATGTATGTGCATTCTTGCATTTTACAATCTCCTACTGTTTAGTGTTGTCATTTGTTGACCACTTTGTCTTCACATTTAACACCTTAACTTCAGCTCAGGCTGTAATGAAAGATCAAAGCTGTTTTGAAGTAAATAACAGGTAGACTCCAGAAGCCCTGGCTGGTTTTAAGATTCACTGTTTGGGCAACACAGGATTTGGGATCTGTCATTGGAACGGGACGCTGAAGAGGAGGCAGAGTACCAAGCCTTCCTCAAACAACAACAAGCTGAGGCCCCTGCTGACTTGCCTCCCCAACTCTTATTTGTCCACCAGGCAAGAACAAACTCCCCCACTTTATGTTGACAGGACTATGAAGAGGAGCCTTCTGCTAGTATACCAGTTTGGGGATTGTGAATTATGAGTTCAAGCTTGGCTTGGCTAAACATGTACTACAATCCAGTCATTGTGAATCAATGAGAAGATGAATAATCATAGTTGGGGCATGGGTTCACTGGCTGTGCCTTGCAGGGACAAAAGGATTTGAAAGAAGTCCATTGGCATCCACAAATTAAAGACTTGTTGATTTCAACTGCTGCAGATGGTTTTAACGTATTACGACCATCAAATCTTGAAAACTTGCCAGGGGCCTAAGGTTTGAGGCCCACATAATAGTACTCATCTTGCTTGGATTGTGTTTTGCATTCGGAGATGGAAACTTTTGTGAATGCCTTGTTTTTGTAAGCTGAAGGTTATCCTTTTGTAAAGTGATGGTTGTCATCATAATTGTGTCAGATGCCAGCCTGAGCTCCTTCACTGCTGTATGAAAGAGCTCTGTGGAAATCAAGCAAGGATGAATATACTCCTTACTAGGACTACTCCCAATGTCCTGTGTCAGGTTTTATGATGGTCATATGTCGTGCTAGAACTGCTTATCTTCAGATCTCATCACAACAGTCCGAGGATCTGGTTTCTTATTTGTTCCTGGAACTTCTCTTTTTAAGTCCAGATTTGGATTGTCAAGGGGGCAGTCATGTGCTCCTGCAAAAGAGATATACTGAAACGGAAACTTGCAATCCCTGAATGGAATTTCTACCTTGAACAGAATGAAGATTTGATACAACATAAGTGCAGATAACTGTAGCAATGTGTTCAAACCAGAACTTTGGTCACAGCCCCCCCATGAGAAAGCAGCTCAGCTCTCCCCAGTGTTGCCCAAAACCCACAATTTGTGGACAGTAGTGGATCAGCGTGCATGTAGCTGTCAATGTAGAGGTTTATGTCCAATCCTTGTATGCAATATGCAGTGAGATATATGCATTATGTGTGTAGGCTTGGCAACATGCATGTGGATGTGTCTTTCCTAGAGGGAGGACCTGTGTTGAATATCTGCACTGTTTGTGGAGGCTTGGCAACACGTGTGGATGTCCAATCTCTGCATGTACTGCTCTTGTGTTGGATAACTCTGTTGTAGGCTTGACAGCCTCATGCTGAGCAGTGGGTAGCTGTAGAGAGCCAGATAATTGAAAAGGTCAATGCAGAAACCCTGTAATTTACGTTGTCTATGAAATTGTTTCTGTTAAAAGCCCACTTGTGTACTTAGCAAATTATTCACCTGTGACCAGTAGCAGTGAAAGAGATTCTGTGCAGCAAAAACAAGGCAAAGAATGGTGGTAGCTGATCTGGGTGCAAGGACTAAGATGTGACCTGGTTCAACTCACACTCCAAGTGAGGTAAGCTGTGGGATGTTATACACCCACCCACTTATGACAGCTACCAGAATTGCATTGCAGCTCAACATGCATGTTGCTCGTCCAGGTGCAAATCAATAGACCAAATCCCCAAAACCAGTTTCTGGAAAGAAGTGAAGAGTTGGTGGTACATGCCAACTGAAACTTCTACACAAAGATAAAAGGTAGGAGATGTTTGTTGTGTAGACAAGTTTTCTTTGTCTTCCAGGTACAGTGTTAGCTGGCATATTACAAACTGATTTACTGCTTATCTTCAATGACGAGTAGCTAGCTCTGAATGTGTGATGGCAGGCATTACGAAGTGAAATGATCAAGGCAGGCCAGTACAGCAGGAAGTTATGAAACATAATTTTACTGCCATATGGGCTTTGCCCTGTGTGTGGGCATTAGGCGAAACAGAATGCCCACCCTCAAGGTCATTACAACATTTGGACTGCTATTGATCAAATGAGAATGCTCAAAGGATCAACCAAATAACCTTCTATAAAACTGCCAGTCATTTCATGAAATCTGCTGGTTCATTCCTTGAGGAAAAAACCAGAACTGGAGGTTTTTTGATTCCAAAATTTTCAAAAAACTGGAACTGGAGGTAAGAAAGAAAAATCAAAATAACAGCCCAACACTGGTAAGTATCTATACCAGGCAAGGTGGGACAGTGGGTTCTGCCATAGGATGCACAGAGTGCAACACACTTTTGGGGGTGGGTTTGTTGAACCTTTCATGATGCAGCTTCTGGTTGGTGATACTATGCCAGAGTGATCAGCTAGTCCAGGAAAAGTATTGAAGAAAAGTTCCATTCCTTGCAGAAAGTGAGAGAACCATCAACTAATGATCATCAAATATCCAACAGTAAGTCTGCTACAAAGCCATATGCAACTTATATTGCTCATCAACATATTACCCATCCCACAATATGTTGATGGTAGCTTGACATGTAGAATTGCAAAAATTTGTCTTGTAAAGTGTCTGTTATGATGGTACATTTTATGCAGGATGGACAACTCAACAAGGTGGAAACAATGTTAGAAAACTGTAAAACGCTGTTGCTGTTTTGCCTTTGTCACTTAGGGCAATTGTGAAGCAGAATTTTGCTCAGTTTTGAATCTTGTTGAACAATATTTTTCATCTTGTGTTTATGGAAACACAAGATGAATTCAATGGAACAAGTTACACCATAAACACAAGATGAAAATCTTGTTGAACTGGTTCCATAAGGAAGGAAGGGTCTTAACATTATGACTACTCATCTTACATGTGTGACATCACCTAAATTGTAAGATGAGGTACAAAATCTCCATTAATGGCCACCATCCATCTTGCATGTGTTATACAATATACAGTAGCATATAGCAAAAGACAAAATGCACCCATCACAACCTGAATTTGTGCCTTGGAAGGTAGAACCAACCAATTCTCATTGGTATCTATTAGTACATTCGATGCAATACCTCATCACATGTGTAACATTCTAGTTTGCCCATAATGAAAATGAAGAAATTGCAACCTGCCTAACTTCTTGCCTAACTAGTACTTACATAACGGTCTCACCTATTATGGCAAAAACCCACCCAAGAAAAACCTTGATGTTAGCCACAATTAGCATGGTTGCAAGCCTCTTCCTTACTTGCCATGTTACCACCTTCTTGGAATCATGGCTTTGGAACATGGGGGGCTTATATATTGTGCTATCACAATGATTTTTGCAGATTAGCAATACCATAAAATAACATTTGCCAAGGTGGATAATTTGTGCAACCCAAAATTGTTGAACTAGTCGTTGGGTGAGGTGGGTGAGAAGATATTAGAGTTATCCGTAAAGCAAGACAAACACAGCACCAAAACCCTGAGTTTGGTCATACATAGGGTGAGATTTTCAAGAAACCTGCAAAACAGTACATTAGCATTCAAGGTGGGGGTGAAAACCATCAATTTTGGTGGTAAACTGAGTTTCATCCCGTCTTTCCTTTTTCCTGAGCGCCTCCACTGCTGCTACATATATTTTCCCTGCTCTACCTCTACAACTACTATACTTAGTCTCGAAACTTGTGCATCAAATGCTGAGTTCGAGCATTTCGTACTGAGGTGCAGCATTTCATACTGAGATTTAATAAAATGTCCTTACTTTGCGGATACGACTGAAAGAGGGGATGGGGGGTTGAAAGGAGGCCCAAACACAGGGTGAAGACAGGGTTACTTTAAGGATAACTCTATTATTAAGAAAAGCTTTAAAGAAGTTTCTGATTTTTACAATTTCGATATTTGAAACTCACAAGTTCTTTTGATATTTTGAAACTCACAAGTTCTTTGCCCTAAGTATGTAGGTTTGTACAAGGAGATATGATCATAAGTTTCCAAGAACTTTTCAATGATGCAATCTAGTTATTGGAAAATAATGCGCAATACCAAAGAAGAGCCACCAGGCTTTGGATTACACATAACATGGAAATGAACTTCACCTACCTTCTGAACTATATGTATCTCATAGTTGTTGTTGAAATACTCACAAAAATGAGCAGATTACTGCATTTTTTTGTGAATGATTTCTCAGAATGGTTGCCAATTTCTTGTGCCTGTTTGAGTGTGTGTATGCATTTTATCGCCTATCCTAAAGTCAACAGAGGATTAGACTCTTTTAATTGCCTTTGAAGTTGGGCTGCTCATCATGCCTAAATCCATGCAAGTCTTGATTACCATTTTATTGATTAGTGCAGTAATTAAGGTCAGCTCAGAATATCATTGGTCAAATATTTTAAATGGATGAATAGCCAGAAATGAAGTATATTGGCAAATGTTCATTTGGTTGTGGCACTATGATGGTTAATCACCTTGATTAACCATTGTAATTTGAATCCTACTGAAGATTACATATAAATGATAAGAAGTTTGGAATTCAAACTTTGGTATCAATTTGTAAATGTTTGATCTTAATCAATTTTCTGAAAAATACTTGGAAATTTCAATTTGGGGGGGGGGGTCAAACACCAGCTTTTAGGGCCACCCAAAAAAATGCAAGTAAGAAAAAGAAAGAATATATTGAAATGTTTTTAAATGAGAAAAACATTTCACTTAATCCACAACTACCAATGTAAATATCACACACACCTAAGCAAGAAAAAAATCTTAGTTTCCATTAGTTATCACATAAAATTATTTAGACTTGAACTATAGTGTTAGTTTTGCCTTCATTGCATGGCATATCTTGGTGGGTTATCTACCATGGATGTCTCTCTAACAAGACATAAAAGGGATTTGATTTGATTTTGTAACCACTTTTACAATCACCAAGAGTCCAAGTCACTAGCTTACTTATGGTGGAATTTTTGTCCTTATCCTAAGGAGTCCCAAACTTGCTTCTCTCAAGTCAAAAGAAAAAAAACACACACACACACACACACACACAAAAGAGTCCCAATCTTGGCATGTGCATTGAGGTGATTAACATTGATATCCAAAAGGAATGTGAGTTCTAAACAACATCTCTCTACTTGTGTGACAATTGTAGTTATCCACAACTTAAGAGTATGAAATTAGAATATGACCACCACCATCATTCCACACATAATTTGGCAAGTATGCATTCATTGTCACGTCCTTCATCCAATTATCCAAAGACATTAAAACAATTATCTATCCCTCATGCATAGGCAATAGCAATCCAGTTTCCGGGAAGAAAAGAATTGTGAAGCGCAAAGAAATATCTACTAGATATAGGAAACATGACCAACCATTCCCCTTGCTCGTTGTTTTAAATGGAATCAAATCATCAACTTGGTAGCTACGGGTCAATTGGCCATGAACTACCAATTTCCATGCATAAAAAGTTGCACTTGATGCAACAGATTTAGGGTACCAAAGTACCTTTACCATTCCTTCATCTTCTTGCCGAATATTTATTTATATATACATAATTTTGTTTTTTCACTCCTGCAATAACCATAAAACTTTCCTAAAATAAAATAAAATTCTGGCACTTTTCAAAGATCTGGCCATTTTAGACTTTGAATAAACAAAATAACCATGTACAATAAACAACAATAATAGAATTTTCTAGAGTTTCTGGGCATTGTGGAAAGCTAATTTTGAGAAAAATCAGAATTTACTTAAAATAATTTAATTATTGCTGGAATGAATGGTAAAAGGCATTATGGTATCCTATTTGTCAATGGTTTGGTGCCCACAAGGCAAAACAAGATTCTCAATCTAGATATTATGCTCAAATCGGACAAGGAAAAGCTATGGCACCATCCACACTTTGATAGAGAGATATATCAACTTGGGGTGAAAGTAATAGGTCGAGCAAACCTAGAATGTGTGACCTAGTTAACCATAGCACAACTTTTTGTACATGGGTAAAATTTTATCCCACACACCACATCCTCTCCAAAAGGAGTGTAGTAAAAAGCATGAAAAATTGTGTCGCTTATGTGTATCATTGGTACAAGTTTCACCCAACGACACTAAATGTTGAAGTTCAAATGAAATTTGATATGTTTGCCTTGGTTAGGGCGCACCTTAAAACATACACAAGCATGATTCAATTCACATTGTTGGAATTTTGTAGTTAGTATTGTTTGCTAATCACTCTCTAAAGCAAAGATTGGGTTTCCAAGAATGTACAAAAAGCAAATAGCACTTAATGAGAGAAAGTAAAACGAGTAATACTAATGTTCAAAATCTACTACAACACTCAACTAGCTGTGATTGAAAGGAAGAAATAAATGTCTATATATATATATAATTTTATTTTTTTCTCAAGAGGCCAAGATTGCAAATTGATTTTAAAAAAATTAAATAGAAATTTTATGAGCAAATGATCTTGACCTTCTAATATTCAACAATTATCTGAAACACTAGTTGCAATAAACACTTGGAATTCAATTTCCAAATATAATTACCTGTAAATGGTAAGGGTTGAGGACTTGACTATTCCATAGCACATAACATGTTTTAAAACCTCTTTAATTGAAACGGTTGATTATAATTTGAAATGAAAGGGTTGTAACTTGTAATGAATGTTTATTCCGTCAATATCTAACCCTTTTTCTTCATTTGAAAATATCAAAATGTAAGCATTATTAGATAGGTATCTATTCTTTTCTTTCAAATCGGGGAATTGGGCCATTGTTTGTTTGGGGAAAAACAACCAAATTAATTCATCTTTTCATTAGGCATCCCTTCTCCTTCAAAGAGCCAAAAGGTCGATTTGTATGATTTTAATCTCTTTGAGAGGCTATAATAAACCCTAAACCCTAAACCTGTCTTTAGATGTAAAATCCCCAACAAAGGGAGGGTGATATGAATTCTAAAACAGCCCCAAGAGTACTGAAAACTTAGAGCCACTTTATTAATGGTTCATCCTAGAAGCCAAAAAAGGTTTAGGTCTTTTTTGCCTCAAAATTGACTATGGAAAATCCTATCCTATGATCTATCTAGAATATTTCCCAAAATAAGCTTGTCTCACAAAATGAGGAATGGGACAAAAATTATACAACTCTAAGGAATGCTATATCAAGCTATAATCTATGCTTGGGATGAGGTTGGAAATAGTAGATCCCATTGAGATATAGATGGTCCAGAAGGAGGGGTGGGCCAATTTGCTACCTAGTATGGAGAAATCCTTGGATGAATTTCATGGATGAGTTTCCTAGTATATTTGAAGGGCACCTTATCTACACCTACAAGAGGCCTCTTACAGCTATTATTAGTCTAAAGGTGCATTCACACACTTGGTGTTAAGGACTCTAGTGTTGAGTCCCCTAACACCATGCTAGTCATTTAGAACTTACACCTACTTACCATGAACATTTTACATTAAGTTAACATTCACTTAACATTAAGCTATCGCCCCTTTACTATTGAGTGCCACCTAGGATGCCACCCAGATTTTCATTTAGCACTACCTTAACATCAAGTGTGAATGCACCATAAGTAGTAAAAATCTTCCCAAAGAAGCCACAAAGGTGGCTGCAATAGGTTAAAAGCCCCCATAGGTGGCTTCTCACCATGTATCTCCTTTGGCCTCTGACCATGTACTACTACCCACCAAGCTGTCCTTAATTGAGAGAACATTAAGAAAGGGTCTTCCCCTAAAATGGGGGATTGGTTTAGGGTTTAGGGTTTTACTTTTGGGGGGGGGGGGATTTGAAACCACATCACATACACAAGATGATGCCTGCACCATGTTTTATGATGTAGCCATGGATTCCTTTTGCCACAAGATGGTTATGGGTAGAAAGAAAGGGGCTATTAGGGTAGCACAGCCTATGACTGAACACTCACCCTTGACCAAGCATTTTTGAGTGTTCACAAGTAGGTCGGTGAGCAATTGGCGAAAAGCCTTGGACCATTTGATGCACACCCTATGCGCCAAAACGTTTGGTGAGAAATAATTGTTCTTGGTATTTTGCAAACTTTTGCTCTTTCTCATAAAAATTGTGTTCAGGCATGGGTGTTGGTTATAGCATATGTTAAAGTCCAATGTTCAAGGATATAAATCAACTTATTTGGTGATGGGGGGAGGAGTTGTGAAATTTCATCACATAAATGTCTACATGGATCGTCCTATTTGGACCATATTTATAAACTTATTTGGTCATCATGCATTTGGCGTCCTTATGCAGAATTGAACTTTTATATCTCAAAATCCAATATACACAAAAGATCACACAATCACCAAAAATACCTCCATTTGGGACTTTAACTATTTGGCTTCAAGCTATGATCTAGGGCATATCTACAAAGCTTGCAGTCCATTAGGTAGGGATGTTGTTCAAAGATGAGAGGGTATCTAGTGCATCATTGACAACAATAAAAAAAAAAAAACAACATAAAATGCAAATCCCATGAAAAATCACAACAACCCATGAAAACCAAAGGCATGCTATGTTCCTTACAAATTTTTCCATCAAAACTAAGCATCACAAACTCAATTCCAAGATGCATAAATCCAATTATCAAGAAGTTATCAAACTTTCTTTGCAATAGGTATGCATGTCCAAGTTGGCAAAGAATGTGGAAGATGAGCTCTCAAATATTTATGAGATTATGTTTCCTAGTGCAAAACGTCTACAATCAAAAGTGAAAAAGATGAAATCATAAGGGTGAAAGTAGAATATGAGCAAGTAGATGTGAAAGTAAAAAAGTAGCAAATATATGTGAAAGTAAAGGACCAATATGTTGAGGGCAAAATCCAATTCATAGACAAAGTTTGCAAGGAAAGGTTTAACACATATCCATATTATCATTGGATAGCTAAGCATGTAATCTCACAATTGGAGCATAGAATGCAAAGACACAAGTTTCAATGTGCTCCAACCAATCATAGCTTAAGATTTATACTCACAACCTTCAAAATATCAAGTGAGGATTTGAACTAGAAAGGTTTTGTAGTTCTTTGAATTTATTTTAAACTATTGGTAAATGAAAGAACATGCACACATAATATATTTTGAGATGATTGAATTCTTGTGATCTTGGTCTAGTTTTAGGAAGGACACTTAGGAACTCATCTAGTAAGGCCCATGTGCATCCCCCCTTATGTTTTAGAGGATAGGGCCAAAACAATCAAAGCAAGATGATGTTCAACATGCCCCATAAACAATGAAATACCATGCTAGATCAACCAACTCGAATCACAAACACCAACATCTAATCTATCGAACTCAAGACAAGGAGAACATCCCAATTAAATAGGTTAGAAAAACAAGACCAACAAAACAATTGCAAGGATTCCTAGTTAAGCAAGAAAAGGAAAATGAACTATAGAACAACTAGAAGATGCCATGGATGCAATTAAAAGAAGCATTACATCATTCAAAGGGGCTAGCAATTCCTTCAACATACCCTTAGCCTCATTTTCTAACCATCTAATTGGGAAGACTAGGCTCAAAATAATTGGCCCACCTAGTGTACACATGTGTTGTCAAATTTTTTTTAAAATAAATATAAAATGTTATATTTGTTAATTGGATTTTTTGAAGGTAGGTGTATGGACACTCAACCACATATAACAGCTCAAATTCAAGGCAATTATTCACTTCTATAAACTATTCAACGTATCTCATTTTGGGATGGGATACCCAAGTACTCTTAGTGGTATTGGTTTAAGCGCAAACATCCAAAATTATCAATCAAATTTGCAAAGGGGTTGGAGGCCCTATAAAACACAAGGTCCAACCAACAATGCGTGCAACCCTTTCTACCAAAATCTTACAACATTATACACTTGACACAAATACATAAGAATTTTGATGAGATAAGAATTGAACAATCAAGGTGATAATTAAAATGAGTCTAATTCTAGCAAAAAAGAAATTCACAACAATTGTACAACGGAATTCCCAAGTCTAAATAATTGACTATAAACTATGTTATAAATGTAACTAGAGGGTTGCATGCCATGGTTTTTCATTTTTAGTGGTGAAAAGATAAGAATCAACTACATCGAAAATTGCAAGCTAGGGACATGCATGGCAATGCATAAGAAAACATGGGTTACATCTTTCCTTTTCAAGGAATTTTTGTCATTTTTCATAAGGTTAGTTCATGCAAGCATCTTTCAAATTACTAGGCATATATTGATCAAAGATAAACTTAAAGGTCACATGTAACCCAATAAGTAATAGAACACACAAAAACACCCAAGTTGGACATGGCAACTTTACCTTCACACACATCCTATGCATTGTAACCTTTAGATATGAATTGTTTCAAGCCTTTCAAGATTGCATTTAAAAAAGAAAGATAGCAACATGGTTAAATCCAATTATCAAGAACCAAACAAAACAACTCTTGCCAGTTGGGTTGATAAGGCATTGGAAATTTCACCAAAATTGGGTTTAAGGTTATAAGAATCTAGTTTATGAATGCAAGGGCCATGGACAACAAGACTAGGCCCAATGAATTGTATACAACTACACTAGATGTGAACACATCAAATGAAAATATTCAAAATTCAAATGAAGAAAGCAATTTGAGTATCGAGGTTTGGGGAGAACATGGAACTACATAAAAGCAAATAAACATATAATGTGCAAGAGAATTTGTTGAACTAAATTATAATGCTAAAGACTTGGAGCCCAATGACCTAAAATATTATGTGCAACAACCTAGAAATTTTGCTAATGCAAAGGAGATGGGGCCAATAAATCAAATCAATGAGCTAATAATACACTTATAATAGTCTATGCATGAACTTACTTGAGATTGAAAATGCTACAAGTCAAACTCCATAGGTGTTTTGTTTTGCAAATGTTATTCTCATTGCCCCATTTACCTACAAGAAAGACATGAGGGATAGATGTTTTAGTATATACAATAGATTACAAATTGTGACATCTAATGACTATTTGAAAATTTTGCAACAAAAAACTTTGGATAAAGAGGTGATTGAATAAATTAGAGAGCATAAAAGGAAGGAAAGGGAGGAAAAGAAAGCAAAGAAAGTAGTTGAATCATTAAACTTGACTTAATGAATAGTTTTAAGGAGGTCATTCCATGTATATTTTAGGAAGCACATGAAGCAAAAGGATATTTTTTAATATACTATGAAATAATGGCATATTTTTATCATATTCTAGATATATTCTAAGTATATTTTCAAAATATTCTCAAAATGAATTATCTACACCCTACTTACATTTAAATAAATTAAAATTTAAACCTTTTCTCAATAAGTTGCACCCTTTTTTTTGGCACACCATTTGTAATAAAACGAAAGTGACCTCCTTAGATGAACAGTTCAACATATGGTTGAAAAGTGTCATGCAAGAGTAGAATTCAACAAGGTTTAATTTACAATAGCAATTAGCAAAATAAGGGATAAATTCCATTACAACTTTCAAGTTAGTTTCAAAGTTGATCCAACCAAATAGAGGGTGTAAACTTGGGTTTTACAAAATCAAAGCAAATAGAGGTTAGGGCAAGGGCTATGGTTAGGGCATGTGCAAATGGCAACAACCTACCATGTAAACTAACCAACAATAAGAGAGGTGGGGAGGAGGGGTGAAAGAAGCAAGTTTCAACACTTGGGGGTACTAGTAGAAATGAAAATGATGAAGGTAGGTCTAAGAAGAAACAAAAATGGGTTTAAGAAAAGACAAAAAGGATGAAGGGGGTCTAATCAATGAGGAAGGAAGTGAGTATGGGAAGAAAATAACACAATCTAATAGCGTTACAACATGAAAAACACTTCAATCAAAAAGGTGGGATGTGGGTTCAAGAATTGATGAACATAATAACATAAAAAGATTTTAAAAATTTGATGAAAGAGAGAGGAGGGAGGTGAGCCTAGGAATTGATGAATACCAAAAGAATGGAAAAGGAAAATGGACAACACAACCAACCAAATAGAAAGGAGGGAAATATGTCCAAGAATTAATGAACACCAAAAAAACAGAAAAGGATGGTCAACAACATAAATGATTAAAGAAATAAGAGGGAGGTGGGCATGGGTGGTGACAAACACCAGAAAAGTGGAAGATAACGATTAAAACACAAACAACCAAATAGACTCTAGATAAGTGGAAAAGGATGATCACAACACAAACAATTAGAGAGAAAGGTTGAAGGAGGTGGGCTTGGGTTGTGATGACCACCAAAAAATAAAAAAGGACGATAAAACAACTAAAAAAAGAGGAGGGAAGCAAGTACAAGTGGCAATGAACACCATTAAGGCAAAAAAGGATAATCAACAATGCAAACTAACAAAGAAAAAGGAGGGAGGTGGGCCTTAGTTACAATGAACATTAAAAGAATAAATAAAAAAACACATTGTGCATTGAGTTAATAAATACTTGTAAACAAATACCAACAACAAGGAACAAAAAAAAACATCCATGACTTTCACCAAGCTCATCCAAAAACCTCAGCAAATACCTATAAGCACAAATGGTTACGTTTGGTGAAAAATTACACAAGGTCCAAATTGAAAAAAAAATATAACCAACCATTAACCAAAACCACAAGGGCAACACAAAAAGTCCAAAAAGAAAATGATGATGAACATTTTTAATTTTACAACCAAAATAAAAATGCACAACGTTCAAACTAAGAACACAAAAAGTAGGAGAGGAGGATGAAAGTGATGTTGTTGTCAAATGAAATTTATTCATGTATAGGGTGCAAAATCTTTGTTCAACAATCTCCCATGTGTTTACTTGAATTCTATTTCAATAAAAAGAAGTCACCTATTTTTGGAGACCCATATCGCCTTTGTTTCTTGACCAAATTCAATGATTCAAATGGCCCTTGGTGCTCCTAGAGACGGGCTACAAATTAGTTTTTCCTTATAAATCAAAACCAGACATGCAACAACTTGGGTGCTAGAGGTCTTTAAGTCCTAAAGTGTTTGGTCATAATTAAATTGTTGTACCCTATGTATAGTTGGTACACCCTTTAACATTGTTTGTGAGGTCCATGTATTTATTAGGTGTGTTAGGATATCAACTAACTACTTAGTAATCAATACCTTGAAGCACTTTTAAATTTGCATTGCACCTATTGTTAGGGTTTTTAGATTTAGCTCACTTAATGCCCATAGTTAGTAATGATGACTTTATGTGGTAGGATGTGAGTTTGTTTTGGTTGGGGTTTCAAAAAAAATTTAAATAATATCAAGATATTTTTCCACTAATTGTACCAAAAAAATTTACATGGGTCAAATCTAAGAGAGAAAATGTGAATAGTCCAAATTAAGATAGTTGATGTGGTAGTGGTGATTTTTCACATGCATACATCATTGGGCATCAAGATTTTGGTTCAAACCTAGAAATGTCAAAAAATGTTTAAATAAATTTATATAGACATTTTGATTTTTTTTTGGCATGATTATTTCTTACACATGTGAACCACATTTTGGCCTAATGAATACAAATAACCATAGAACTGGTTGAAAACAATTTTATTTTTTTGTGCAACCTTAAATAATGAATTTTATTACTTTCAAAAATTCGGTATGGTTTATAATATAATTCAATGCATCCAATGAACATTTCCAAATAAAGATGTAAGCAACATTTATCCATTAAAATTTTGACATCAACTTGATAACTTAATGCATTCCTTGTTTCAAAAATGTAGTGAAACACTTAATATAATTAGTTGAAAGAACTCAAAAGGACATTTATATAATATTTATGCATTATTGAAAATTATCTTCATTAATTTAACATGACATCATTTTGTCTATTGGCATACAATAATCCACTACAATTATAATGATGTAAATAGAATAAAAACCCAAAGTTTTTCTATAGAATCCTTTAAACATTCCTTTTTGGAAGCCCAATTATGAAAAGATTGGGGTACAAAATGTAACCATTTATGTTGTGGTGTGCATTTTCACATAGTGACATGCAATAATGACACTAAACAATGTTGATGCCCACTTCGAGGTTTGCAATGACCCTATCTTTTTATTTTTTTTGGTTCCTTTTTTCTTTTCTTCCCTTTTTTTATCCTCTCTTTTTGCCTTCACCTCTCCCCCTCTTCACTTTCTCCTCTCTATAATTCACAACATGTTCTTTTTTGTAAATTTGCTATGTGCTTTTCTTTGAAATTAACAACACATTCCTAGGTGTAGTCACAATCCAATGAACCAAAAAGGGCATTAAATTGCAAAAAAAAGAGTCAAAATAATATAAATATTTATGTTTTTCCATTTAAAACCATGGCAATCATGGCAAGTTGTTTTTTTTCATTTATATGGATGTCAAAGAATTCAAACCAAATCCATTTGATGAAATTTTAAGTTTAAATTTTGATTTAGGACCTTTGAAAGTGAATACCTATGGTGTCAAACAAAAGTCCATTCTGCAAAAGACTATCAAAAGGACTCATATAATAAAACACATTTGATTGGAAAAAAAATAAAGAAGATAGAGACCTATTAACCACATTGAAAAAACAACCATACCTTAAAATAGGTGAAATTCTAAATTTAAAAAACTCAAAGAATTTTTTTAAATTGATCCAAAATGTTAGAATTTTGAAAGTCTTTTACCACATATAAATGATGTATAATCTACATGATGTGTTAAAAAAAAGTTGTAGCTTATTATGAAAGAAAACATAAAAAATTTTAAATGAATTTTTTATCATTATTATAAATAGAACATTGAATTTACAAGGAATTAGGGCATTTTCAAGAATTCATATTTATTCAAAAATGACAAACAAAAAAACATGTCATATATTGGGACAACTATAAACATTTATTATAAAAAAAATTGTTAAAAACATTGTTCCAAAATTCATTCATATGAAATAGTTTCTTTTGGGAAAAAAGACATGCAGTCCTTTTCTAAAGTAATCATGTTGGCTCATTGTATCTTGTTTGCACCCTCCTATGTAAACAATTGGTTGTCAATGTTTGTTTTTTTCTTTTCTTTTGTTTGTTTGAGTGTTATTACATTGTGTTTGGTTGTCTTTCTTGTTTTCTCTTTCTTTGTTTCACTTTAATTGCATTTAATTTTGTTTATGTGTGCTAGTTTCTATCTATGCCATGTTAATTTTTACAACTTGTCATCAACTATTATATTATATTGTCTTGTTTTCTTGTTTTTAAAAAATGATTTTGTGGTTTGTTTGTGTAGGTTTCATGGATCATCATGTTGATCTTGTTTTGATGTGTTGCATAATATTTTTGGTTGAAATGTCACATGACGTTTTACATGAAACAAGTCCTTCAACTTTCAACACTATGATGAATCCAAACTTTGATTGATTTCTTTAGTGAACATCTCTCATCATTGTTGATTTGTACAATCTAAATCACACTTTCTAATGTTTGATTTTGTCTTTGTTGCACAATCTTTAGAGTTCAAAGACAATGCAAGTACTTCAATGTTGTAGATTTCATGAAGTTCAAGAAGTTTAGGAACTACTTCAAATGCATAGAAAAGAAATGTTTACCTTCATTGAGTTGTTTGTTGCAAGTGTTGATTTGCAAAAATATCATCCAAAACATATCCATTGTAGTATGATATAGTTCATCAAAGTGTAATCACTAATGTTATTGATAGACTATAGGGAAAAAGGTCATGGTAGAGTCGAAGGTGAGAGAAGAGATGGTCATGGGGGAGGGGAGAATAAAATGTGTCTAACATCAACTTATAGCAGCTTTTTCTAACCTCCTATGTAATATTGAACTTCACCTTGTAAACCTATCTATTATTCTCAAACATTTTCTTTAACTATGAGTTAACATTCTATGCTAACAAGGATTACACCTTGGATTTTGTGTTTTTTAACTTTACATATATGAATGGAATTCGTTATATAATTTGTTATTAAATGTAGGATAAAAACTAAAATTGGAGGATGGGGTTGTTTCGCAAACGAAAGCCCTACAAGGGCCAAACATGAGATCTAAACCCACAAAACAACCATGTTTAAGGTCCTTTCCTTTCATAAATAACTTACAGAATTTTGTTTTCTAATGGATGTTTATGGTTTTCATTTGCAAGGAAACAAAGCACCTTACATGTAAGGTTCCCTAGTTTAAGAAACCTTATGTGCAAGGTGTGATTCTATGGTGTGGCATACATTTCAATGAGGGTAAGGCACCTTCCACACACACTAGAAAAAATCTCATCATTCATTCCATTAGGATAAAACTTATCTTATGTAAGAAACCCATCCAAACCATAAAAATGACTTTTCATTTTGGTAGTGAAAGAGATATTGGATCAAAAAACTTATATACACTTCATTTCACAAATATAAATCGGACCTTATATTTGATCTCATGTAGTTTTTTAGAACCAGATATAAGAAAAAAATTAGTATTTGGGAATCTTCCCCTCCTATGGAATCAACCACATACATTTTGAAATAAATTAAAAGACTTCCTTTATTTCCATTTAGAAATTTTAGTTTTGCAAAAGTAAACTCGCATTTTTTTGACAACCTCAACATATTCATCAAGTTGTATTTGCCTATTAGTTTTTTTTTTTCAAAACCCACATTTGTTAGAATTACAGATTACACCAAAAATTAAATCAAAACGAATCATTATCAATGAATATTTTTGTAAAGAAATTGATAAGCTGTGATATAGCCCTAATGGTCATCATGATGAACAATAGACTAAAACTTTATTGTTGCTAGATCATAAGACCAGAATGTGAAAAGAAAAATAAAAGAAGGATTTACATTTATTCAAAATTTCCTCATATGGAATAGGGCAATATTTTGCCTAGTGTCCAAATTACTTCTCATTACAATTTGTGAGTGTCTTCTTTTCAACCAAGGAGCTATTGGATGGATGAAGTTGCATTCTTTCAAGGCATTAATGATTTTTTTTTTGAAATTCCAAAACTTTACCCACAAAACTTTTTCATTTTTCTTTTTTCACATTTAATTTTCTCCTACTCTTTTCATGAAGAAGTTTGCTTGTTGGTTGTTCCAAGGTAGGAAGACTATTTTGGGCCATCGCCCCTTGAATGTAATGCTTGTAACTTTTCAGAAAAACATTCAAAACAAGCTCAACAAGCAATTCATTCTCTATTTTCTTTTTGCAACCAACTAGTTGATTCACAAGATTAGGAACTTTCTCCAAAAAAATCTTCATGGGTATCTTCCTCCTTTTGAGACTTGACAACTTATTTTTAATCAATATCCTCCTTGAGGAAGCCTTAATCTAATAAAGATTAGCAAGATGATCCCAAATCTCTTTGGGTGACCTTGTTTGAAACATAAAGGTTTATGATATTATGTAATAATGTGTTGTTTTGGTTTGGTAGATGTTGCTTCTTGACCTACCACTAGTTTCAAATCAATGACTTCTAAATGGCCAATCAAATCCTCTTTTAACAACACATTCTTCATTTTCAATTTCCAAACATTGTAATTTGATTGATGTAGAAGCTTCTTTGCTTCAAAAACATTGTTTCCAATGCTCACCATGATGTTCGACAAGAAAGAATGGATATGTCAATGACCACTAATAAAATTGAAGAAAATTCTTTGGAGCTCAACTCCACAAAGAATACAACAACCCAATGTTATAAAACCACAAAAATACTACAATTTTGGAGGGAGTTAAAGCTCCAATGCCTGAAACCTTGTAATGGTACTCAAAACATTAAATGATTTAGTCTAGTAAGCTAGTTTTGATACCATGATGATAAACAACATGCTAGATTGCAAGACTAGAATGTGAAAACCAAAATAGAATTTTTTTTGAAATAGCCCTTAGAAAAATAAGAAATTAACTACCTAAGTGAAATTGAAACCATTAAAATGTCATTGTAACTAATGTGGGCTATCCCATTGGCCCACGTGTCATATTTAATTAAAATTTCGAGATTTAAAATTTTATTGAATTTCCAATCACAAAGATTCCTCAATATTCAATACCTAGTGCACCTTAGGTCTAGAAATTATGAAATCACTTCATAAAATCCTAGTCATCGAGCACTTTCCAACAACAATAAAATCAAACCCCAATTCTCCTAAAAACATTAGTTTTGATTTTTATTGAATTTTAAATTATAATTTTTTTTCAATATTCAATAACTTTTGCAAAATAGGCATGAGGGAGATTATGTGTTTTTTTATTATAATGTACATAAATATGGTATTTTCTAGGGGTACTATGTGAGGGAACTTATAATTTTTTTATCTTATTATTATTTAAAATCTTAATATGAACATATTTGAACCATTTAAAATTTAATTTTAAAAAAAAATCTTGAATTATGGCACCATATATTTGTTTGATTTTTTTCTAAAAAGTTGAAAATGTGAAGAGTGATGAAGGAAGGTGATTATTGCATGCTTAAAAAAATTATACATGAAAATGTTCAAATCTAATTTTTAAAATATATTAATAAATATTTCAATATCTCACATTTCAAACAATGAAAACCATCTACACTTAGAAAATCATTATACACATTGGACGATTGATTTGTTTCCATGTGAAAAAATATTCAAAATTCAGCTTTTGGGTTCCAAAATCAAAAGTGAACAAGGTGTGCATAGTAACTAAGTAAACCACAACTTCTTGCACCTTGAACTTCATCAACTCCTTGTTTGCCCAAGGGATGATACCACCTTATTAGTGTTATCTTATATATGGGAAATTCTAAAATTACACATTTTCCATCCTTACTAGCCATCACATGCAAATGCATTGTGGGAGGGGATTGAAAACATGTGGACCAATAAAAGACATAAGATGATACATGAATTATTTGTAAACCATTAATAATTCCAGCAATTGATTACTTAATGTTAGTCCAAATTCCTCCACGTTTCATTCAACATGTTTTTAACAATGTTTTTTCAATTGTTATCCCTATATTATTAATATAATTCTTCTATTAACCTATTAATGGAACATATTAACAAGTAATATCTAAATTATTTTTACAATTTTTTATCAAAAATATTGATTATTGATGTTTACCCTATATTATCTATATTTAGATTTAAAGAATAAACATAGTTTTATTATAAAATTAATTGAGTTATATTTTTATCCAACAATCACTATATGCATGAGACCTCATATTTTTACTCACATAGTTTTCAATTTGAAAAAAATGTACCCCCCAAAAATTATATGTCGAAACATGATGAAACCACCTCATTTGCACACTAAAAAATATGAAAGTATTAAGTGAAGTAACGAAACAGCTAATGGTATCTAAATAAGATTACTTGGTTCCCAACAAACATAAGCTATTGAGAGTTGGTTCCCAACAATATGAATCTACTGAGAGTGAGTTGGTTCCCAACAAGCATAATCTATTGAGAGTTGGTTCCCAACAAACATAATCTATTGAGAGTGAGTTGGTTCCCAACAAACATAAGCTATTGAGAGTTGGTTCCCAACAAAATGAATCTATCGAGAGTGAGTTGGTTCCCAACAAACATAAGCTATTGAGAGTTGGTTCCCAACGATATGAATCTATCGAGAGTGAGTTGGTTCCCAACAAACATAATCTATTGAGAGTTGGTTCCCAACAATATGGATCTATTGAGAGTGAGTTGGTTCCCAACCATATGGATCTATTGAGAGTGAGTTGGTTCCCAATAATATGGATCTCCAAAGATGTTAAGCATGACAATGGGGGAAGGGGGGGACTGAAAATAGCCCCGGGGATAACATCAACATAACAACAAATTATGAGTAGGAAAAGCATCCATTATTTATAGACCTAAATGTGCAAAAAAATAAATTATAAATTATAAATATAAAAACTTATGTATAATGGATAATAGTGGTACCCAAATATCTCGTAAAAATAAACAATAATATCTGACTTGGGAATTTTTCAGAATAAAAAAGTACAAAAATAACACCCACCCACCCCCCCCCCCCCCCCCCCCCCGGCCCCCCCGCCCCCCCCCCCCCCCCCCCCTCCCCCCCGGCCCCCCGCCCCCCCCCCCGCCTCCCGCCTCCCCCCCGGACTCCCGACTCGCCCCGGACTCCCGACTCCCGCCGCGACTCCCGACTCGCCC
>Ga0116229_10001696_pt1 | contig 34956 bp, 29 predicted proteins | sample S1TSphgellanicum_3_FD_87313 | JGI IMG/M metagenome (GOLD analysis project Ga0116229, IMG submission 87313) | Host-associated microbial communities from peat moss isolated from Minnesota, USA - S1T2_Fc - Sphagnum magellanicum MG | ecosystem: Host-associated > Plants > Peat moss > Unclassified...
AATGCTGGGAATCCACACCAATTTCTGCTAGTTTCCAGTAAGTAAGACCTAAATTATTCAGAGTACCAGAAAGGTATTCCTCTAAATTTAGCTTAGTATAGATGTCTATAGCTTGGTGATAACATTGGATAGCCAGTTGTAAATAACGCTGGGAATCCACACCAATTTCTGCTAGTTTCCAGTAAGCAATACCTAAATTATTTAGAGTACAAGAACGGTCTTTCTCTAAATTTAAATTAGTATGGATGTCTATAGCTTGACGAAAATGTAGAATAGCCAGTTCTAAATTACTGACCGTATCCACACCGATTTCCGCTAGTTTACAGTGAGTAACACCTAAATTATCCAGAGTACGAGAAAGGTTTTCCTCTGAATTTAACTCAGTAAGGTTTCCCTCTAAATTTAAGCTAGTATAGATGTCTATAGCTTGACGAAAATGTAGAATAGCCAGTTCTAAATTACTGACCGCATCCACTCCGTTTTCTGCTAGTTTACAGTAAGTAACACCTAAATTATCCAGAGTATAAAAGTCTTTCTCTAGATTTAAACTACTTATAAAGTCCCTTAAATTTAAACTACTTATAAAGTCCTTCCTTCCCATGTCAGAAGTAGGATTTTGAGAGATAGCTTCTAGTAACTCAGTGAAAAACTCAAAAGTTCCCTCTGGGTCATTGAGAAACCTAAAACTTCGCTCTGGATCATTTTTAATTATCTTTTTCCGAAAATCTTTTTTCATTCCTCGAACCCGACTTTTCAGAAAGTCCGCCGTTTTCATCTGCCTTATTTCACGAGGATATTGAGGAAATACTTGCTTTGGTACTATTAGGTTTATGTACATCTTGCATATCTCGGTATAATATTAGTTTTAGGTAGTCTAGCCTCATAGCGTTTCATTACTTTTATGAACCTTTTTATAACTAATTCAAGAATTTTGGTTTTTATAGTTAGTATTTAAATAGTACCAAATTTTGGCGTTCCTGAATCATGAGATGATTTTTCCCTACTTACCTAGCGTAACAGAAATATAAACTACCTACTTATCCAGTACTGTCCCAATTTCTCTATAGTAGCAAAAACAACACGGAAATATTTACAAGTCACAACTTAGCTTTACCAATTAGTATCAGCTTTGGTCAAGTTAGCGTGTTATAGAGAAACACTTCGTAACATCGATTAAAGGCTAAGAGAGAAATTAGAGAGAGAAAAAAGATTTTTTGCAAACTTATCGTGGTCTGACTGCGATTAATGATCAGAACCCCCAGAAAAAGGATTTCTGATTTATGTCCAAATCTGTTACTGCTATTCTCGCAGCTAGTTCACTCTTCCTAGCAGAGTTAGGTAGCTTAAGTGGCTGTACTTCTCCAGCTTCTCAAGCCAAAGTCCAAATTGGTCAGCCAATTCCGGAAGTTACCGCAGTTTTGAGCCAGCAACAGAAGGCGGTTGCTCCTGTAACAGTGTTTATTGCAGTAGATCAAACAGGGAGTATGAATGATGCTCGTGTATCTTTCCTCAAACCCCAAGATTTAAATCCTTTGGTGACAACTATACAAAGCGTTGGCGGAACTTTAGCGATCGCCTCAATTTGCAGCGATAGCAACCGTCCACTAATCAGAATAACATATCCTCAACCTCCAAAATTGACAACTGCTGCATTTCATAACCCAGCCAAGCCAGAAGAACCACCGAAAACTGGGAATCCCTTCAAGATCAAACAAGCCCGAAAAGAGTATGGAGAATTATCCCAAGTTTACCAAAAATTAGCAGCGGAAGACCGCCAAACTTTAGCTAGATATAACCAACAAATCGAAGAACTACAAAGACAAAACCGCTTGAGCTACCAAAAAATTGAATCTCAGATAGAGTCCTTACTAAATCATCCCAGGAACTGTCAAGCAACTGATATTCAGAGTTCCGTTCACCGGGCTAATTTGCTGTTTCAAGAGCCAAAAAGCGATCTTGCCAAATATCCTCGTCGCTATGCTCTGTTCATCACCGATGGTTTAGACACATTCTCTTCTCAACCAGCCAAACTGACTTCTGACCAAGTGCTGTTGGTTAATGGTTCCCAAGCAGTAGGGATTTTCCAGACTATTCCCCATCAAAGCTTTGAGTCGCCGAAAGCAGCACTAGAGCAGTTGCGCTGGTTGATTAAACATCCTGAGTCAGCAAAGTAAACATTCCTAAATCGCCCTCACCCCTAGCCCCTCTCCCAAGGGGAGAGGGGGAAATTCAAAGCCCTTCTCCGAAGGGGAGATGGGGAAATTCAAAGTCCCTCTCCCCTTGGGAGAGGGATTTAGGGTGAGGGCTATTATTTTTGCAAAAACGGAAATCCTCAGCCAGATACAGATATGTAGGGAGTTTAATCAAGGAGGCTTTACTAGATTATGTATGATGGTAGCACAATGGGACCAGAAGGAGAACAGGATCGAGAGAAACAAAATCAACTCTCCCAGAAGCGTCAGATAGAGATTGATAGACGGAAAAGAAAACAGGCAGAAAAAGCACGTAAGCGAACCAGCAAGCAACTGAAGAGAAGACTTGACAGAACTAACAAACGGTTAACTCCATTCTGGATGGCATTACAGAAAGAGAAAAGAGCTAAATCGCACTTGCAAAAACTCTATCGAAAGTCCCCAGAGCTAGCGGAAATGGGCATTCGACAGGCAATATTTTACTCTGTTGTTGTGTTGCTCCCTGTTATAGTGATCTTCTTCAATATGGTGCTGATCTCTGCACCTGTTGCGTATATAGTTGGTAATAATGTCGGGAATAAGTTCTTTGCAGAATTTGCAACTGTTGCTGTGCCACTAGGCTTAATCATTTGGCAACTTGTCCTAAGTGCGCTTCCGCGCTGGTCTGAGATTGACACAAATACCTTACCACTAAAAATGGTCAGTTGGGGACTGATCCTGATCTCTCCAGCTCTGATCCTGGCTACTGCTTTTACGAAAGATGATGTATTATCACTAGATAACATATTTGCAACTTTGGCATTAATCGTGTTGTCTTTGGGCATAGACATGACCATAGTGTTCTTCGGTAATCATTTATACGATGCCATTGCCTATTTTTGGTTCCAACTCAGCAAATCTATGTTGGAATTGAAAGTCTTGCGATCGCAGCGCCACACAATGAATCGAGGTCGTCTAGTTACCACAAGTTTCGACGAGTACTTGCAACTATTAACAGAGTACAACAATGCGTATCCCAACACCCCGATCCATCTAAATGCGTTCTCCGACCGGTTTCGCAGGGGGGTAAATCATGCATATGGGTTCCAAGTCATACCCCAAAATAATTATCCAGCCATCGATCGCGAGTTTTCCAATACCAATACCACTACTAATTACGAACCAACAGACGAAGCTGGCGACCAAGCTGAATCTGAATATCTTAAAGATCTCGACCAAGATCAGATGTACCGCGACGAGCGGGAGATTCAACCTTGATCTCAGTCAACAGGGAGCAAATATTCCCCGCTCCCTTCCTCATCCACTATGTATAGGAAGTCTAAATCATGTCCGCAGTCACAAAACGCCGCAGTATAACTCAAGCTGAACGTCTTCAAGGGGTCAAAATTCTCCATGATTACTTATCGGGAGTACAACAATCCCTGACAATGTTAAGTCCGTTAGCTCAGACAGCTTATCAGTTAGGAATCAGCCAGTTAACATTGATAAATCAAGAGTTTCCATCCTGCTTCCATTTGCAACAAAACCAACCCCAGATTGAGCAAATTGCTCAAACTCTCAGTCAACAACATGGGTTATCCGCTAGGGAAACTTTGCAAATCAGTACTCTATTAAGAGTAAGCCAATTACAGGTAGAGTCACCCCAGTTGGTACAAGAAGCATTACAGCCTTTAATCTCAGCGCCTTCTCTCAGAATGGCTCAACAAGCTAGTCAAAAAGCTCTGGAACAATTACATCAATCTCACCACAATTTATTTGTCCAGCAAGTTACTCAAGCTTGTACTCAAGCTGCTATCCAAGTAGGTTTTACTCAACTCGTACAGACTCCCACTTTGGTCGGTGACACTATCCGCTTGGTCGCTAAGGATGATATGGGTAAAAGCTTAGTCACAGAAATTCAAGTTAATCCCAATCAACCGGTGGATATTGCGACCGAACTGATCGGAACAAGCGATCGCTCCTGTGAAAAAATCCTCGATGCTTACGATCAAGCTTTAACAGCAGCAGGAATCAAGTCCGCACCTCCAGAAAGAACCTTTACAGGTGGTATCTGTGAACTAGCAGCAGCCCGCGAGTTTATTCGTCACCAAGTTAAACCCAAACCTGCTACCACAAACTCAAATCCCACCAGCAGTCAAAGAAAGCGTCCCCAACCCCCACGCCAAATTAAGCAAAAACAATAGTCAATCAGGGGGATAACTCGATTATCTCCCTCTCTACCCTACATGATACATACTAATTATGCCTTTTAACATTCTTTATCAAGCTTACAATGAAGGTCGCAATGCTCTACTTTTGTCAGGGCGAAATTTACGCGATTTAGACTGCTATCCTCAAAGCGATCGCATTGGACCATTATTAGAAATTCTCCGTCAAGTCTTACGGGAACAATATGGGATGGCTTTGATCAGCTACTCCCGCGCTGAAGGATTAGACTACGATCGCTTGGAATTAAAAGAGAGCGATCGCCAAGTCATTGAAACCACGCTCAAAACACATAACTTACTGAACATTCCCCAAAACGAACAAGAACTAGTCCAGATTTTTCGCGGAATTGCTGGTTTATCCCGTACATCGACCCAAAATTTAAAGTGGAGTAATGGTCAAGAAATGCGATTTTGTCTATTACTCCAATTCGGCGAACATCTCACCCCCAACTCTCCAGGAACAGGTTTGTTGGATTGTCAATTAATCGCAGCGGAACTATCTCACATTACTGCTCAAAGTCTAGCTTTACGCAGTAGTGGTAATTTATTAATTTTCCATACCCATGATGAATCTCTCATTTACAGTTTAGTCCGTTCCGCACTCCATCCTATCCGCTTACCCCAACCAGATCGCGCTGCTAAACAATATTTTATACAAGGAGCGCGGCAAATTTACACCCAAGCAACTTTAGAATTGGGGTTAAATTGGGAGCAAGTCGCCTTTCTCTGTTCTAATACCCCCAATCGCGGTTTGGAAAGTTTACTCAGAGCCTCACACCGCAGTCAACGTCCTTTAACCGCTAGGGAATTAGTCGCCCAAAAAAGTGCTGATGTCCAGACAATTTCCGAACAGACTTTAACCGTCTTGGATACCTCCCGCGTGTCTGTAGAAACTCAACTCCGAGGGGTGAATAGCGCCTTTCCCCAGTCAATTTTAAAACAATTAGCCAAAGCCTTAGCTCAGGGAAATCCGCAAATGCCAGCTAATGTGTTATTAGTTGGTCCTCCTGGAACTGGGAAAACCGAAATGTGTCAACATACAGCCAAACTAGCTGGTGTAGCTGCTTATCAAATGCACAGTCCTAAACGGGGGATTGTCGGGGAAACAGAAAGATTGGCTGATTTACAACAACGTGTTTTGCGCGAATGGATTCCTAATTTAGCCTTTGTGGATGAGATTACAGAAGCTTTACCTTTGGAAAGAAGCGATTTTGATGGTGATTCAGGTGCGACTAAAGCAGTAGCAGCAACTTTACTCACAGCCTTAGCTGATGAAACTCGGCGTGGTGTGTCAATGTTATTAGCTACCACTAATTGTCCTTGGCGGATGGGCGCAGCAATGCGATCGCGCTTCACAATGATTCCCGTTCTCCATCCCCTTCCAGAAGACTATCCAGCTATTATCATCGCCACAGCCGAAAAAATTACTTCCCCAGATGGGTCTTTATCTCCCAGCGATCCTGATATTAGCACAGCAGCGCGGATATTTTACGCTAAAAAAGCCAACCCTCGCCATATTCGGGCTGCTTTGAGTAACGCTTTACTACTCAAAGGAACCTTGACTCCAGCAGTGATTTTATTTGCGGCTCATGATTGTAGTCTAGTCAATGATGAAGCTTCTTCTATATATAGTGACTTGTGGGCGATCGCAGTTTGTTCCTCTCATTCCTTCTTCCCTTGGAGTTCTTCCCCAGAACTTTATCCTTTCCCACCTCATCTACAAGGTTTAGTCAACTTGTCCAGTGGAGAAATTGACCGTCAGGAACTGCAAAAACGTATTAAAGAATTAGAACCCCATGCAAATCTCTAATATCCCACCCTATAGTGATGATTGGATTAACCAAGCTGAAAACGCTATTTTATCCTACCTCCATCAGTTCTCCGATTCCCCAGAAATCGCAGGTATCCACCTTTACGGCGGTGGAGCAGTCGGGGAATTAGAAGCCAAATTGGCGCAATATTACGGAAAACGCTATGGGCTGTGCGTTTCTAGTGCTACTATGGGCTTATTGGCGTTAGCTCTAGCTTTAGATTTACACAATCAGGAATTTATCACCACTCCCTATACCTATGGAGCATCCTTATCTGGATTGTTGTTATTAGGGAATCGTCCGATTTTCGCCGATATAGAACCACAGACCTTAACCCTTGACCCAGATGCTGTACGTAATTGTATAACTCCCCGAACTAAGGCAATTTTAGCAGTGGATATTTTGGGTAATCCTTGTGATCAAGTCGCTTTACGCCAAATAGCGGATGAATATGGAATTTGGTATCTAGCCGATGCTGCTCAAAGTTTAGGAGCAACCCGTCAAGGACAACCTGCTAGCGTTTTGGCTGATGCGATCGTCGTTTCTTTCACGGTGGGTAAGTCTGTGTTTGCTGGAGAAGGAGGAGCAATTATGACAGATAATTCTGAATTATATCAGAAATTGGTTTGGTTTACCCAGCACCCAGAACGACAAAAACGGGATGTAGGATTGTTGTTAGACAACGAACTTGGGATTAATGGGCGGATTCATCCGATAGCTGCTGTAATTGCGAATGCTACTTTTGATATAGCATTCAAGAGATTATCAGCATATCAGGAACAGTGTATGAAGATAATTGAGATTTTGAATACTACAGGTTTGACAGAACCGATAAAACTAGTAGAACAGCAGATAATTCCTTCTTTCTTTCGTCTAACCGTAGCACGTTATCCACATATTACCGTAGAGGAAATAGAGAACGCTTTAAGAGCGTATGGCTATTTATTATCGCTAGTTCCACCACCTATCAGGCTAATTTATCAACAGCCTACATTTTTGACGCAGTACCAAATAGGTCTTTTACAACATTCTTGTCTTAATGCTGAACAACAAACGCATTTGCGGCTTTGCGTGACAAATGAGTGAAACAGAACACTTAATCATTTTCCCATACAAAAAAACCTCATATTTGCAAAATTCCAGGATTTGATCTCGATGAGTAATTAGAGAGTTGTTTAAGTCACCTAAACGGATCTGAAATAACTCTTAATCTCCTTATAGAAGATAAAATTCCATGAAAATCAGGAATTCGTTGATCAAGTCACTCGTTAAATTCTCTATCATCACTCTAATTCTTGGTTCCTTTTTAATCTACAGCAGCATTCCCCCTCGTGTGAAACTCGACAGAAATGACCCGGCGGCTTCAATTGATTTTGGAATACCCTATCTCCCGCCGAAAGATAAACAATAAAGACCAACTCATCAGTCAAATTCCCCCCTTTATAAGGGGGATTTAGAGAGGATATAAAACGTTTGGGTATTCGGCATCTTTATTGACTCAATAAATTTATAAATATTAAGTGCAAGTATTATCAAGTGAATAATGACTAACAGGAGTGACGTATGAGGCAAGTTTTGCTAACGCGCTCAAGAAAATCACTCCTAAGTAGGATATATTTAATTTTGTTTCTCTACTGGTTTTGTCCTATTTTGTAACCACGCATCTAACTCAGCAACAGAAGATAAATCAAAAAGTGCTAGACCTAGTAACTCCAAATTCTTGACAGATAATTTACAGATTTTGTCAATCAGCGGTTGTGGAATTTCGCCAACTCGCCCATTTAATTGCTGTATAATTAGCTCTTGCTTACCTTACCAACTTACCGCTTTTTTCAATACTGCTAACATAAGCCATCTTCCTTTCCTCCTCGTACTGAGTTATTTGTTGGTCTAATTTTGTCTGCAAGTCCTTCGGTAATGTCATTACTTCATATAAGTAGGTGAACAAAATAAAACACCTAGTTCGTAGTTGCGCTTCAGCGCAGTCAAATCCTAAACACAAGCGAGTTCCGTTGATTTTACATAACTTTACATAGCTATAATTATTTTAGTTTCCCTACTTAGTTATAATTATTTTGATTCATCTACTTATTATCCGGTGAATAATAACCAACAGGAGTGAGTTCGACAAACTTTAGTCTACAGAAATATTTTTTCCCCTCTTGACAAAGATTCCATAAATAAGTTATTTACTTTAAAAGCCAATTAAGATGGCTTCAATCCTCGTTCTATTCATGGCCAAAACAAATTGGTCTTGTATCAAATTAAATCAAATCACGGAGATATAAAATATCTTCAGATCCGCTCAGATAAACATTCGCCAAGTCGAACTAGTTCGATAAAGGAGACCATGATCAATTTACAAGATCAAGTCAAGATAAACACCAAGAATACTATAAGTAAAGTTCAATTATCAGTGCGTAGTTTCTTTGTGAGTATAAGTTTAGCTGGATTGCTCGCAATAGTCATAGTTTTTGGTTTTAGTTCTGGAAATAGTTGGGCTATAACTTCCACACAACTCGTCACCCATCCTCAGATTTGGATTGCAATATATCAAGATGAACCACTAATTAATCGAGTCAAAGCAGCTCAAAAGGATGTTGAAGGTGAAGTTCAAGAGGCGATCGGTAATGTTACAGGAAACCCCAAAGATCAGATTATGGGAACAGCTAAACAAGTCCAAAGCCGAGTCATGAATGCAATAGAAGATGTAAAAGATCAGTTCAGGGATATTCTCCACTAAAAGTTAATTAAACATCGTCTAAATCACTCAACTGACAAGTGCTTTCTGGAGGAATGTTAAAGCATTCCATCTACCCTAACTAGATTTTCATCACTTTATATCTAAATCCAAAAGGAAAATATGAGTCTTATTTCGACTGTTGTTGTTGTACTTTTTGTCTTGTGGTTACTAGGATTCTCCATGCACATTGGTGGTAGCTTAATTCACATACTTTTAGTTCTAGCACTGATTGGTCTTGTCTATAACTTATTTACTACGGGGCGACATCGAGTCAAAGCAGCTCAAAAGGATGTTGAAGGTGAAGTTCAAGAGGCGATCGGTAATGTTACAGGAAACCGCAAAGATCAGATTATGGGAACAGCTAAACAAGTCGAAAGCCGAGTCATGAATGCAATAGAAGATGTAAAAGATCAGTCCAGGGATATTCTCCACTAAAAATTAATTAAACATCATCTAAATCACTCAACTGACAAGTGCTTTCTGGAGGAATGTTAAAGCATTCCATCTAACCTAAATAGATTTTCATCACTTTATATCTAAATCAAAAAGGAAAATATGAGTCTTATTTCGACTGTTGTTGTTGTACTTTTTGTCTTGTGGTTACTAGGATTCTCCATCCACATTGGTGGTAGCTTAATTCACATACTTTTAGTTCTAGCACTGATTGGTCTTGTGTATAACTTATTTACGGGGCGACGTTGGTAATCAGCATTGCGCCTTGTTCCAGAATCAAGAAAGTTGTAACCGTTCACATCCCCCCTACTTCTTAACGAGGAATCAAGGGTTTCGACGATTTTGGAGGGGGGATGTGAATAATTACAGAAAGTTAGCTTCAATAATTCAGGAGGTATATGTCTGAACTCAATGGCGTGATGATGCAATATTTCCATTGGTATAGCTCTGATGATGGGAGTCTATGGCAGGAAGTTGCAGAAAAGGCAGAAGCATTGGCAAAAATTGGAGTCACGTCTCTTTGGTTACCTCCTGCTTACAAGGGAACTGCGGGCGGCTATGATGTAGGCTATGGTGTTTACGACTTGTTTGACCTGGGTGAATTTGATCAAAAAGGCTCTGTCCGCACCAAGTATGGGACAAAAGAGGAATATATCAATGCAATTAAGAAAGCACAAAGTGTAGGAATAAAAATCTATGCTGATGCTGTGTTTAACCACCGCATGGGCGCAGATGAAGAAGAAGAAATGGAAGCCACTCCTTTCAATCCTGATAATCGCAATAAAACTGTAGGTGAATATCAGAAAATTAAAGCTTGGACGAGTTTTACCTTTCCTGGTCGAGGTGATAAGTACTCCAGTATGAAATGGCATTGGTGGCACTTTGGTGCGATCGATTATAACGTCTACAATCCCGGAGAAAAGGCAATTTATTTACTCAAGGGTAAGGAATTTGCTGATAATGTTGATTTAGAAAAAGGTAACTTTGATTACTTAATGGGCTGTGATGTAGATATCAATCACCCCGAAGTGATTCAAGAGTTGAAATTCTGGGGTGAATGGTACATTGATACAACCAAGGTGGATGGTTTTAGATTTGATGCAGTCAAGCATATTTCCTCTAATTTCTTTCCAGAATGGTTAGACCACGTTAGTAAATATGCGGGGAAAGATATTTTTGCAGTAGGTGAGTATTGGTCTTACGGTGTGGAAGCTTTACACAGCTTCATCGAAACCACGAATGGGAAAATTACGCTTTTTGATGTACCACTCCACCGCAATTTTCAAGTCGCCAGTAAGTCGGGTAACAACTATGATATGCGTCAAATCTTTGATAACACATTGGTGCAGTATCAACCAACTCTGGCGGTAACACTTGTGGATAATCACGATTCCCAACCTTTACAGTCTCTAGAATCTGTGGTTGAAGCTTGGTTTAAGCCGCTTGCATATGGGTTAATTTTGCTGAGAAGGGAAGGTTATCCTTGCATTTTCTACGCTGACTATTATGGTGCTCATTACAAAGACAAGGGAAAGGATGGAGGGGAGTATGAAATTTGGCTAGATAGCCATCAAGTCTTAATTGACAAAATGTTGTTTGCTCGTCAAACTTTTGCTTATGGCGATCAATTCGATTATTTTGACCATGCAAATACCATTGGCTGGACGCGCTTGGGTAATGATGAGCAACCTGGGGGAATGGCGGTAGTATTGAGTAATGGTGATGCGGGTAGTAAGTACATGGAAGTGGGACAGTCCAACCGTACTTACGTTGATCTGACTCAACACGTTGAGGAAACAATCACAACCAATGAGGAAGGCTGGGCTGAGTTCCGATGTCAGGCGGGGTCAATATCGATTTGGGTTCCTCAATAACTTTAAGAAGGCAGGAGGCAGGAGGCAGAAAGTATATTTTTTGCCCTCTGCCTCTCTTCAGTAAGGAAAGAGATGCTGTTAACAGTATGTCTAAAAAATAAAATTTCTCTTGACTTCTCTAGAGTTCAATGATAGTATTAGCCCAATTAGGTTATGGAAGGCTACGCACAGCAAACACAAAAGCAACAAACAGTTAATTTGTCAAGCAAAAAACGTAGCCTTAATTTACCATGTCTAAATAAAGTTTGATATCGCCACAACATATGCTTGGTAATGATTACAACTTAATATTACCCTTATCTGTAAATTAATTGGTGATTGAATTGGATAATTATGCAGTATACACGAGTCTTATTTATGAAAATAGTTCAGTAACTAAACTTGATTATGTACTCATTCAATCATCGAATACCGGAATACACTGATTTAGAATACATTTAATACTCAGTCAATTGCCCAATCAACTCAGTCCGACACTTCGATCAAATTCAGCCCAATTAATACCCGTACAGCAAACTAACCCCTCTACAGGAGAAAATGGAGTCTGAATTAATCAATAATCCTTACTTTTAGAATAAAATTCTATTGCTGAACTACCATCTAAATTTATAGTGACACCTGAAACCGCCGCCACTGCAATAATAAATGCTACTCCAATAGAAAGAGGTACAAACTTTTATCACCAAACTCTTATGCTAAAAGAGTTTCATCCCTGTTCCCTGTTCCCTTCTAGTAAGAATGTAAGTGACTTTTATCATGTTCAAGACTTTCGACAATAGTATCTATAACTTTTTGTGGAAGTTCAGATAATTCAGTTGCTAATTTTCGCCTGTATAAATTTTTTTGAACCAAGAATTCTTCGTAGTTCTGCTGTATCTCAATAGGAGGTAGTGGTATTTTTATTTCTAGTAAATTATTAAGCTGAAGACGAGGTAATGCAGATCCAGTTTGCCTATTCTGCACATGTTTTTGAACATATTCTGAGGCAAGAATAGCTCTGAGAAAATTTGGTAAAATCTTTTCCAAAATAGGTATCAAAACATAAAACTCACCAGAACAAATTCCTTCTGAAATAGGTTCCTCTGCTAAATAAACTTTATTTAAATAAGGTCTAAGTCTTCCATAAAGAATATCGCCTTTGCGAAAGATTTTTGACCTTGAACGAATTTCTTTTCCGTATTTAGGTTGAAAATTAATTAAGTCTCCTGTTAAAGATTGAATATTTTCAAGACCGATATAATTCATAATTTTATCTGAAAAAGATTGAGGATTCAGTGTTTCTTTTCGCTCATTAACTATGTCTTGAATACCTACCAGATTAAATACACTGTTAGAAACACCTGTTCCTTCATTACAAAAAAATTCGACTTTCCAACAAGATCTTTTCTGAAATTCAATTAATGAAGTTTCACCAATCCACATAATTCACCATCCTTCTCGTGAAATAAACAATTTATATTCTTTAGAAACTTGATCAAAATCGGAAATATCTTTCATTCTTCCAGATGTGTCATAACCAACATTATCTATTCTAGCTAAAAAAATAGAATAATCTTGGGTTTTATCTTCATTTTTTTGCCATTTTCTCGCGAAAAGAATACTAGTTTTAATATTAGCTCCAAAAGGAGAAAAAGTTTCAATAGGAAGGCTGATAATCGCACGAATTTTTGCTTCTTGCTCCAGCCAATCACGAACATATTTATAATTTTTATTGGCAAGGATTCCATCGGGTAAAACAATTCCAACTCGTCCACCATTCCTGAGAAATCTCACACTCCGCTCCATACTTAAAATTTCTAAAGGGCAAGTCTTCCTACCTTTAGCAAGATACGACTCACCCATTTTGGAAATAGCATCTGAGCTAAGTATTGAACCAAATGGTGGATTAGTTAACACTAAATCAAATGAATTAGGCTTTAAATCGGGGTAATTAGAAAAGTCTAATAGAGCATCTGTACATCGAATATTACTGTTACCATCACCTTGAAGACGCATATCAATTATAGCAATCCGAACCATTCTATCACTTTTTTCAATACCATGTAGGTGTCCAAATGCAAATTCATGCATGAGTTTTTCTGATTCAATTTGATTCTGATTTCTGACAAAATGTAAACAAGATGTTAAAAAGCGTGCTGAACCGCAAAAAGGGTCAAGTATGATCTCAAAGATTTGAGGACTGGCTATATCAACCATAAACCTTACCACTGCATCAGGAGTAAAATATTGACCCATACCTGCGCGTATAATAGGATTTATAACTTTTTGAAACGCACGTCCTTTAATATCTATGTCAGAGTTACTGATATTATAGTTCTGAAGAGATTCTATGGCTTTAACTAATGCTGGACTAGAAAGACGTATTTTTGTATTTAGTACACCTCGTGAACTTTGATAAGTTGAAATGTTCATCCTCAAGATTCGCTTATCATATTCAATTGCTTCAAAATACAAAGCTCTTATAAATGCTGCAAACTCTTCAACTGAGCCATACAGTGATTTTTGTAAACTGTAAGTTTCACCCGCTTTTGTCATTTCTTCGTCATATAACTTTACATATAAGACTTTGCATAGTTCATCAATCGCTTCATCTGCATGAAACCCATCTATATCTCTTATATAGCTATGAATTTCAAAAAAAAGGTTTTCAACACGACTTGATAAAGGTAGTAAGCTATTTTTAGTTTTACTACTATCAGCAACTATGTTTAACTTTAAATTAGATGTAATCTCTGGTTGAGAATAAGCTTCAATATCAGTAATATAATCACATTTATCACTGTCAAATCGACGACGCAAAAATTTAGTACCTTGTTCCGTTCCATTTGTTACAATTCCTAATCCAGAACAATCGCTGTTTATCAGAATTGAAACCAAGCTAGCTTCAGCATTAGTTAATTCATTTCCTTCACTAATTGATATCCATAGGAAAGGTTCTCCCTTAGTTGTTGATATACAAATTCCAAAAAAATCTTTAATGCTTAATTGTGAATTTCCTGAATCAATTAGCTTAATTTGATTTCCTAACCAGCTAATAGGATAATTGTAGCTTTTGAAAATCTCAGTAAGTACCCATTCACGTATGACTTCCTTGGAATTGTTTTGAACTTCTAAATTATCTTCTCGAAATAGCCAATTATGAGAGCATAATGGGTATTTGTTTTTTAAAATGGGCATTTGTTTTTTAAGGTATATCAAATAGTAAAATGCTATACAATTAGACTGGTTTTACAAAATAGGAACTACTTTACTTAAGCGATATTTTCTTGATAAACTTGCTTATCCTAAATTGTTAGTCATAATTTCATATTATAAGCTAATGGCTATTTGTCAAGAGCGTAATAACAAATAGCCATTAGTAAAAAAATGGGGGGGGTAGTGATATGAAATCGGTTGTCAATAGCAGGTTGGGTTAAAATACTTCAACCCAACTGATATTTTTATTCCTTTTGGGCAAATTTCCTGATCATAATTTCTATCTCCAGAAGTATGGCACCAAGTACTCAAAAGAAATAAAAACCTTAACCGACTTCTTGAAAATAGTTTATTCCCCATCGATAAAGCGACCAGATCGATAATTGATCCAGATCGGGAGGTGTGCTAATTTCCTGGGGTACACCCATGATTAACTTCTTAACTAGTAAACCATTATCACACCGGATAAACCGAATATCTAAGAATGTGACTGGTGTGCCTAATATCCGTAGTGAGTCAGAATTGAACCAGGTAAAGCGACAAGGAAAGAGATGGTGTTAACAGCATGTCTAAAAAATAAAATTTCTCTTGACTTCTCCAGAATTAAATGATATTATTGTTTCCAACAGATTATGGAAGGCTGCGCACAGCAAACACAAAAGCAACAAACAGTTAATTTGTCAAGCAAAAAACTTAGCCTGAATTTATGCTTAGAATTTTGCGGGAAGACAGCTAACAGCAATTAAAAAACCCTTTTTGGTATAAAATAAAACGCTGTCTGAACAAAACATTTTAGCGAAGACTGCTAACAGCAACAAAATTTTGTTTTAAACCAACATCTAAACGCAGTCTGACCTATCATTTATAACATACAAGGAAGATTCCTAACAGCAAACTACCCCTTATACAGTAGAAAATGGAGTCTGAATTAATGGATAATTCTTTTGTTTTTGCTATGCAAAACGTGGTAAATACAGATACCACGACTGCAAATGGCTTACAAGCTTTTTCACAGACTAACTCTGAATTGGTGGATCTTTATTATCGGTCTGTGAGAAATATCTCTAAAGAAGATTTAACTTTGCTTTTGAACAAAGCATGGCGATTAGATCCTCTTAGAACCTTAAAATTGATATTTATTATGCGGGATTCTAGGGGTTTGGGGAAGGGAGATAGGGACTCTTTTGTGAAAGCCTTTGACTGGCTAATAGACAAAAATTTTGATGTTGCTCTCAAATCTTTGCAGCTTATTCCAGAATACGGTTCTTATCTAGATTTAGTTAAGTTAGCAACCCATGAGACAATAGGTAAATATGCTGCGACGATCATTTCTAATGCGCTGAGAGAGGATAACGCTTTAGCTTTTAAATGGTGTCCGCGTCCAGACGGGAAGTATGATGCTGCTTCTAAAGTTATTCGTGCGGCACTAGGTATGTCTGAAAAGAAATACCGTAAATATCTCACTTTGGGTACTTTACGGACTGGTAAAACTGTTGAGTCTCAAATGTGCCAGAATCAATGGAGCGAAATTCGTTATCCGTCAGTCCCATCTGTTGCGATGAAAATTTATGGCAAAAAAGCATTTCCTAGACACGATGAAACACGATTTAAGCAATTCTTGGCTGATGTCATGTCAGGAAAAGAAACTATTAAATCCGGACAACTTTATCCGTATCAACTAACAGTTGGATATGGAAAATATAGTGATGTGAGAGAAGCACAATGGCAAACATTGTTAGATAAGGGAAGAGCAAATTTATCCCTGGCTAATACTTTATGCTTGTGTGACACTTCAGGTAGTATGTATGAAAATGTTTCAGGGAGACTACAAGCGATAGATGTATCTAAGAGTCTTGGATTGTACTTCAGTTCAATTATTCCCGAACCTTGGACTAATTTGCTAATCACGTTTAGTAACGATCCTCAATTTTTCCAATTTAGAGGTGAAAGTCTCTACGATAAAATTGAGGAAATGGCAGAATTTAGTAGTTTTGAAGGTTATGGAACTGATTTCATTAAAGTCTTCGCTTTAATTCTGGATAGAGCAAGACAACATCGACTAACCCAAGAGCAATTACCAGAGAGGGTTCTGGTGTTTTCCGATAATCAGTTTAATAATGTCTCGGACATGACTGAAGCAAGTCGAAGAATCAGCATCACCAAACGAATTAAGGAAATGTTTGCTGATTCTGGTTATGTAGCTCCCATGTTAGCTTACTGGAATCTAAATGGTTCTTATGATAATTTTCCAGCCACAAGTGATGAAGATGGTGTAATGCTAATATCTGGTTTTTCTCCAGACGCAGCTAAAGCTTTTTTGGTAAGCGGGGAAGTAGATCCTACGGTTATTGTGTACAACATAATTGATAGTGCTAGGTATGAGCGTATAGCGCTTTAGTTTTTCTTGAACGATTTATTTTCGTCGTTGCTTGAATTTAACCACCCATTTCCCTAATTTTCTCGCGAAATTCTTTTACTGCTTTTAATGGTTGATCTGCTAATGTATATTGTGCTATTACTTTTAAGTCTATATGAGGTAACACTTGACTACTAGTAACCTGAATATATTCCCCAGCAAGTAAGTGATGTACTTCAAATTGGTTATTTTTGAAAAACCAGACTTCTCTAACACCCAACCTGCGATAAATTTCTAACTTATTGATTCCGCCACTAGTAACGACTACTTCGATCGCTAAATCAGGAAACTCCTTTTCCGTATCGATACAATAGGATTCATCTGGTTCCAAACCACCGTTTTGCGTTTGCTGTCTAAACGTTGTAGAACCAAGTGGGTAATATGGTATTTCCTTTTCCTGGAAATAGCACTCTAACAAAGAGCCAATAATTGTTTTATTGCGTTCATGACGACGACTAGGTGACAATAACTCTATGACTCCATCTAAATAACTAACTCGATACTGAAGACTATCCCCTAATTGATTGAGTAAAGCTTCATAACCTTCCCAACTAACCCGACTTAGAGAAAATCTTTCTTCAGGATCTTCCGCTTGTAACAACTCAGATAAATCTGAAAGTAAGACCATAGCAATTTGCGCTCGCAATACTTATACTTTATCCCATAATCTTTTTGTAGGATGTCCTTTGGAGAAACAAAATTAGGACAGATTATTACTGATATTTTTTTCAGTGCAATTGGTTACTCTTAGGGGCGCAAGGCCTTGCGCCCCTACATGGTTCGTGAATTAAATCCTCTCATTATGCTGAACAATTCCTTTAAACAAGCTATAGTATAACCAGCATTATTCCATCATCAGTTATGAAAATAGATCGATTAAAGGAACTTAAGCAAAAATTGACCAAGGAAAAAGACCTGTCCGTTATATGGGAATTTTACATGGATCATTTTGCCGATCACAGGGAATTCACTCAATTGGGTAATCCTGCTTATAATGAACACCTAAATGCTATTCTCGGCAAAATTTGTCAGCAATTGTTTACTGGGACTATTATCATTACTGACTTTTTACTGATCTATGTTCCTGAGTATCAGATGTTTCATGGACCTTTCCAAATTCAAGGTTGTATTGGCGGTGTGATTTATTTCGACGATTTAAAAATGGGGTTAATTGCAGTGTCTGGTGATCCTGAAACCAGTGAGGTGAAATATTCACGCTTTACTCAGGTGATGCAATTGTCGGGATTTAATCGGAACGATCGCAATTAAGATCAGCAATGATTATTCCTCTTTGATCAAAGTAGGAATAAAAAATAATTCCGGTAAATCTCTACTATTGATACACTCTTCCTTTCCAAGCACCACCACGACCTTGCCAATGGCGCATAGCAGAATCTACTGTCATCAAAGTATATAAAAAAGCGATGATTGGTAAACTCAAGGCGAAGGTTGGTGAACATTGATAAAAACGAATAATGGGAAAGTAAGCAGTTGACATGAGTAACCAGATGGCTAAACCTAGAAGTGCGATCGCCCAGTTACCTAAAACAAATCCTAAAATTATGCTGATGGGTGGTAGCAAATAAATCAAGGTCATCCCCAGTACACTTCCGACCAAGAGCATGGGAGAATAGTTCAATTGCGTGTAAGCACTACGAGCTACCATATCCCAAATGGTCTTGAGAGTATCATAAGGGCGCAAACTTTGGGTTGAATTGCTCAAACCAAGCCAAATGCGCCCATGTTCAGATTTGACTGCTTTAGCTAATGTACAATCATCAATCAAAGCATGGCGAATAACTGACAATCCTCCTATATGCTCTAAAATATCTCGACGAATTAAAATACAACCACCAGCCGCTGCTGCTAGACTTTTTTTGGGGTTGTTTACCCAACGAAATGGGTAGAGTTTTTGAAAGAAAAAGACGAAAGCCGGAATAAGCAACTTTTCCCAAAAGCTCTTACATCTAAGTTTGACCATTATAGAAACTAAATCCAAGTCTTCTTGGACTGCTTTAGTGACTAAACGCTGTAAGTTGCTTGGATCGTGTTCTATATCTGCATCTGTCAGTAAGAAATAATCTGGTTTTGGTAGTGACTTTGACTGTAAAATCTCTAGGGATTGATTTACCCCTTGTTCCATCGCCCAAAGTTTCCCAGTCCAGCCTTGGGGTAATGATTCACTAGAAATAATATGCAGTTTTTCCGCTTGATCTACAGCATGAGCAACCCCTAAAGCGTATTCTGCTGTTCCGTCTGTACTTTGATCGTCTACTAAAAATATATTGAAGGTTCCGGGATAGTCTTGGAGGAGGAGCGATCGCATAGTCACCGGAAGTAATAGAGCCTCATTCCGGGCTGGAATCACCAAACTGACTGAAGGGAAAGATGACGGTGAAGATACCTGACCAATAGATTCCATCGTAGCTATTTCTAATTGTTGATCCACCCGCCAGAATTGTCCCCAAAAAATTAGCATGAATAACCAAATTGCTAAAGATAAATATAGCAATCCCAAAACAATCGCCGCCATAAGCTCTCATCAAACCACAAAATATTACTATCTTATCTACATTAGGTTATGTTATTCACTATATATGGTATGGTGAAATAGTGAGTTGATGCAAATAATACAAACACAAGACAGGATCAAGGTTAATTCAAAGGTTAATTCAGTTGTTGAAGCCATTGCTGCTAGCCAAAAATATCTACTATCAATTCAAAATCCAGCAGGTTACTGGTGGGCTGAGTTAGAATCCAACGTTACGATTACGGCGGAAGTTGTCCTTTTACATAAGATTTGGGGAACAGATAAAACCCGTCCCTTACACAAAGTAGAAAATTATCTTCGTTCCCAACAACGGGAACATGGAGGTTGGGAACTTTTCTATGGAGATGGTGGCGAACTGAGTACTTCCGTAGAAGCTTATATGGCTTTGGTGTTGTTGGGTGTACCCAAAACCGACCCAGCGCTAGTTAAGGCTCGCTCTTTTATTTTACAACGAGGTGGAATTAGTAAAACTCGGATTTTCACTAAATTACACCTAGCTTTGATTGGCTGCTATCAATGGCGGGGACTACCATCTTTACCACCCTGGGTGATGCTCATCCCCAATAGTTTCCCCGTGAATATTTATGAAATGTCTAGTTGGGCGCGTTCTAGCACTGTACCTCTATTAATAGTATTAGATCAAAAACCGGTTTTTTCCCTTGACCAACCAATCAGTTTAGATGAACTTTATGTAGAAGGGAGAGATCGAGTCCGGTGGGAATTACCCCGTGCTGGTGATTGGACAGATTTATTCATTTTATTGGATGAAGGATTTAAGTTAGCGGAAAGTCTGAATTTTGTCCCTTTCCGCTCTCAGGGTATCCGAGCAGCAGAAAAATGGATCTTAGAGCGCCAAGAAGCTACTGGTGATTGGGGGGGTATTATCCCTGCGATGTTAAATTCCCTATTAGCTTTGCGCTGTTTGAACTATGATGTTAATGATCCGGTAATTACTAGAGGTTTACAAGCTGTCGATCATTTTGCGATCGCCACAGAGACTAGTTATTCTGTCCAGCCTTGTGTTTCACCCGTTTGGGATACAGCTTGGACAATCCGCGCTCTGGTTGATTCTGGGATCGCGCCAAATCACCCCGCAATAGTTAAGGCGGGAGAATGGTTAATTGAAAAACAAATTTTGGATTATGGTGATTGGTCGGTAAAAAACCGTAATGGTCAACCAGGCGCTTGGGCGTTTGAATTTGACAATCGCTTTTATCCTGATGTCGATGATTCGGCTGTGGTAGTCATGGCTTTACATCAAGCAAAGTTACCCAATGAATCTTTGAAACAACAGGCGATCGCTCGTGCTGTGAATTGGATCAGTTCGATGCAATGTCAACCAGGAGGTTGGGCGGCTTTTGATCTAGATAACGACCAAGAATGGTTGAATTCTATTCCTTATGGTGATTTAAAAGCCATGATCGATCCCAACACTGCTGATGTGACTGCAAGAGTTGTGGAAATGTTGGGTGCTTGTCAACTATCTCTAGAACCGCAAAAACTAGAACGAGCCTTGACTTACCTGTTAGAGGAGCAAGAAACGGAAGGCTGTTGGTTTGGGCGTTGGGGGGTAAATTATATTTACGGTACTAGCGGCGTTTTATCAGCTTTAGTTTTAATCAATCCCAGGAAATATCACAGCCAGATAGAAAAAGCGACAAATTGGCTGATCGCCTGTCAAAATTCTGATGGTGGTTGGGGAGAGACTTGCTTTAGTTATAATGATCCTCAACTTAAAGGTCAAGGGAATAGCACTGCGTCTCAAACTGCGTGGGCGTTAATTGGTTTAATTGAAGTACTTGAAGTTACAAAGGAAGCAGCCAGTAAATCACTAATTGAGGCGATCGCTCAGGGAGTAAATTATTTGTTAACTACGCAAAAGTCCGATGGTACTTGGGATGAATCTTACTTTACTGGAACTGGTTTTCCCTGTCATTTTTACTTAAAATATCACATGTATCAACAATATTTTCCGCTAATTGCTCTGGGGCGATATCAAGCATTTAAGGGATAGGGAACGGGGAACGGGGAACAGTGAATACATATAGGACTTCTATCTGATTTTTGAACAAGACGATCTTAGTCTTCCCCTGTTCCCTATTTCCTGTTCCCTGTTCCCTGGTGTAAGTGAAATATATCCCTTAAGAGCGAGGTTTTGTGGAAAATTAGTCTATAAGCTAGGATATTAAATCAGCTATGATGACATTTTATGAAACATCTTGAGCAAAACTTTCTCAGAAAAAAGGTAGCTGTCTTGATTGAGCAAGGAGTGGAAGATATAGAGTTTATTGTTATTGTCAATGGACTAAGACAGCAAGGTATAGATGTAATTGTCCTGAGTTCTCGAATGCATGAAAAATATAAGGGTAAACGCGGTAAATTGAGCATTTTATCCGATGGAACTACTACAGAAGCAAAAATAGAAGAATTTGCTGGAATAGTAATTCCCGGAGGAATAGCTCCTGATAAAATGCGATGTAATCGCAATACAGTGCGTTTTGTTAGAGACGCAATGAATTTGGGGAAATGGGTAGGAGCAATTGGTCATGGACCACAGGTTTTAATTGAAGGCGATTTACTCAGAAATAAACACGTTACAGGATTTAACTCGATTCGCCAAGATATTATTAATGCTGGTGGTAGGTATCAGGATCAGCCAATAGTTGTAGATAATAATTTAATTACATCTCGCGAAATTGGAGACTTATCCATCTTTACATCTGGATTTTTACATCGTTTGGGTTATGGTGGAGAAAGGGATGGGTTCCCTGACGAATCAGACACAAGAACTGAATGGTGGAAATTGGCGGATATTTGGGGCGGTTCGACTAGGGGTGATATTGTTAAGGGTTTGACTACCGCTTTAGTTGGTGGACGTTATTTGGTAGAAGCTTTAGAAAACTATGCTAAAAAGGAGTTAGACATAGAATTCAAGCTATTACTCCAACAAATTATGTCTGTTCAAGAAATTCACATTCAGAAGCTCCAAAATTATCTCTACAAATTGAGTGAGAAAACATATGTAACATCAAATGTCACTAATAATTATGCTAAGATCAAAAATTCTTTAATGCGAAACGCTCGGACTTATCAAATAGGATGCGCTTTAAGCGATATTCAGATGCGAATGGGCGATATAAACAATTTATGCGGAATGTATACTGATCCAGTAGCTACCGCAATTTTTAAAGAAATCTATCATGATTTAGAAAAAAACGAACAGCAGTTGTTGGAGATGTATATTTCAAGGACCACAACTGAACTTACATCTGATATTTCTGTTCCTCAACCCGTACTAAAAATATAACAGGAGCAAGTACTCCCCCCTGCTCCCCTACTCCCCTGCTTAATCCCCCGCTTGTTTGAGCATTTTGATTATTTTCTGATAGCCATTAAATTCAGCGATCGCTAAAGCTGTATAACCGGCTTGATTTAGCAAATTTACATCCGCTCCACCTGCAAGTAGAATTTGTGTAGCTTGAATATAGCCATCAGCAGCAGCCCACATTAAGGCTGTTACTCCCGCTCGATCTTGCAAATTTATATTTGCTCCGTTCGCGAGCAATATTTGGATTACTTCTAGATGATTGTTCGAGGTAGCTTTGATTAAAGCGCTTTTACCTTCTTCCGTTAAAGCGTTAACATTCGCACCACGTTCTAGCAAGATTCTCACGGTTTCAGTATGTCCTTGGGATGCTGCTAATGTCAATGGAAACTCGCCTAAGTTATTCTGGTGAATATCCGCGCCAAAACTCAGTAAAGTTTCTACTATTTGACTATATCCTTGATATGCGGCGATTAAAAGAGGGGTATCACCCAGTTTATTTTTGATTTCTACTTCTGCTCCTCTATCCAACAACAGGCGTACTATATCAATATAGCCCTCAACAGTAGCCAGATGAAGCGCAGTTTCACCTTCTTGGTCTTGATGATTGATCTGAGCGCCTACATTTAATAAATTTGCCACAATATCTCGGTTTCCCGCAGCAGCAGCAGCTAATAAGGCTGTTGTTCCGTCTTCTGTCTGGATATTAACATTTGCTCCAGCTGCTAATAGTGCTTGTACTATGGCTAGATGTCCCAAATCCCCAGCTAATATTAATGGTGTTTCACCTTCCGGTTCTACGAAATCTAATCCGAAATCTAAATTTATCCGATTTTGGAGTATTGCTTGGACAACTTCTGTATGTCCTTGCTTAATTGCTATTTTTAAAGCAGTATCTCCGTGCTTATCGACTATACCTGCTTCAGCGCCAGCCTCTAATAAGGTTTTGACTATCTCTAAATATCCTTTGAGCGCTGCTATCATTAGGGCTGTACTACCGTCTTCATTGACTGCGTTGACATCAGCACCTCTGGAGAGCAAAAGCTGGATTATATCTAGTTGATGATTACTAGCTGCTAACATTAATGCTGTTAAACCATAGGTCTTTCTAGCCAAATTAACATTGGCTCCCGCATCAACTAGCGATCGCGCCACTTCTGTATAGCCCAAATTAGCAGCAAACATAAGTGCTGTTGTACCATATTGGTCACTTGTGTTAATTTCAGCGCCATCAGCTATCAGTGAGCAAAGTTGATTGATATTACCACTTTTAGCCGCTTTCAGTATTAGCGTTTCTCTATTTTCCGTCATTGGTAAACCTCCCCGAATCTCTATATTTGGCTGATTTTGTCTATTTAACCTCATAAATTAGTCTGAGGTTCCTTTGGCACTTTGGCAATATCCCTTGGTGCTGTGTACATAAAATCAAAATATGATAAATTTTTATTAAGATTTAAGAACAACAGGGAACTAAAATGAGTTTCGAGCTTTCTCCATCAGTCAAATTCGCTTTGAACTTCGTTCACCCAACAATCATGTGGTTTTTGTTAGGATTGTCTTTATATTCTGGCTACTTAGGTTTACAAATACAACGTGCTAGAAATGCTGAAGGCGAAACCAAGATCCAACTAAATAAAGGTAGATATAAAGAAAAGCACCACCTAGTTGGTTCTATTATTCTAGCTTTCATAGTCATAGGAGCAATTGGTGGGATGGCTGTCACTTATATCAATAACGGAAAACTGTTTTTCGGTCCTCACTTATTAGCTGGACTAGGAATTACAGCCCTAGTTGCGTCGTCTGCATCTTTATCCCCTTTTCTGCAAAAGGGAGCTAATTGGGCGCGAGTGGCTCATATTGTGCTAAATTTCATTATCATAGGATTGTTTGCTTGGCAAGCTATCACTGGAACAGAAATCGTCCAAAGAATCCTTTCCAAAGCATAAAATAGTTGATTATCCGTTTGTCTTGGAGCAGGCGAACGGATGATATTTATTGTAATCATTTTGAGCTAGGGGGACTAAAAGGAATAGAAAAAAGTTGATGGAAATCTTCTTGGACTTTCTTGGTTAACCGCCGGGAAACTTGTCGGACAATCTGATTTAGTATGCGATCGCCTGTCGATTGAATTAACCCCTGAGGTAAGCGATAGATAAATTTGGGAAACCTGATTTCTACAGTCAATTCCAACTCCCATTCTATCCTTGTCATCTTTCCCTGACTTCCAGATGGATCGACAGTATTAATTTCGGATAAATTCTCTTCAACTAATTGCAACGTGGCTCGATAGTCTACTTCATATCCTGGCGCAATATAATCGGGAATAGGTATAGTACGAATGTGATATAATGCTGGATCAGCAAATATTAACTCTAAACCTATTTTTGGTTCTACTTCATAGCCGAAAGCACCAAATTTTCCGATCACTAAAGCATAGCCATTTTCTCCTAAAGGAATTGCTGTCATTGGTTGGGCGCACCGGACAAACCAGGATGAATGATTATTGAGATACTCTGCTACCTGTTCAGCAGCAGCATACATTTCCATAGAATCTTGGTAATAACCAAAAAATTTGCTTGTCTGAATCTGGTCTGAATCTAATAGTGGTTCATCTTGATCATGCATAACTAACCTAAATTCCTGATTTTTCTGATTTGTAAAAGTTTATTTCTGAGATTTTGTTTGTCGGGGTTTATCTTGCTGCTGGAATCATTACAATAAAATAGCAAACCATCTTATGTAGATGCTTAACTACAGGTACAATTATGAAAGCATTTGTGGCAGGTGCAACAGGTAGAACAGGTCGTTGGATAGTAGAAGAATTGCGATGCCTTCGACAGGCGGAGCCATCGCGTAATATTCCAGTCCGAGCTTTAGTCCGAGATGTACAATTAGCTAAGACCATTCTATCTCCCGATATTGAGCTAGTTACAGGTGATATCTTAAAACAAGACAGTATATTCACTGCATTGGATGATAGCACAGTAGTTTTTTCGGCTCTAGGCGCAAAACCTAATTTCGATCCCACAGGTCCATTCCAAGCCGATTATTTGGCTACGAGAAATTTAGTTGATGCGGCTGTAGCTAGGAAAGTTGAACACATCGTTTTAGTATCCTCCATCTGTGTTTCCCAATTTTTTCATCCACTCAACCTATTTTGGTTAGTTTTATTCTGGAAAAAGCAAGCTGAAGAATATATCCAAAAAAGCGGGATCACCTACACTATAGTTAGACCCGGAGGATTGAAAGATGAAGATAATTCCGATCCAATAGTCATGGAAGGCGCTGACAAGTTATCTGGTGGTAGTATCTCTCGCCGAAAAGTAGCCCAGGTTTGTGTCGCATCCATCTTTGAACCAGCTGCTCGAAATAAAATTATCGAAGTGGTCGCTAATCCAGAAGCTGATATTAAGAGCTTTGGTGAATTATTTGAGCATATTGCATCAGGAGCATGAAGTTCTGAAAAACTCTGAAAACAAGGGTGTAGAACATCTAATTGCACCCATCGCCGCACTGCTGATATTTGTCTACCTATTTCAATGGTATATTACTAGGGATTTACCATTATCGATCAGTCCTACCTTCAGCCAGAAACAACCTCCTTTAATTATGCAAGGCGGTGATCCTTATATTCGTGCTTTGATGAGGACTATATCTGCGAGTGAAGCCAATAGTAATCAACCCTATTCTTTATTGTATTCAGGTCAGAAATTTAGTGATTTCAGCCATCATCCAGCCATCTGTATTACTATTATTGTAGGTCCGAATCAGGGTAATTGTTCTACAGCTGCGGGTAGATATCAGATTATCAATACAACTTGGTATCAAATTGCTCCTCGCTATCATCCCCATCCATCCAAGTTAATGTTATGGACTAATTATAGTTTTGAGCCAGTATATCAGGATATAGTTGTCTATCGGTGGTTAAGCGATCCTCAAATATGGGGAATAGACATTTCTCTGTTACTCCATCAGGGAAAGTTGGATACAGTTTTAAAACTGCTTTCTCCCACTTGGACAAGTTTGGGATATGGTATCGAAAGTAATGCTAACACCCAATTCTTGTCGCAAATATATCAAAAAGTCCTCAAAGAGGAATTGACAGTTCAGCATAAACCAGTTAAACAACCCAACAAATCCCCTATTAATCCTCAGAACAAGGCTGGTAAAATCTACCTATAGCTTTGAGATAAATTACCATGACTATTGAAATAACTGCTGAAAAGCAATCTACTACAGGTGCTGATGCTATTGACGAAGCGATCGCCCAAGGAATTGATTTTGATGGTTCTCCTATTCCCGTTGTCAAATTAGACCTATATAATTATGTTATGGGTTTGGAAGCTGGTAGACAGAGGAGTGGCGTGTCAAACACCATGCGCTCTCGGATTGTGAGAATTGGCGCAAAGCATATTCCTCAAGCAGAACTTGACCAAAAACTAGTTGATGCTGGCTTCGCACCTCTCAAAGACAAAGAAGTTGCTTTCTATTATAGTGGAAAGTAGGAAACCAAAGAAAAGAGATATCTTGATCAGAGAGTTAGGGAAAAAACAACCCTGATTCTCCTAATATAGCAAATTGCAGTTAAAAGTAGTTGTAGGGTGCGTTAATGAAATGTAACGCACCAGGGGTCGCGCAATTCCGGTGCGTTACGCTGTCGCTAACACACCCTACAGGTTACGGCTTCCCTGCTCCCCATCACTCTCCACTTATTTCACCCCATTCTCGGATTACCGGAAATATAGAGGTAAAATCATCATCTGGATAAGACATCTTGAATGCTGATTGTAAAACTTGGCGCACACCTTCAATACTGCTGAGATTTAGTCCTAGGGATTTAGCTTCAGAGATAAATAAATCTGTTTCTTTGATCAACTGCTTGATAGGTAAATTTGCTTGTCTGTAATTACCCTCTAGCATTCTTACCAGATGTTGATCGAAGGCGGGAGCGTAGAGTTTACTGTCTCGCAGAATCCGCATGAATATGTTTACATCGATTTCTTGAAGTTGGACAAATGCTAAACTGAGAGCAAAACTAGTAGCCAGAGAGGCTATGAGTTGGTTTAAGGCTAGTGTCAGGGCTGAAGCAACTCCTACTGGTCCGATCAGCAGAGGTTCAGAGCCAAAATTTTGTAATAACTTCCGGTGACGTTGGTACTGTTCTGGTTCAGCACCTACCATGACGATCAATTTACCAATTTCGGCTTCTGGAATACTACCAAGTACAGGCGCTTCTATATATTCCCCTCCCGCTGCAACTACTGCATCTCTAATTTCTTGACTTTCTATGGGGGTAATTGTACCCATTTGGATGATGCTACGACCTGATAAAGTATGGGAAGAAGTATCTGTTAATAGCACCTGATAAATAGCTGCTCTATTAGATAACATCAGGATTATACAATCAGCCGCAGAAATAGCTTGACGCGGTTGCGTCACTATTTCCGCGCCCGCTGCTTGTAATGGGGTCATTTTTTCTGGGGTGCGGTTGTAAGCAATCACATTTATATTTGCTGCTAATAACCTTTTAACCATTGGTAGTCCCATCAAACCAGTTCCCAGAAATGCAACCTTCATGTTTCACTTTCCTTTGATAAAGCTTTGGTGAGGAAAGCAGGGTTTCCCCCACTTTCTAAGATCAACCTAAGATCAACCTAAGATCAACCGCCTGCGGCAAAAGTCACCATAATCACAACTGAAAGTAGAATACCGGGTGTCAGTAGAGTTGCTAGTAAAATCAGGTCATGTGTAGTCATAATTATTACTGAATCTGAATTGTGACTTCAAAACATAATTCTAACCTTTTACTTGCGACTCTACTTTGGTATATCCAATCCTTTGAGGGAAAGTCCGGCTTCTACTTGGGTTAATCCTTTACTTTGAACAAGAACTCCAAAGCCACCTAGCCCTGTAGGATCTATAAGTTGATGTAAAGCATCTCTACGCTTGAGCAATTGAGATATCGGTTGTTGTTGTTCTGAGACGGAAACTAACCGATCGCCTAAGCCCAAAGCCATCAAGAATAAACCCTGTTGTATCCAACCAATTGATGCAAGACCGGATTGCTGACCCCACAGTTCTAAGGCGGTAAAATTAACATGGGCTGTGATATCCTGTCGCCCAATATTAATATAAGGGTTATCATGATAATGATGCTGGTAGTAGCACTGGAGAGTTCCTTGCGATCGCCTGGGGTGATAATAACGGCTGGCGGGGTAGCCATAATCAATTGTTAACACATAACCCCGACACAAGCAGTCAGCCACTATACTCAACCAATCCAAAGCTGCTAAATTAATCTCGCTCCGATAGCCATCTGGATAAAAATTGGCGTTGAAATCAATTTCTAGCAACTGGAAATAATTATGCAACTGGGCTGTAGAAGGTTCACCGACTATCTCCACAAATGTGAGTGGAAAATTGGGTGTAGTTGTCACATAAATTTCTTGTAATTCCCCTGCTTCTAGGGTAATCAGGTGGACTGGAAAAGCATCAACTAATTCATTCGCAAAAAAACAGCCAGTAATGGAGTGAGGCTGAATATCTGACCAATTACACCAACGGACAGTAAAATCTTTTAACCTGAGTTGCTGCTCTCGGATTAACCCTGGAGATTTTTCTATAATAACGTACTCTAACGCCTGAAAGCAATCTGGGTGATGTAGCTGGAGATAAGTCAGAATGTGAATGGCGAGAGTCCCAATTCCTGCTCCCATTTCTACCAAAGAAAAAGGTGAAGGTCTACCCAGAATTTCCCACATTTGACAAAATTGTTCAGCCAGCAATTCACCAAAATCACTACCTAAACTGGGAGAAGTAAAAAAATCTCCATCTTTAAAGCCAATATTGACTTCTTTACTGGAGTAGTAGCCATGCTCTGGATGATATAACACTAGATCCATGTACTCGGCGAAGGTAATGCGCCGTTCAGAACTTGCTGTAATTTGACCAGTGATAATCTCACAGAGAGCTTGATTAAAATCCATGACCATCCTGAAGCGTTACTGAAAGTGGGCGGAAGCGATCGCTAATATATCAATCCTATAACCAATTAACTTTCCAGAATAGTCGGGTCTGTTGCTAAGGTTTTTGCTCCTGCTAACATCAACTCAACATGGGAGGGTAACCAAGGATGAGGTCCACTACAATGGTGAGCGATGAGTAGTCCCCATAAACCCCTTGGTATCAAAATTGGCACTATAAGATTTGCACGCACCTGAAGACCGCGGAGAAAATCTCGATGACAAGCCTGAATAGGCTCAACTTCAATATCATCAATTGCTCTAGTGCGTCCAGCTAAATATAAAGCAGCATATTCAGCCGTAAAACCATCCTCTGGTCCAGTTGTTCCCAGAATTGAGAGTTCCTGATTACTTAACGACTCAAAAGTTACCTGTCCTAACCATTCTTCATAAAGGTAATAAAGAATCACCCGATCAACTTTTAGAGCATCTCGTAATTTACTCGTGGTTTGTCTGATTAATGCATCTTGTTGCATTTTAACAGTAAGTCGGTTAAGCAAATTTCCCAAGTCCCGTTCAATATGATCTTTGGGGGTATTTTCTAGTCTAGATTCAGGATGAATTTGCATTGTTTTAAAATAGCACCTAAGTAAAAATTTGCCATGAAGAACTAGAAAATACTTAAAATAATCTAGAAAATTACTGTTATATCGTAGGTTGGGTGGAGAAATTGGGTAAGTATAACCTACCCAATATACATGATTAATCTACTATCTATCTACAGAACCCATAATCACATCCACACTACCGAGAATCACCACAATATCTGCTACTTTCATACCTCGGAGTAAAGTAGGCAGAATTTGCAAATTATTAAAATCTGCTGGGCGAATTTTCCACCGCCAAGGGAAAGCATTATCACCACCAATTAGATAAATACCTAGTTCACCCTTACCACTTTCTACACGAGAGTAGATTTCCCCTTGAGGAATCTTGAAGGAAGGTGAAACTTTTTTCCCAATGAACTGGTAATCAAAAGCGTCCCATTCTGATTTTTTACCTGCACTTAAGCGTTTAGCTTCCAGATTTTCATAAGGACCACCAGGTAATCCGTGAATAGCTTGGCGCAGAATCTTGACAGATTCGCGCATTTCCCGCATACGGACTGAATAGCGGGCTAGACAATCTCCAGCAGTTTCCCATTGAATTTCCCAATCAAAATCATCGTAGCATTCGTAGTGGTCTACCTTGCGCAAATCCCATTTAACCCCAGAACCCCGGAGCATTGGACCAGAGAGCCCCCAGTTAATTGCTTCTGCTCGTGTAATAGTGCCAATACCTTCTATACGCCGTCGGAATATAGGATTATTTGTAACTAAGCGTTCATATTCATCAACCTTAGGCAAAAAGTAATCACAGAATTCCAAACACTTGTCTACCCAACCATAGGGTAAATCAGCAGCTACACCACCAACGCGGAAGTAATTATTATTCACCATGCGATACCCTGTGGCTGCTTCCCACAAATCGTAAATCATCTCTCTCTCCCGAAATTGATAAAAGAAGGGAGTTTGAGCGCCTACGTCAGCTAGAAATGGTCCAAACCAGAGTAAGTGATTAGCGATGCGGTTTAATTCCAGCATGATCACGCGAATATAACTAGCACGCTTAGGAACAGCTATACCGGCTAATTTTTCTGGAGCGTTGACGGTAACAGCTTCATTAAACATCCCCGCCGCATAATCCCAACGACTAACGTAGGGAACATACATGACTGTAGAGCGATTCTCGGCTATTTTCTCCATCCCACGGTGTAGATAACCAATAACTGGCTCGCAATCAATGACATCTTCCCCATCTAGCGTCACAATTAATCGCAGAACACCATGCATTGAGGGATGGTGAGGACCCATATTTAGCACCATTGGTTCAGTGCGGGTTTCTATTCTACTCATAAATTTTAGTGTTCTCCCCTTGTGAACATTTTTAATTGAACCTTTAAGATGCTAGCCTTGCTCAATCTTGTGTTTGCCACAAGTGGAGCGCTTATTCAATTATTATAGGAAGCCGGAGATTTAAAGGATTAATGTGGGGGGAATTTTCCATTTGTTTTTCATTTGTTTGTCATTGATAGGTTTTAATTCAGCAAAACGGTGGGAGTAGGTTTCATGTTTGAGTCAGATTTTTCCATAAATTCCGATGTGGATTTAGATGCGGATTTAGATGCGGATTTATCAGGGTTTTCCCATATTCCTGTATTAAGTCAGGAAGTGATTCAGGGTTTAGCAGTACATCCTGGAGGCTATTATCTAGACTTGACTGTAGGTGGAGGTGGTCACAGCCGTTTAATTCTTGCTGCGGCTGATAATGTTAAATTGACAGCAAGCGATCGCGATGAATTAGCCATAGCAGCGGCGCAACAAAACTTAGCTGAATATGGGAAGCAAGTAGATTTTATCCAGCAAAACTTTGCTAATTATCACTTTCCAGCTAGGACATATGATGGGATTTTAGCTGATTTGGGGGTGAGTTCCCATCATCTGGATCAGCCAGAACGGGGTTTTAGTTTTCGCCATAAAGCCAATTTAGATATGCGTATGGATCGCCAACAGTCTTGGAGTGCTGCGGATGTGGTGAATGAGTGGGAGGAAACCGACTTGGCGGATATTTTCTTTAAATATGGGGAGGAACGGTTATCGCGCCGGATTGCTAAACGGATTATTGAACGACGACCGTTTTACACGACAACTGAATTGGCTGAGGCGATCGCTGGTTGTGTTCCACCCAAATATCGTCATGGAAGAATCCACCCTGCGACTCGCGTTTTTCAAGCTTTAAGAATTGTAGTTAACGACGAATTAAATTCTCTGGAAACCTTAATTGCTAAAGCTCCTGAAGCTCTTGTTCCTGGAGGTAAAATCGCTATTATTAGTTTTCATAGTCTGGAAGATCGCATAGTTAAACATGGTTTGAGAAATTCACCTATCTTACACATATTAACGAAAAAGCCGATTACAGCACAAGATGACGAAATTGCTCAAAATCCGCGATCGCGTTCAGCCAAGTTAAGAATAGCTCAAAGAATCAATGACCGGGATTAAAGAGTTATTTTACTTAGAGATAGCCTAAAGGCATTTCCGGTAATGGCGATTAGAAAATTGATTAACCTTTCATAAGTAATCCAATGTTAGGCACAAAAAATCTATCTTAGGGAAGATAGAAACTAGATTTGCATACCTCTATTTTAAATAGTGACTTAGTTATTCAGTACATAAAATTGTCAAAGAAAATACCTATTGCATCTCAAAAAACTTGTCTATTCACCCTAAATCACGAAAGAACAAAATATGGCAGTTTTGACAAGAAACTATCACAGTCCGTTTAGCCAATGGAATCGTTCTAGTTGGATACGTAGCAAACCCATGCGTAGAGATACTTTTTCTGGATTACCATTCTCACCAGAATTAGTTCCTTTAGCTGCTCACCCAAAGATTTTAGAAAATTATCACTACTGGATTACATTACTTGCTTATCGGTTGCTAGCCCATCTGCGGTTTACCAGTTTATTAGAATTGGATTACATTAATCCTGTTTGTCATGCTATTACCCAAGGTAAATTACTAGTAGAATTAAGCACTCAGCAAAAAATAGATGCTCTCCGCATTTATTGTGACGAAGGGGGACATGCTCTGTTTGTGGAGGAATTAGCTGGTCAGTTAACCGAAAATTTTGCGATCGCAGAACAAATTGTGACACGTCCGAAATTTGCCAGTGTTTTAGATACCATTATTGAGGAAAATAAGTTTAACGTATCACCGAAATTGATTCATCTATTTTTTGTGACGATTTCTGAGACTTTAATTACCAGAACTTTAAACTATATCCCCAAAGATATGCGAGTTGCTAGTGTTGTTCGCTTAGTCATGTCTGATCATGCTCTAGATGAAGCCTTACACAATGTTTACTTTCGTGAACTATTCCCTTTGTTATGGAATGCTTTATCTTCCACGGAGAAAGTAGTAATTGGGCGCATATTACCTCAACTTATCTGGGCTTTCCTAGATCCAAATCAGGAATTGGAATACCATATTCTGGTGCAAGGACTAGGTTTGAAACCAAACCTTGTGCAAAATATGTTACAGGAGATCTATACATCTGAACAAGTGATCAGATTAGTTCAATCTGAAGCTAGACACACCTTGAAAATGTTTGAATCTGCTGGTGTATTTACTTTTCCCAGTGTGGAGGAAGCCTTTCTATCTGCTCATCTACTTACGGGTAAAGTTGACGCTTAACTTGGTTACAATCCAGATAATTTTGTAGTACCATGCTTGGTACTTGTTCATCTGGATAGCACCCAAATAATTATTTTTTTATGACCAAATACATTTCTGATCCTAGATTAAACATCAAAATGGTATGATACAGCCCCTTCTTCATTTACCTGAAAATTGGCGTTAAACTCTTTAGCTTTTTTATCTAAAAAATTTCTAGCATCTGCGGCTGATAAATCTGACTGCATTGCAAAACCTAGAACAGTAATTTTACCATGATGCTCCTGTAGCATTTGATAGAAATTTGATTGTAAAAGCTGGTTTTTTTGTTGTTGTAGCGCTTGCTGATCTCGTTTACTTTGACGATATAAGTCTAAAGCCAGCCAACCACCCAATAGAGTAGAGGGGATACCAAAGACTATACCACCAATAATAGTATCGTTATCATAGACATGAGGATTTGAGAAAACATAGTCTTCAGGGGAGGGTTTTTCTTTCGACTGATTAGTTTGGCGAATTATCTCTGAGACAGATATCGTCAAAAACATGAATCCTAGTGTCAACAACCAACCTGCTGCCATTTTTGTGGAAGTTTTCATAAGCCACAACCAATTTTAACCTTGATTGCGATTGTAACCTCACTTGCGCCAAGCTTCCAGCGAAATACTAACCAATACTCCTCTCAAGGCGAAGGAACTTCATCTTGAGGATTAATTACGGTTAGCTTCTAGCAAACGAGAAAAGTAAAAGCGAGTACGAGTCATAGACTGTCTTTGGATTGAAAAACCATTTTTTTGTAAAATCCCTATGACATCAGCTTCCCTATGTAAATAAGCGCGAGTCGCTTTACTTGGACCAGGGAAAAAGCTACCTATTTTCTTTAATATAGTGAGAAAGCAAGTTTTAGGAGCAAAACTGAGGATAATTCTGGATTGGGCTAGTGAGCAAAGATG